>ERZ724518.959-NODE-959-length-12823-cov-6.053180_pt1 | contig 12823 bp, 10 predicted proteins | sample MGYA00376051_ERZ724518 | MGnify/ENA primary metagenome ERZ724518 (study PRJEB28724, sample SAMN07190885) | wastewater metagenome | isolation source: influent of sewage treatment plant in Hong Hong | place: Hong Kong | collected 2016-03-17 ... | reverse complement strand
ATACCATGATGAAACACGTACAGATCCGCAAACCCCTGCGTCGCAGCAAACCCACAGCGCCTGGGCAAAGCGCTCGGGCTTGCGCAGCGCGTCGCAGCGCTGCAGCAGGCGCAGCACGGCGGCGGCCGATAAATCCAGGCTGCGGTGGATGTTGCCGTGCTCGTAGGCGACCAGCTCGGCCAACTCCTTGCACTCGCTGGGCACGCGCAGGCGCTGACACACCTGCCGCACCAGTTTGGCCCCGCGCTGCTCGTGGCCAATGTGGCGCGGCAGCACGTCGGCGGGCGTGGTGCCTTTGCCCAGGTCGTGCACCAGGCAGGCCCAGCGCACGGCCAGCGGTGCTTGCTGCTGCACGGCCTGGCCCAGCACCAGCATGGTGTGCAAGCCGGTATCGACTTCGGGGTGGTAATCGGCGCGTTGGGGCACGCCCCACAGGCGGTCCAGCTCGGGCAGCAGCACGGCCAGCGCTCCGCATGCGCGCAGCACGGCGAACATGCGCTCGGGCTGGGCCTCCATCAGCCCCCGGCTGATTTCCTGCCACACCCGCTCGGGCACCAGGTGGGCCACTTCGCCCGCTTGCACCATGGTTTGCATCAGCGCCATGGTTTCGGGGGCAACGCTAAAGTCGGTGAAGCGGGCGGCAAAGCGGGCCACGCGCAGGATGCGCACGGGGTCTTCGGCAAATGCCTCGGTCACATGGCGCAGCACCTTGGCGTGCAGGTCGGCCACACCGTGATAAGGGTCAAAAACGGCCTCAGCGCCCGTCCAATCTGCGGGAGCAGCTATGGCATTGATAGTTAAATCGCGCCGTGCCAAGTCTTCTTCCAGCGTCACATCGGGGCTGGTATAGACGGTAAAGCCCTGGTAGCCGTGGCCGCTTTTGCGTTCGGTGCGGGCCAGGGCGTATTCCTCGTGCGTTTGCGGATGCAAAAAGACGGGAAAGTCCCGCCCCACCGGGGTAAAGCCCTGGGCCACCATGGCTTCGGGGGTGCCGCCCACCACCAGCCAATCACGGTCATGCACCGGCAGGCCGAGCAAGGCATCGCGCACTGCGCCACCAACTTGGTAAATCTTCATGGGCGCGAAGATTAACAGCCAGCGCCGCACAGCGCGGTGGTGTAATGGCCGCCATGCACACACGCGCCTTGGTTTTATTTTCCGGCGGGCAGGACTCGACCACCTGCCTGGCCCACGCCCTGACCCACTACGCCCACGTTGAAACCCTGGGTTTTGACTACGGCCAGCGCCACAGCGTAGAGCTGCAGGCCCGCCAAACGGTGCTGCAGCGCCTGCGCTGGCAGTTCCCCCATTGGGCGGCCCGCCTGGGCCCAGACCATGTGCTGAATGTGGATGTGATCGGGCAGATTGGCGGCTCGTCGCTGACCGAGGATGTGGCCATCGCCATGCAGCAAGATGGCCTGCCCAACACCTTTGTGCCGGGGCGCAACCTGCTGTTCATGACCCTGGCCGGGGCGCTGGCCTACCGCCGGGGGCTGCAGGTGCTGGTGACTGGGGTGAGTGAGGCCGATTTTTCCGGCTACCCCGATTGCCGCGACGACACCATGAAGGCCATGCAGCTGGCGCTGAACCTGGGGCTGGAGCGGCGCCTGCGCATCAGCACCCCGCTGATGTGGCGCGACAAGGCGGCGGTGTGGCAATTGGCCTTTGAGCTGGGCGGCCAGGCATTGATTGACCTGATCGTGCAAGACAGCCACACCTGCTACCACGGCACGCGCACGCCCCATGCCTGGGGCGCGGGCTGCGGGCAGTGCCCGGCGTGCCAGTTGCGCGCCAGTGGTTGGGAGCGTTGGCACCAGCCCCTGCCCCAGCAGGCTGGCCATCCAGCGGGCGCGTAAGGCTGCTGGTTTAAGTTAAGCCGCCGGTGTGCAGCAGGTGGCAATCACCTCGCGCACCAGGGCATCGGGGGCGCTGCGCAGCACCGCTTTGCCCGGGCCATCAATCAGCACAAAGCGGATGTCGCCCGCCTCGGCTTTTTTGTCCACGCGCATATGGCTCAGGTAGGCCCCGGCGTTGTCTTGGGCATCGAGCACCGGGCCCCGCGTGGGCAGGCCGGCGCGTTCAATCAGGCGGGTGAGCCGCGCAACAAAATGCGCATCCACCAGCCCCAGGCGCTGCGACAAGTGCGCGGCCATCACCATGCCAGCGCCCACGCCTTCGCCATGCAGCCAGTGGCCGTAGCCCATGCCGGCCTCGATGGCGTGGCCAAAGGTGTGGCCAAAGTTGAGGATGGCGCGCAGGCCCGATTCTTTCTCGTCCTGCCCCACGACCCAGGCTTTGATCTCCACGCTGCGCTTGACGGCCTGGGCCAGCGCGGCGCGGTCTTGCTGGCGCAGCGCGTCCATGTGCTGCTCCAGCCAGGTGAAAAAAGCCATGTCGGCAATCGGCCCGTATTTGATGACCTCGGCCAGCCCGGCCGACAGTTCTTTGGCCGGCAACGTGGCCAGGCTATCGAGGTCGCACAGCACCAGGCGCGGCTGGTAAAAGGCGCCAATCATGTTTTTGCCCAGCGGGTGGTTGATGGCCGTTTTGCCGCCCACGCTGGAATCGACCTGCGACAGCAGCGTGGTCGGAATCTGCACAAACGGCACGCCGCGCATATAGCTGGCGGCGGCAAAGCCGGTCATGTCACCAATCACGCCGCCGCCCAGGGCAAACAGCACGGTTTTGCGGTCACAGCCGTGGCCCAGCAGGTGGTCAAAAATTTGGTTCAGCGTGGCCCAGTCCTTGAACGCCTCGCCATCGGGCAGCACCACTTGGCGCACCTGGGGGTAGTGCGCGGCCAGGGCCGCCTGCAGCTGGGCGGCATACAGCGGGGCCACCGTGGTGTTGGTGACTATCACGGCCTGTGTAGCCTTGGGGCACTGGGCAAAAATGGCGCTGCTCGATAGCAGGCCGCTGCCAATCAAAATGGGGTAGGAGCGGTCGCCCAGGTCAATGCCAACGCGGTGCAAAATTTCAGTCATAGTGGTGGTTTAAAAAAGGCAGACTCACGTGCGCAAGCGCAATAAAAATGAATGTGCCACGGTTATGGGTTACGCCCCGCAGCATTTTTTGTATTTTTTACCGCTGCCGCAGGAGCACGGGTCGTTGCGGCCCGGTTGCACGCCTTTGACAATCGTTTCTTGCTGCGGGCCCAGGCTGCGCCAGGCTTGGCGCAGGTCGTAGATGCCCCAGATGGCATGGCCAAACGCATCAATGCGCGGTTGGCTGGTGGAGGCGGGGCCGTTCTCATCGTACAGGTTGTGCGCGGGTTTGCCGGTGTCGTCTTCGGTGAGGGCGACGATCTGCTCCAGGGCGTTGTCAATCATCTGCGCCGCTTCTTTGTCGCGTGGCAAGGCCCAGTCGGCCTCCCAGTTTTCCACGGCAAACATAAAGCCCAGCGCCCAAACTTGGGCCAGCGAGGGGATGGGCTCATCGCCAATCTCGGCCTGCTCTTCGGCGCTCATCATCAGCACGGCCCCCCGGGTGTCCAGCACTTCGGGGGAGAAGGCATCGTCCTCCTCCAGGCTGTGGGTGGGGCGGTCCAGCTGGCGCAGGATTTCGGCCAGCCGCGCTTGTGCCAGTTCTAAAAAGCGGGTTTGCTGCGCCTCGGTGCCAAAAACGGGCAGCTGGGGCAGGGGCGCATGGGCCGGCAAAGGCTCGCCATCGCCCAGCAGCATGGGCAGCCATTCGTGTACGCCAATGGGACGGCGGGTGCAGGCGACGGCGGTGAGAAAGCCGTCACAAAACTCCCACTGGGGGACTTCTTCATGGGTTTCGCGCAGCGCGGCGAGCAGGTCGTCCAGCTCTTGCAGGGTGGTTTCGTCCAGTGCGGGGGGGAAGGAAATGGCGGTGGTCATGAGTGAAATTTCAAACGGTATGCATGCCAAGCATGCAGATTTTGGTGGTGAAGGGACTTGCTGAGGCGGCCAAGGACAGTCAGCCCTGCGTAAGCGCACAATCGCTGCCTTCGCCATGGCAGGCATCGCCAGATGCGCATAACACCATGGCGTGACAGTGCGTTTGGCAGTGTAGCCCGAGCCACTGGATTGTCCCCTCTTGGAGCTTTGTATGTCCGCTGCGTCTGGCCGTTTTCCGGGCCTGTTTCCTATTCGCTATACGGTGCTGGTGCTGTGCGCCGTAGGCACCATCACCGGCCTGGGGGCTGCCCTCGCGTGGGGCGGGTGGTGGTGGCTGCTGCCGCTGGTGCTGGGGGCGCTCAGTGCGGTTGGCGTGCAGGATTTGCGCCAAACGCGCCATGCCGTGCTGCGCAATTACCCGGTGATTGGGCATATGCGTTTTATGCTGGAGTTCATCCGCCCAGAGATTCGCCAGTATTTCATTGAGGGCGACCATGAGAACCTGCCCTTTTCGCGCGCGCAGCGCTCGCTGGTGTACCAGCGCAGCAAGGGCGTGTCCGACAGCCGCCCCTTTGGCACGCTGCTGGATGTGAGCGCCCCAGGCTACGAGTGGGTGAACCACTCCATGGTGCCGACCAAGCTGGCCTCGCAAGATTTTCGGACGTGGATTGGCGGCACGCCAGGCCAGCCGTTGCCCGGGGTGGACGTGTGTACCCAGCCCTACCATGCCAGCGTGTTCAATATTTCGGCCATGAGCTTTGGGGCTTTGTCCGCCAATGCCGTGCTGGCCCTGAACCTGGGCGCACGGACAGGCGGCTTTGCCCATGACACGGGCGAAGGCTCCATCAGCAAATACCACCGCGAGCATGGTGGCGATTTGATCTGGCAAATTGCCTCGGGCTACTTTGGCTGCCGCAACCCCGATGGCACGTTCAGCGATGAAAAATTTGTGGAAAACGCCCGCGATCCACAGGTCAAGATGATTGAGCTCAAGCTCAGCCAAGGGGCCAAACCCGGCCATGGCGGCATGTTGCTGGGGGCCAAAGTGACCCCGGAAATTGCCGCCGCACGGGGCATTCCGGTGGGGCAAGATTGCATCAGCCCACCGTTTCACAGCGCGTTTTCGACCCCGCTGGAGCTGATGCACTTCATTGGGCGGCTGCGTCGCCTCTCCGGCGGCAAGCCCGTGGGCATCAAGCTGTGCATTGGCCACCCTTGGGAATGGTTTGCCATGGTCAAGGCCATGCTTGAGACCGACATCACCCCCGATTTCATCGTGGTCGATGGGGCCGAGGGCGGCACCGGCGCGGCACCGGTCGAATTCACCGACCACGTGGGCGTGCCGCTGCAAGAGGGGCTGATTTTGGTGCACAACACCCTGGTGGGCGTGAAGCTGCGCGATCGCATCAAGATTGGCGCGGCGGCCAAGGTGATTACCGCCTTTGACATCGCCCGCATGATGGCCCTGGGGGCCGATTGGTGCAATGCGGGGCGGGGCTTCATGCTGGCGCTGGGCTGCATTCAGGCGCAAACCTGCCACACCGGCTTTTGCCCCACGGGGGTGACCACGCAAGACCCGGTGCGCCAAAAAGCCTTGGTCGTGCCCGACAAAGCCATGCGTGTGGCCAACTTTCACCGCAATACCATGCATGCGCTGATGGAGCTGGTGCAAGCCGCAGGCCTGCACGCACCGGGCGAAATTACCGCCCACCACATCGTGCGGCGCATCAACGATGCCGAAGTGCACCTGCTTTCTCAACTTATCATGCAGGTGCGCCCCGGGGCGCTGCTGGGGTCGTTGCACCGCCAGCACCGCGTGTTTCGCCTGTACTGGCCGCTGGCCAAGGCAGACAGCTTTCAGATAGCGCCACCACCCTTGGTGCCCTCCGCACCCAAGCCCTCTTTGGCGGCCCAACGGGCCAAAGCGGCAGAAACGCAAGGGTCGGCGCTGTCCTAGTCTGAAGAATCTGAACAAAGGATCGTGTGTGCCAACTGAGGCAGCGGCAGCGCCCGCACTGGATTTCGCGGCATTTTTAGCCAGTCACGCCCCCCACCAAACGGCGCTGGTGCAGCGCTACCAATGGCAGGGGCACAGCCTGTGGCTGAAACGCGCCGGGCCCGCCCACCCGGCATGGCGCTATCGCGCCCTGGCGTGGGTCTCCCACTGGCTGCAGGTGCCGGCGCTGCAGCCCGTGCCCAATCCCGGCGGCGTGCAGGCCATTGCCACCGAGGTGCAGCGCTTGCAAACCTTGGCGGCCTGCGGCCTGCGCGTGCCCGCCGTGGTGGCGGTCAGTAAGCAGGCCTTTGTCATGCGTGATTTGGGCCAAGCAGGCCAGCCCGTGCAAAGCCTGGGCCATGCGCTAGAACAGGCGGGGACTGCGGCGGCCACCTTGGCGCTGTGGCAGCGTGGCTTGCAGGCCTTGGCGCAAGTGCATGGCCAAGGCCAGTGCCTAAGCCAGGCCTTTGCCCGCAATATGGTGCTCTGCGCCGATGGGGACATTGGCTTGATTGATTTTGAGGACGACCCCGCCGCCCACCTGCCCTTGCCCCTGTGCCAAGTGCGCGATGTGCTGTGCTATGTGCATTCCACCGCGTGGATTTTGGCCCGCGTTCAGGCCTTGCCCCAGGCCCAGGTGGCCTGGCAGCAGACCCTGGCCCAGTGGTCGCCGCCGCTGCAGCAAGCCTTGGCCGCAACGCAGCAGCGCTTGGGCCTGCTGGGCAAACTGCCCCGCTCACGCCGCCTGGGGCGCGATGCCTTGCGGCTGCGCATGGCCTGGGCGTTGTTGGCGGGCAACAATGTCTGAATAAAACCACTGGTTATTTAAAAAAGCTAATAAAAGACAGTAACGCCTTGTAAGCTTCTATGCTTTGGGCGTTGGCGTTGCAGAGCTGACGTTTTCTTTTTTGTTGAGGTTGCAAACCATGGCGTCTTTGTGGAATAGCTGGCGAATTACGCACCGTTTTATTGCGGTGTTGGCGGCGTTTGTAGTGTCGGTGCTGGTGATTGCAGGCATTGGGTTGGCGGGCATGTCCTCGGCCAGCAAGAGTTTGAAGGCTTTGCACGACGAATCCATGGCCCGCTCGCAACTGGCCAGCGAGTCGGTGGAGCGAACGCTCAACAATCGCATGCAGGTGCTGCTCTCTTTTCAGCACGACCCTAATGGGGAATTGGCCAGCATTCATGACCACCCCATCACAGAGCACTTAGAGGCCATTGCCGCCAACCAAGCCCGTGCCAACGCGATTCACAAACAGCTGGCGGAAGGTAATTTGAGTGCCCAAGAGCGCTCTTTATTGACCGCCGTAGAGGCCGCACGCGCGGCCTGGCGGTCCAAGCTGGCGGCAGCTATTGAGTCCATTCGCAACAATGATTACAGCGCCACCACCATGGCTGCGTTTTTAGCCGCCACCCGTGTGGAAGGCGTGCAGGTACTGAAAACGGCAGAAGCTTTGCGCAGCTACCAAATTGAGCAAGCCAATCTTCACTACCAAGCGGCCGAGGCACGTTATACCCAAGCCTTGTGGATTTTTGCGGCTGCCCTGCTGCTGTTGGTTGTCCCTTCGGTGCTACTGGCCTTTGCCCTGCTCACACGCTTGAAGGGTGGGTTCATGACCGCCAGTACGGCGCTCAAACAAATTGCGGACAGCGATTTGTCCCACCCCGTGCCCCACAGTGGCACGGATGAAATTGGCCGCATGCTCCAGCACATGGAGGGCATGCGCTCGAACTTGTCGCGCGCGGTCGGCAATGTCAAAACCGGGGCGGGGGCCATTGCCAGCGCCTCGGCCCAGGTGGCCGCGGGCACGCTGGACCTGTCCTCGCGCACCGAGCAACAAGCCAGCGCCCTGGAAGAAACGGCTTCGGCCACGGAAGAGCTCTCCAGCACCGTGCAGCAAAACGCGGACAACGCGGTGCAGGCCAATGAACTGGCCGGTGAGGCACGGCGCATGGCGCAAAACGGGGGCGATATCGTCGGGCAGATGGTCAGCACCATGGCCGAGATCAACCAATCGGCGAAAAAGATTGTGGACATCATCAGCGTGATTGATGGCATTGCCTTCCAAACCAACATCTTGGCGCTGAATGCCGCCGTCGAAGCGGCCCGTGCCGGCGAGCAAGGCCGGGGCTTTGCCGTGGTGGCCAGCGAGGTGCGCTCGCTGGCCGGGCGCAGTGCCGAAGCCGCCCGCGAGGTGCAGGCCTTGATCACCGATGCCGTGAACAAGGCCGAAATGGGCAACGCCCAAGCGGCGCAGGCCGGCACGTCGATGCAAGAAATCGTCAGCGGCATCCAGCGCGTGGCGGGCATCGTCGATGAGATTGCCCTGGCCAGCCGGGAGCAGGCCTCGGGCTTGGCGCAAATCAACCAGGCGGTCAGCCACCTTGATGGCGTAACCCAGCAAAACGCGGCGCTGGTGGAGCAATCCTCGGCCGCAGCTGCCGCCTTGCAGCAGCAGGCCCACCACCTGGCCGAGGTGGCCGACACCTTCCGCCTGGAAGAGCAGGCGGGCTTGCGCCGCCCCGACTTGACCGCCTTGCGCTAAACAAGAAGGCAAAAACAATAGCGCCACCCGCTTATCAACACTAAAAATTACTATAAAAATAGCTGCCAGTGCTTGTAAATAAAGCGCTAGCAGCTATTTTTTTATTCTTATTTTTTTGGGGGGTGCGGCGGGGTGGGCTGGGGCCAACAGCGTTTACGGTCTCGGCCCCGGATCGGTCTTGGCCCCTTGCGCCGCAATGATTTTTTCAAGGTGCAACAAAGCCTGGTAAACCGCTTGCGCCCGCACGCTGCTGCGTGGGCCGTCAAAGTGAAAGCACTGGCTGCGGACCACGCCATCCACCCACCAGCCCAGCCACACGGTGCCCACCGGCTTGTCTGGGCTACCGCCGTCTGGCCCGGCAATGCCGGTGCTGGCCACAGCAATGGGCACCTGGGCGTGCAAGGCCGCGCCGTGCGCCATAGCGCGCACAACCGGCTCGCTGACGGCACCGTGCGTGGCGATCAGTTCGGCCGGTACGCCAAGCAATTGCGTTTTGGCGGCATTGGAATAGGTGACAAAGCCGCGCTCAAACCAGCGGCTGGAGCCGGCGATGTCGGTGCAGGCAGCGGCAATCAAGCCACCGGTGCAGCTTTCGGCGCTGGCCAGCATCCAGCGGCGTTGCTGCAATTGCTGGCCCAGGGTGGTCACCAGGGCGCTCAAGTCCTGGGGGGGGTTGGGGTTGTGGGGCATGGTCACCATAGTCCAAAGTGCCGCCCGGCCGCCAGCACCAGCAGGGTACAAAAAGCGGCGACCAGGTCGTCAAACATAATCCCCCAGCCACCGCGCCAGCCGCTGCCTTTAAAGCATTGGTCGGCCCAGCGCACGGGGTGGGGCTTGGCCGCATCGAACAGGCGAAACAGCGCAAAGGCCAGCAGCTGCCCGTGCCAGCTGGCCGGGGCCAAGAGCCACAAAATGAGCCACATGGCGACCACTTCATCCCAGACGATGCAGCCCGGGTCATCGCGGCCCAGGTTGCGGGCGGTAATGGTGCAGGCCCACCAGCCGATGGGCAGGGACAGGGCAATCAGCCCCCCCAGCTGCGCGGGGCTGAACACCTGTTGCAGCAACACAAACACCCCCCAGGCCCACAGCGTGCCCGCAGTGCCGGGGGCGATGGGCGAGAGGCCGCTGCCAAAGCCCAGCCCCAGCCAATGGGCCGGGTGGCGCAGCATAAAAGCCAGGGTGGGGCGTGTGGGAGCGGCTGCGGCTGCGGCCGCCGGGGCGCTGCGGGTGGCCGCATCGGGCGCTGCGCCCGCATCTTCTGGGTAGGGGATGAAGCGCTTGGGCTGCACGTCCTGGATGGAGGGGGGTGCATCAAAAGAACGGGGCATGGGCGTTAGGCAAAGTGGTCAAAACCGGGCCAGCGCTGCTGCAGGCGCTCGCCCTGGGGGCCAAAAATGCGGATGCCCGGCAGGGCTTCGATGGTGCCAATGCGGGTGACCGGGGTGGCGCTGGCTTGGCTGGCCGCGGCAACGGCGCTGCGCTGGGCGTGGGGGGCGGTAAAGCACAGCTCGTAGTCATCTCCCCCGGCCAGGGTGCAGGCATCAATGCGGCTGCTGGCCATGGCCCGCAGCAGAGGGTGGTGGCTGGCGGCCAGCAGGGGGCGGGTGGTGGCCACCTCAATGCTGGCCCCCACATGGCTGGCGTGCAGGATGTGGTTCAGGTCGCCCAGCAGCCCATCGCTCACGTCCAGGGCGCTGCTGGCAATGCCGCGCAGCGCCTGGCCCAGGGCCACGCGCGGGGTGGGCGCTTCCAGGCGCTGGCGGGCCTGGGCCAAGACGGGGGGCGGCAGCATGTGCTGGCGCTGCAGCGCGTCCAGCGCCAAGCGGGCATCGCCCAGGGTGCCGCTGACCCAGATATCGTCGCCCACCTGGGCACCGCTGCGCAAAATGGCTTGGCCGCTGGGCACTTCCCCAAACACGGTGATGCAGATGGTGAGCGGGCCTTGCGTGGTGTCGCCGCCGATGAGTTCGCAGTCGTGGGCTTCGGCCAGGGCGAACAGCCCTTCGCTGAAGGCTTGGCACCAGGCCTCGTCGCTGTGCGGCAGGGCCAGGGCCAGGGTAAAGGCCAGGGGTTGGGCCCCGCAGGCGGCCAAGTCCGACAAATTGACGGCCAGCGCCTTGTGGCCCAGCAGGCGGGGGGCCACGTCGGGCAAAAAGTGGCGGCCTTGCACCAGCATGTCGCTGGAGACGGCCAGCTGCATGCCGGGGCGCGGGGCCAGCAGGGCGCAGTCGTCGCCCACGCCCAAGGGGCTGCGGTGGGCTGGGCGCTGAAAGAAGCGCTGAATGAGGTCAAATTCGCCCAAGGGTTGCTTCATAAAGGGGAGCTTTCAACGCTTTAAATATAAGCGTTAGAGGCCAAAATCATATAAAAAATCAGCCGTTTTGTCACGGTTGCATGGGCGGGACTTGGCGAAAGCGCAGCGCCGCTTGGCGCGAGACTTCGCCCAGCAGCGGCGTGTGCGCCTGGCATTCGCGCAGCCAGTGGGCATCGTTGTGGCGCTGCTCGACGCTGGTGCGCAGCAGGGAAAAATCGCTGTGCGCGTAGGGGGCGATGGTGTCCATGGTGCGCAAAATATGCTCGGCCAGCGACAGGTGCGCCCCGTTGGCCGGATCGACGTACACCCCCTCCAGCCCAAAGCGGCAGGCCTGAAAGCGGTTGAAGGTGTACACGAGGTAATCGTCCTCGCAGGGCGTAAAGGGCTGGGTGTCCAAAAACCACGCCCCCAGCGCCTGCACGTAGGCGGCCAGGGCGGCCGCGCGTTCGATACTGAGCGGGGTGTCAAAGACGCGGATTTCGATGGTGCCAAATTCGGGCTTGGGGCGGATGTCCCAGTAAAAATCCTTCATGCCCTGCACCACGCCGGTGGCCGTCATTTTGTTGAAATACTGGCCAAACTCGGCCCAGGTCAGCACGCACGGGGCGCGGCCCGACAGGGGAAAGGCGAACACCGAGTTGAGCCGCGCCGAATCAAACGCGGTGTCCTGCCCCTGCACAAAGGGGCTGGAGGCCGACAGCGCAATGCAGTGCGGGATGTAGCGGCTCATGCGGTGCAGCATGAGCAAGGCGGCATCGGCATCGGGGCAGCCAATGTGGACGTGCTGGCCAAAAATGGTGAACTGTTTGGTCAGGTAACCGTACAGTTTGGAGAGCTGGTGAAACCGCTCTTTTTCATAAATGCGCCGCTCGTGCCACTGCTGAAAGGGGTGGGTGCCGCCCCCGGCAATGGCGATGTTGAGCTTGTCGGCGCAGGCCACCAGGGCATTGCGAATTTGCGTCAGCTGCGCCAGCGCATCGGCCCCGTCCTGGCAGATGCCGGTGGAGATTTCGATCATGCTGCGCGTCATCTCCGGCACCACGGTGCCGGGCAGATCGGGGTGGTGCTGGCGCATCAGGCGCAGCATGTCGGCCGCGTAGGGGGTCAGGTCGTAGTCGTGGGTGCTCAGCAGTTGCAGCTCCAGCTCCACGCCCAGGGTCAGCGGTTGTGAGGGGGCAAAGGCTTCAAGCGTCATGGCGCACTCCCAAGGTATCGCGGGCCTCGCCAGCGCGGCGCAGCGCCCAGGTGGCGGCCATGGCCCCGAGCAGTTCCATTAAAAGAATAGTTGGTAGCGCAATGCCAGCAATGGTTTCACCGCCACTAATGGTTGTAAATGGCACCGTCATTACGAGTGCTACTGCAGATAAAGGAGCCATGGTGCAGGCCGTCCACAGCGTTTGCCGCCAATGGGTGTGGCTGCCCCAGTGCCCCAGGCCAATGCCCACGGTTTTGGCCACCAGGCGCAAGCCCACCAAGGCCAGCACGGCCAACGGGATGCTGCCCGTCCACGGCGCATGGGCGGCCACGGCGGCCACCAGCACAAACACCACCATGCCCAGCAAAGCGCTGATGCTGCCCAGGGCCTGCGTCCACGGCAGCGGCTGCGGGCGGAAAAACTTCAGCACCATGCCCGCCAGCAGCGCCGCCAAGGGGGCCGAGCCGCCCAGGCCACTGGCGCTGGCCGCCGTGGCCGCAATCAGCGCCAGCAGCACGATGGCGGTGTTTTGGCTCAAGGGGCTCATCCAGCGCAGCACGGCATGAATCAGGGCAAACAACACGCCCGCCACCACGGCCGACACCAGCAGCACCTGCAGCACCGGGGTGATGTCGTGCCACAGCGACTCTTGCGGATTGGCAAAAATCTGCGCCTTGGCCGCACTGAGCACCAGGGCGTACAGGGTGGACAAGGTGGACAGGGTCAGCGCCCGATCGGTCACCGCCCCGGCGGCGCGGGTATCGGCAATCACGCGGCTGAGCAGCACCGGGGAGGCGGCCATGGCAATCAGGCCCAGCGGCCCGGCACTGCGGGCCTCCACCCCCACCGCCTGCAGGCCGTAAAACACGGCCGCGTAGGTCAGGCTGGCCTCCAGCACGCTTTGCACCA
>ERZ724518.942-NODE-942-length-12941-cov-12.511485_pt1 | contig 12941 bp, 6 predicted proteins | sample MGYA00376051_ERZ724518 | MGnify/ENA primary metagenome ERZ724518 (study PRJEB28724, sample SAMN07190885) | wastewater metagenome | isolation source: influent of sewage treatment plant in Hong Hong | place: Hong Kong | collected 2016-03-17 ... | reverse complement strand
ACCACTTGCTTGACTCGCCCCTAAAGGAGCGAGATTGCGCAAGCACTCCGTTCAATTTTTGCTTGATCTGTAGGCCGATCAATTTACACTAGCCGAATTGAATGAACGTTCATTCATTTTCTATTGGTGTAAAGATGTCACAACAGAAACCTGAATTGATCATGGCTCACGCCGAACAGTTGTTTATCGACCATGGCTTTCATGGCACTTCGATGCAGATGATCGCCAAGGCCGCTGGTATTGCCGCCGGCACCGTCTATCTGCACTTCCCTAGTAAAGAGGTGTTGATCCGCCGGATTTACCGACGTGCTGTCACCGACATGCTGGGTAGTTTACTGAAAGTGTATGACCCGACGTTATGGCCATTCGAACAGTATAAATATTTTTGGCTAAACGCGTATCACGAACTGAAAGAAAAACAGAGTTTGGTGCATTTTAAGGATCTGTACGAACGTTCTCCTTTTTATAACGAAGATGATCGTGCATGGGCTGACGAGCAATGGTTACCCATCGAACAGTTTTTCCAAAATGGAATTGATAATGGTCTGTTCCGCAATATGCCGCCGTGCATGTTGGGCTATTTGAGTATTGGTTCTGTATTGAGTATTTCACAGACACAAAGGGTAACCCCTTTTGAGATGACTGCTGAACTGGAAGAGCAACTGATCCAGGCCAGCTGGCGCGCCATTCTGGCGGATTAACCCCCGATAAAAGCATATAACGGAGAGCAGAATGAAAAAGTGGATGGTTATCATGTTACTGGTCGCCCTGTTGTTATTTGGCAGTGTGATTGGTTTTAACTTTTATAAATTTGCCCAGATGGGTAAAGCAATGGCCAGCAAGCCTGCCCCCGTTTTTCCGGTGACAACACTGACCGTAAAAGGCACTGACTGGGCACCGACATTGGAAGCAATTGGTTTCATTGAACCCAATCAAGGCTTGGATATCGGCACTCAGATCGCCGGCTCAGTCGATAAAATCTCGTTTGAGTCAGGTCAGAAAGTGAAAAAAGGCACCTTATTGATGTCTTTGAACACCGATGTTGAACGCGCCAATCTGAAAAGCTCACAAAGCCGACTCCCTGCCGCAAAAGCGAACTATGAGCGTATGCGCAGTCTGTATGCCAAAGGTGGTGTTTCGAAAGGTAATCTCGACGACGCACAGGCTGAATATCTGGCGTTGGAAGGACAAATTGACTCGCTGCAGGGCACAATTGATCGCATGACCATTCGCGCCCCCTTTAACGGACAAGTGGGTTTACGTAACGTGTTCCTCGGCCAATATCTGAAAGCCGGTGACAATATCGTGCGTTTAGAAGACACCTCGGTCATGAAGATCCGTTTCACTGTTGCCCAAACTGAACTGGCCAAAATTAAAGTCGGTCAGCAGTTAGATATCTTTGTCGATGCCTATCCACAACGCCCATTCAAAGGCACGATTGCTGCGATTGAACCGATCGTAAAACAACTCTCTGGGGTGGTTGAAGTTCAGGCCGCCATTCCAAATGCCGAAGGTCAGTTACGTTCTGGCATGTACGCCAAAGTGCAAGTCTTGCTGCCAGTGCAACAGCAACAGGTGGTGATCCCACAGACTGCTGTGAATTTCACGCTGTATGGTCAAACGGTCTATGTTGTTGAAGACGGTAAAGATGCCAAAGGCCAACCGGTTAAAATTGCAAAACAGACAGTAGTTAATGTCGCGGAACGTGATGCAGATGTAGCACACGTCGTGAGCGGTTTGAAAGTCGGTGATGTGGTTGTCACTTCCGGCCAAATCCGTTTATCTAATGGTAGTCAGGTAAAAGCAGTGGAAGATAACACACTGGCTAAACCGGCTACTGTGCCTGCACTGTAACGGAGCTGAGCATGCGATTTACTGATCTCTTTATCAGGCGGCCCGTGTTGGCCGTCACAATTAGTCTGATGATGGTGTTATTCGGCCTGGAAGCCTTGCGTGGCATGGCGATCCGCGAATATCCGAAAGTAACCAATACTGTCATTACCGTGACCACTAACTATTACGGTGCCAGTGCCGATGTTATTCAAGGGTTTATCACCCAGCCCGTTGAGCAAGCCATTGCTCAGGCAGAAAATATCGACTATATGACATCGAGCAGTCAGTTAGGGCGCTCAACGATCACTGTTAACATGCGTCTGAACACCAATCCAAATGCGGCCCTCGCGGATGTATTGGCGAAAGTTAACTCTGTTCGTTCACAACTGCCGAAAGAAGCGGATGATCCGTCGATCACCTCCTCGACCGGTAGTAACACCTCCATTTTGTATATCGCGTTTTCCAGTGCGGTGCTGAACTCGTCTCAGCTTACTGATTATCTGGAACGTGTGATCAAACCACAGCTGTTTACCGTGCCAGGGGTAGCGAAAGTTAACTTGTACGGCGGTACACAGTTTGCGATGCGTATCTTTTTGGATCCGCTGAAAATGGGTGCCTATAACCTGTCATCGTCACAGGTGATGTCCGTTTTACAATCCAATAACTATCAGTCAGCACCGGGTCAGGCGACGGGTTATTTTGTGTTGTATAACGCTGAAGCTGACACTCAGGTTAATAGCACACAACAGCTGGAAGATCTGATCGTTGCCAGCCATGACGGCGCGGTGATCCGGGTACGGGACATTGCGAAGGTCACACTGGAGAAAAACCACGATCAATACCGCGCACTGGCCAATGGTAAGGAAGCGGTGATCGTCGCCGTCGATTCTTCTCCTTCCGCCAACCCGTTGGATATTGCGGCGAACGTACGCAAACTACTGCCTGATTTCCAGCAGAACTTGCCTAACACCATGAGCATGAAATTGCTGTATGACTCGACGCAGGCGATCAATGAGTCGATTAATGAGGTGTTGAAGACCATTGTGGAAGCAGCTGCGATTGTATTGGTGGTGATCGCGTTGTTCCTCGGTTCTATGCGCGCCGTGGTGATCCCTATTATCACTATTCCACTGTCATTGGTCGGCGTAGTGATGTTGATGCAGATGTTCGGATTCTCCATCAATTTGATCACCTTGCTGGCGATGGTGCTGGCGATCGGTCTGGTGGTCGATGACGCGATCGTGGTGGTTGAAAACGTCGATCGACACATCAAAGCCGGAGAGACTCCGTTCCGCGCCGCGATAATCGGAACACGTGAAATTGCCAGCCCGGTTATAACCATGACCATCACGCTGGCTGCGGTGTACACCCCGATCGCATTGATGGGCGGTATAACCGGTTCGATCTTTAAAGAGTTCGCGTTAACGCTGGCTGGTGCAGTGTTTATCTCCGGGGTTATCGCGCTGACACTTTCACCGATGATGTGTGCAGTGATGCTAAAACCACACATCAACCCGAACCGGTTCGAGCGTGGTGTCGAAAATACCTTGAACTCCGTAACGGCCGTTTACAGCCGTATTCTGGATAAGGTGATGACCCGTCGTCCGGTCATTATCGTGTTCGGTGTTATCGTGTTAGCAGTAATGCCGCTGCTGTTTAAACTGATCCCTGCCGAACTGGCACCATCAGAAGACCGCGGTGCGTATCTGATGATGGCGAAGGCGCCGAACACTGCCAACCTCGACTATATTCAAAACAATATGGCCGCCGTGGGCGAAACACTGATGAAAGATCCTGCCATGTCGACCAACTTGGCGCTAGCAGGTATTCCCAACAGTAACCAAGGCCTTGGGATCGCGATCTTAAAACCGTGGAGTGAGCGTGAAAAAGCCCCTGTGGTGGTCGCTCGCACCAATGCGGCATTACAAAATCTGCCGGGCGTGGCGATCAGTTCGTTCCAGTTCCCAGAACTGCCAGGTGCCGGCGGTGGTTTGCCATTACAGCTGGTGATCACGACACCGAACGAATTCCGCAGCTTGTTTGAAGTAGCAAGTGATGCACTGGCGAAAATCAAAACCAATCATCAGTTCGTTTATACCGATCTTGATCTCGCTTTTGATTCCGCCACCATGCACATTAAGATTAACCGGGATAAAGCAGGAGCATATGGCGTAACGATGCAAGACATTGGCGCTACGCTGAGTGCCATGATGGGTGACGGTAACGTCAACCGCGTGTCACTAAACGGACGTAGTTATGAGGTGATCCCACAGGTTGAGCGTCAGTTCCGTCTCAATCCTGAATCACTCAAACACTATTACGTGCAAGCAGCCAATGGTCAGTCCGTTCCTCTCAATAATCTGGTGTCGGTCGAGCTGAAAAGTGAGATCCGGTCATTACCCCATTACAACCAGTTGAACTCAGCCACCATTGGTATCGTGCCGATCATGCCAATGGGTGATGCAGTGCAATGGTTGGAAGAAAATGTAGTCTCTGCATTACCGCAAGGTTATCAGCACGATTATATGGGCGAAGCGCGGCAGTATGTGCAGGAAGGTAATGCTCTGATGTACACCTTTATGCTGGCATTGTGTGTGATTTTCTTAGTGTTGGCAGCACAGTTTGAAAGCTGGCGTGACCCGCTGGTGATCATGATGTCGGTGCCACTGGCGATTAGTGGTGCGTTAGTCGCTCTGGCGTGGGGTCTCTCGACCATGAACATCTACACCGAAGTGGGGATCATTACACTGGTCGGGCTGATTAGTAAGCACGGGATTTTGATCTGCGAAGTAGCCCGTGAACAGCAGTTATTGAAAGGCCTTAGCAAAATGGATGCGGTGAAGATCGCCGCTCGCGTACGTCTGCGCCCGATCCTGATGACCACCGCTGCGATGGTAACGGGCCTGTTGCCTCTGCTTGGCGCAATGGGTGCGGGTGCGCTCAGCCGTTTCAGTATTGGTATCGTTATCGTCGCCGGTCTGACCATCGGTACATTCTTCACGCTGTTTGTATTACCGGTGATTTATACTTTTGTCGGTAAAACACATAAACCGTTACAGGAATTTGACGAGTCCGTTGCACCGTTGGCACTTCATAATGATGAATAATTAATCCTGTTATTCCCGCAAAAGCCCTCTTGTCCGAGGGCTTTTTTGTCTGCGCTGAGTAACGGGAGTTATGCTGGCAATTGAACAAAAATACATCAATAAATCCACAAAAATAAAACTAAGTAGTATTTTCGCTATGCCTTCTGCTCAGTTTTTATATAATTCGCTGCCAATAACGAATAATAATTCATTGGGTCCGCTAGGAATGAATCGGATACCGAAATAATTTAATCTCCAAAAAGGAAGCCAATATGGAAAATGTCATTAATGCACTGAGTGATCTGTTATGGGGTCAGCTCGTCTATGTGCTTCTGGCTGTCGGGATCTTTTTTACTATTCGCACCAACTTTATTCAGTTCCGCCATTTTGGTCACATGTTTAGCGTACTGAAGCACAGCACCGTCAGTGATGCGGCCGGGATCTCCTCCTTTCAGGCATTATGTACCGGGCTCGCAGCCCGTGTCGGTACCGGTAATCTGGCCGGTGTCGCGGTAGCGATTTACCTCGGTGGTCCAGGTGCTATTTTCTGGATGTGGCTGATTGCCATGATCGGTATGGCATCAGCGTTTGTAGAGAGCACGCTGGCACAGCTTTACAAAGTAAAAGATGATAATGGCAGCTACCGTGGTGGCCCGGCCTATTACATGGAAAAGGGGTTGGGTCAGCGCTGGATGGGCGTGCTGTTCTCTATTTTCCTGATCATCTCGTTTGGACTGGCTTTTAACTCGGTACAGGCCAACTCTATCAGCGGTGCAATGCAGTCTGCTTTCGGCATTCCGAACTGGATCACCGGTGTGGTATTAGCCGCGCTGAGTGGTATTGTCATTTTCGGCGGCTTACGCAGTATCGCGCGTTTTTCTGAACTGGTAGTGCCATTTATGGCTACTGTTTATCTGCTTCTGGCTGTTGTGATTGTCGGCATGAATCTGGAGAAATTACCGGAAGTGTTCATGACGATCATCCATTCTGCATTTGGTTTGGAGCAGGCTGGTGCCGGTGCGCTGGGTTATACCATTGCTCAGGGCATGATGAATGGTATCAAACGAGGTCTTTTTTCTAACGAAGCTGGTATGGGTTCTGCACCAAATACCGCAGCAACCGCCAGCCCTTATCCACCGCATCCGGCATCACAAGGTTATGTGCAGATGATGGGCGTCTTTATCGATACCATTGTGATCTGTACCTGTACCGCAGCCATCATTTTGCTTTCCAATCAATATGTACCAGGTAATGAACTGACTGGGATCAAGCTGACTCAGGCTGCCCTGTCTGAACATATCGGGAATGCAGGTAATATCTTCATTGCCTTTGCGGTGTTCTTTTTTGCCTTTACCTCGATTGTGGCCAACTACGCCTACGCAGAAAACAACCTGGTATTTTTGGAACATAACCACCCTGCCCGTCTGGCGATTTTCCGCCTGTGTGTATTGGGAATGGTTATGTTTGGTGCTGTGGCTGAATTACCGCTGGTCTGGACACTGGCGGACATCTCAATGGCATTCATGATTGTAACGAACCTGATTGCCATCATTTTGATGTCTGGTACTGCAGCCAAACTGGCGAAAGATTACAACGCACAACGTAAAGCCGGTAAGTTACCAACGTTTGATGTCAATGATTACCCGGAAATGAAAGCGAAAATTGAACCTGGGATCTGGGATAACAATAAATAAGCGATTTGGATATCACATTAAGGCCGCTTTCGCGGCCTTAATTTTGTTCATAAAGGTGAATACTTCAGCGTGACTTGATAGCGATACGTTCCCGCCCCCAGCTGATAATCGGTATGCACACTCGGGCTCCACGAATCATCACCACCAACCCCCATATGGAAACCATCCAGATGCAGGAATAGCCCTTTTTCCGCTTGTAGCTGATATTGGTAGCGCGTATTTGCTAAATTATCCGTGCTATAGACGCTAACACGGAAATGGAATAATCCGCTGACCTGTAAGCCGCCCAGTTGTAGATCACGAGTATCACAACGCAGACCATTTTCGCATGGAAAAATATACGGTGTATGCAACTCAGCTAAAGGTAATTGCCAGTCACCAATGTGCGCCGAAGCCTGTCGATCAGGGTAGTTTTCATGTGGCCCGCGACCAAACCACTGCACTTGTTCGCTCTGCTCGTCGAGATGCAACACCATGCCGATCCGCGCCAGTGACGGTAAACCTTCCGCCACATCAGTGGTTAAATCGATCTTCAGTTCACCTTGCGCGGTAAAGCGATATGACCAGTGCGAGCACAACAGCAATTTATCCTGATGGAAATGGCCTCGTTCCACCTGAATAATCACGCCTTCCAGCCCTTGGTAAGCATGAACAGAGAAACAACAACTTTGCAGCTCATTTAAGCCAGCGGCTTGCCAACGGGCGATATAGGCGTTCGGATCATCCTGATCGGCTTCACTGGCACCGATATCATTATCAATCGGCGCACGAACAAATTGCTCTTTCAGCGGTGATAACAACAGCGAACGTTCGCCCGTCAGCCACTCAATGAGCAAACCCGATTTTTTCTCCAGACTCCAGATCTGCTCACCCCATACCACTTGCCAGCAACTGCCGTTATCCAGTAAAGATGGTTTGATGCCAGCACCATTCAATTCCACTTTCGGCATAGCGAACGCCACCGGAAGCGGCCACTGTTCTTTCGCTACAGCAAAACCAGCTTCCGCCCATGGCGTATCGTTCAGCACATGCACCGATACATCCAACCATACTTCGGCACCGGCCTGCAGTTGTGGCAATTGTTCACTTAAAGTCAGCGTAATGCGCCCTTCCGGCCCGACCGACAGATCTTGTTCGCCAAACGCTTTCAGCTCACCTTGCTGCATGATCTGCCAGCGCAGTTGCTCATTGTTAGAATGACGGAACAGATATTCACTGCTCACTTCAATGGTCAGCGGCGTGGTTGATAACAACTTAAATTGGAAGAACTGCTGGGCTTTCTGCACTTCATATAACGACGGATGTGGCGTGCGATCAGGGAAAAAGACACCATTTAAGCAAAACTGACGATCATTCGGCGTATCACCAAAATCACCGCCATAGGCCCAGTACGATTGTCCTTCCGGGCTGACGCGACGAATACCTTGATCGACAAAGTCCCAGATAAAGCCGCCCTGTAAACGCGGATACTGTCGGAATGCCTGCCAGTAACGGGCAAAACCACCGAGGCTGTTATTCATCGCATGCGCATATTCACATAAGATCAACGGACGATCTTCGCCCGGCATGCCGACCCATTTCTTGATCGACCATTTCGGTACCGCCGGAAACGGTTGATCTTCATCAACTCGCGCATACATCGGACAGACAATATCGGTCACCGAACTATTCGCGCCACCACCTTCGTATTGCACCGGGCGGCTTGGATCGCGCGCTTTGATCCAGCTGTACATACTGTCATGCACGGCACCATGACCTGACTCATTACCCAGCGACCAGATGATGATCGAGGCATGGTTGTAATCACGTTCCACCATACGGGTAACGCGTTCGTGGAACGCACCAGCCCAGAATGGGTCATCTGACAAGCGACGCATCGGGATCATGCCGTGGGTTTCAATATTCGCTTCATCAATGACATACAGACCAAAACGATCGCACAACTGATACCAGTACGGGTGGTTCGGATAATGCGACGCACGCACGGCATTGAAGTTATACCGTTTCATCAGCAGCACATCTTGCAGCATGTCTTCCGGGCGTACCGCCTGCCCGCGATCTTGGTGGAACTCATGGCGATTGGTACCGCGGATCAACACCGCCTTACCATTCACCAGCAGCAGGCCGTTTTTGATTTCCACGCTGCGAAAACCGATGTCATAGGCTTCGGCTTCCACCAGCACACCGTCGTTGGTTTCCAGCGCCACCACCAAACGATAAAGGTTTGGCACTTCCGCCGACCACTGGCGCGGCTCTTTGACGGGCAAACTCAATAACAGACGATCATGATAAACACCGCGCTCATCAATCGCTGTGGTACCAATCGCACGGCGCTCGCATAAAATGGCCTCATCACCGTCATACAACCAGATCGCCACACGATGGGCGGGAATATCACCGGCCACATCGACCGTCAGATGCAGTTGTGCATCACGATAACAGGCATCCAACTCGGGGCGCGCCTGCACATTCACTAAACGGGTTTCCGGTTTATGCAGCAGTGTCACATCGCGAAAAATACCGCTCATACGCCACATATCCTGATCTTCCAGATAACAGCCATCTGACCAGCGCAGCACTAACACTGCTAACCGGTTGCTGCCTGCTTGCAGATACGGCGTTAAATCAAACTCTGCCGGCAAACGACTGTCTTGCGAGTAACCCACCCACTGCCCGTTACACCACAGATAAAACGCCGAGTTCACACCATCAAAAATTATGCGGGTCTGACCTTGGCTGCGCCAATCGTCGGCAACTTCAAAAGTGGTGGAATAACAGCCGGTCGGGTTCTCTTTCGGTACAAATGGTGGGTTACAGGGGAATGGATATTTCAGATTGGTATAAATCGGAATGTCGTAGCCATGCATCTGCCAGTTGGATGGCACCGGCAGTGGTTGACTGTCAGGTAAATCTGCCTCTACCCACACAGCTGGCACCAATTCCGGTGCAGAAAAATAGCTAAATTGCCAGTCACCATTCAGACTGATTTTGGAAGAAGAGGCAGCGTCCTGACGCGCAGATTCCAGATCGCGCCAGCTGCTTTGCGGTGTATGTGCCGCTAATCGATGAATAGAGGTAACGGCCGGATTTTCCCAATCACGACGCGACAGATACTGAGCAAGTTGCATAAACACTCCTCTTTGATGGTCATTTTTGCTCATCGCATCCGTGAAACAGGAACGCGATGTAACACAATAAAACCATCATAAAGAGCGCGGGGAAAACTAACCGCCAGATTTATTCGATGACGTGATCAGCATCATAAAATATATGTAATCGATTACACGGAAAAATTAAAAAAGGGGGAATCCAACTTCCCCCTGTGCCAACGCATCAATGGATCGACAGATCGAGTTCCGGTAATTGTGCATCGATCAGTTTATGCCACAATGCAATCACCGCAGCTCTTTCTGCCTGCAACTCTTGACCATCGATAATGCGGGTGATGCCAGACAGCGTACAGCGATGCGCGCGATCACGGATCGCCAGATAGGCTTTTTTCAGTGTAATCGATTCCTCATCAGTCAGCAGTCCAGCCGCCACACACGATTCAAAGATACGCACATTGTCCGACCAGCGCGTTAACAAAACCGGTTGTTGTTGCGCATAGGCCAGCACCAGAAACTGGGCAATAAACTCAATTTCGTTCATGCCACCTGCGCCCTGTTTTAAATCAAACTGCTCGGCGGTGCCACGTAACAGGTGCTTGCGCATCTTGTCGCGCATATCGGCGACCGATTTTGCCAGTGTGTGGATCTCGCGTGGTTGACTCAACACCGCAGCCCGTACCCGTTCAAAGTCAGCCAGTAAGCTCGCATCACCATATACTGCGCGCGAACGCACCAACGCCTGATGTTCCCAGACCCACGCTTCGTGCAGTAAATAGTGTTCATAAGCGGCGACCGATGACACCAACATGCCGGAATCGCCGGACGGCCGCAGGCGCATATCGACTTCATACAACATGCCGGAAGGCGTGCGGGCACTGAATAAATGAATGATTTTCTGTGCTAAGCGCACGTAAAACTGCCGCACATTGACCGGTTTATCACCCACGGTGTAACCATCATGATCCCCGCCATGCAGGAATACCAAATCCAGATCGGAGCCATAACCCAGCTCAATGCCGCCCAGCTTGCCATACGCAATCACGGCAAAATTTTTCTCACCCGTTTTGGCGGTCAGCGGCGGCACACCGTGTTTCGCGGTTAGCTGAGCCCATGCCTGATTAACTACTTCCGTCAACAAGGCTTCGGCCAGCCAGGTCAGGTGATCACTCACCTTCATCAGCGGCAACGCACCGGCGATATCCGCCGCAACAATCTTCAACAGCTGGATCTGCTTAAACTGGCGCAGCGCTTCCATCTGCTGCTCCACATCATCTTCCGGCACGCGCAGCAGATATTGGCGTAACTCATCACGATATTGATCAAGCGGTGTTGGGTTATACAGTTGGGCCGGATCGAGCAATTCGTCCAGCAGCACCGGATAACGCGCCAGCTGTTCCGCCACCAGCGGGGTTGCCGCGCACAGCTTCAACAGCTGTTTCAGCGCACCGGGGTTTTCCGCCAGCAATTGCAGGTAGGCCGAACGGGTGGCGATATGCAGTAATATTTTGCGGATCCGGCTCAGCAGTTCTGTCGGTGCCGCATCTTGTACTAATTGACTTAGCAAGCGCGGCATCAGTTTGCCGAGTGCCTCTCGTCCTTGCGGACCGATCGGTCGGTGCAGACATTCGTCGCGTAACTGCGTTAATTCAGTGGCTAATTTCTCCGCTTCCACCACATTTTGCTGTTGCAGCAGTGGTACGAGATCATCAGCAGGCAGATGGCTGTGCCACATATCTTGCCAGATGCTCGCCACATCTGATTCTTGTTCTTCTTGCTCGCCAATTACCTGTCGGAACAGCAGACTGATCGATGCCAACACCTGTTCCAGAGCTTGGGCAAACGCATCCCAAGTGGCATAACCCATCGTCACCGTCAGTCGCAGACGATCGCGATCGTTATCCGGTAAGGTCTGGGTTTGTTGATCGGCAATTTCCTGCAGAATGTTTTCGACGCGACGTAAATACCGGTAACCGGAAAAGAGTGTCTGATATTCATCTTCTGTCAATACATGATGCTGTTGTAAGGCTTTCAGCGCTGCAGGCATATGTCGAACCTGCAATTCGGGTTCACGCCCACCACGGATCAGCTGATGCGCCTGCACAATAAACTCGACATCACGGATACCGCCCGCCCCCAGCTTAATATTGTCTGTTAAGCCTTTGCGGCGCACCTCCGCGACAATCATGGCCTTCATTTTGCGCAATGCATCAATGGCGCCAAAATCGACATAGCGACGATAAATAAACGGTTTCAGCATCTGCATCAGATAACGACCATCGTCATTTTCCGGCCCCATCAGACGCGCCTTCACCATGGCGTAACGCTCCCAGTTCCTGCCATGCTGCTGGTAATACTCTTCCAGTGCGGCAAAACTGGCGACCAAGGGGCCGGAATCACCAAACGGGCGCAGACGCATATCGACGCGATATACTTGACCATCGGCCGTTTGCTGATGCAACGCATTGATCAACTGCTGACCTAAACGGGTAAAAAACGATTGGTTATCCAGCTCACGCCGCCCACCTTGCGTGGCACCGCGTTCCGGATAAGCAAAGATCAGATCAATATCAGAGGAAAAATTCAGCTCACCACCACCGAGCTTACCCATACCGAAAATCAGCATGCGTTGTGGTTCACCGCTATCGCGGCCAATTGGCGTACCGACTTCGCGACACATCTTGGCATACAGCCAGTCATACGCCGCGACAATCAGGTTTTCTGCCAGCAACGACAAATGAGTAAAACTCTCTTCCACTTCCGCGAAACCCAGCAATTCGCGCCAGGCAATCAACACCATATGGTGACGGCGGAATTGCCGCAAAACCCGCTTCAGGCTCTCTTCACTATCCGCTGCTTGCAACGCAGTGTGTAGTTGCTGCGGATAATCCGCACTGCGTTCCGCCTGTAAATAGCGCTCACTGGTCAGCATATCGGCCAGCATCGCGGGGGTACTGATCACAGCCTCGGCAACAAAATCAGAGAGTGCCAGCAGGCGTAATAACATCGGTTGATGGGATAAAAACAGGCTTTGTTGTTCTGCGTTCGCCCGCTCCAGCAGGCGTTGCCACTGCTTATTCGCTAAATCAGACAGTAATACCGGTAAAGGAATGGCATGCGATGAGGTCATATGAAGGCAATCCGTTGACAAGAATTACCTAAAGCATAACAGCATCTGGATAGCATCGGCAGGATCGGAGCGCTGAACTGTGATTATCAAG
>ERZ724518.938-NODE-938-length-12951-cov-3.175326_pt1 | contig 12951 bp, 8 predicted proteins | sample MGYA00376051_ERZ724518 | MGnify/ENA primary metagenome ERZ724518 (study PRJEB28724, sample SAMN07190885) | wastewater metagenome | isolation source: influent of sewage treatment plant in Hong Hong | place: Hong Kong | collected 2016-03-17 ... | reverse complement strand
ACTAATTATCCGGTCATCAACCACCTGCTCATTTTCTTCAACCTGGCAGCCTTTGTTGCGCAGATTCTTTTCCTGGCTGATGCTCCCACCGTCGGCAAATTATTGAGCGATGACTTCTCCATGGTCCCGGCTCGCTTCCTGAGCCATTTCTCGCTGGTGCAGTTTGGCACACTCTTCAGTTCGATGTTCATGCACGCGGGATTCAGCCACATTTTTGGCAATCTCTGGTATCTCTACATTTTTGGCGATAATGTGGAAGACCGCATGGGGCACACTAATTACTTGCTCTTTTATCTGGCCTGCGGTGTGCTTGCCGACGTGGCCCACATAATTTCCGACCCTTCCTCGACCGTCGCTTGTGTGGGGGCCAGTGGTGCAATCTCAGGGGTGCTGGGCGCCTATCTGGTGCTGTTCCCCGGCGTCAAGGTGCGCACCTGGGTGACCTGGTTCTGGCATCCTATGGTTGATGCCTGGGTTTTGATTGGATTCTGGTTCGTGTTGCAGTGCATTTCCTCCATGCTTTTTGGCACGGAAGGTGGCGGCGTGGCCTGGTACGCTCACATAGGCGGCTTCATCGGCGGCATCTTGCTTCTGCGCATTGTGGTCAAGCAAGCCGAGCGCAGGCGGGGCGGCAGTTACGATGTCAGTGAGCGCAATTTGCCGCTGCCTACTTTTATTGCAGTTTCCCTGGTGTTATATGGGCTTGTGGCAATTGGAATGGCGGCTTACAAGCATACTGCCTTTACCACGGCGCGCATTCCGTTCTTGCCTGGTGTGACCGTGGAAGCCGGTGGGGTTAAGAAGCCTCCGCCTGCCGAAGCCAAGCCGGCACCGGCGGTTTCGCCCGCAGCGGGGGCGGGCAAGACCTCACCTTCGCCGGCCCATACTCAAAAACACCATAGCCGTGGTGGTGCAGGCAGCAAAGGTAGCCATAAGACTGCCCCGGCACCCGCTCACAAGTCTCCGGTAACTCATTCTGGCGGCAAAGTGAGCAAGAACGGCAGTAAAGGTGAATAAGGGGGCGTTGAGAGGTGCTTGAAATTGTGAGCAAAAGTGTAGAATGAAATTATGCGACCGTTCCTTTGAGTTGTTCCGTGTATTTGCTGCGCTTTGTTACCATTTTTGCTCTAGCTTTACTGCTAATTTTGCCTGGTTTTTCGGCGGTGTCCTTCGCTCGCGCGGAAAAGCCTAAGGACGAACACATCTATATTGTTAGCGACCGGGCCACCTTGAAGCTTGACGGGACAGGCACTAAGACCGGCAACATGCAAGATTTACGGGTACGGGAAGGCGTTAGCGAGGATGCGCTGGAATCCGACCAGGAAAGTAAGACCCTCACTCCCTACGGTCAGGCTGCGGAAGGCAGCGCCGATAGCGCCAGCCTGTCGGGGCGGCCTTTCAGTAATAGCGATTTTATGGAAGGTAAATTGAAGTCGGCTTTCTTCTCCGATAACGGGCACGACAAGCTGACCTGGCTTGCTACCAGGGATGATGAGAGTTTTAAGACCACTGACCTGGATTCCTTCTTGAAAGCCTGTCGGGGTAAGAAAGTTGTGCTTTTCGTGCACGGTTGTTGCGTCAGCTTCAAAGAAATGGAGCGGCAGGCCAGGGACCTCGACCTCGGTTTGAAGGGGTCCATGGGTGACGATGTGGTCCTTCTGGCTTATGACTGGGCTACTCCGGCCTGGTTTTATCCTGGCTCTCTCAAGAATATGGAGACCACTCAGGTTCGTTTCAACCACTTCATGGAAGCACTCACCTCCAAGCTTGAGCCCGGCAGTCTTTGTGTGGTGATGCACAGTCTGGGCGCCAATCTCATGGTGCGCTATTTGACCGGTCCGCAATTTGGAGCCATAGAGAAGACCGTTCCGGCTGGTCAGAAGACCTTCCATACGCTTATTTTTAGTCGTCCCGATATGTCCCTGGAAAGCTTCCGCCCCCATCTAGCGGAAGTGGCGGCCACGGCGGAGAATTCAATTATTCTGGCGGCTGAAAATGACATAAATATCAATCTTTCCGGCTTTGTGCGCAGCCTGGGGGGAAAGACCTTCGGCTCTTTTCGTCTGGGGCAGATGCATAATGCTCGGGAACTCTTTCCTCAGATGAGTGTCATGGATGTTGGCTCCTTGAAACTTGGTCATAAGATTCCTTATCAACTTATCGGAAATCTTCTTGGCAATCTTTAGGGAGCGGCTGCTATAATTAGTTGACTGATGGGTCATTTAATTAAAGTTTGCTCCGGGAGCAACCGCTAGAACGCCATGACCAGTACCATCCCCCCTTCCCAGTCTCAGGCCGATGACGGATTTGCCGTTACGGTGAAGACCCGTTCGCCGGGGCGACCCAAAGATTTTGCTCTGGGCATGAAGCGCCGGGAAGATATTTTGGAAGCGGCCACCAGGTTGTTTGCCCACCGGGGTTTTCGCAATACTGATTTGAAGATGGTTGCCGATGAGCTGGGTGTGGCGAAGGGAACTATCTACAATTATTTTGAGAGTAAAAATGACCTTTTCGTGGCCTGTGTCACTTTCGGTATGGCGCGCTTGCGCCTCTTTGTGCGGGCGCGTACCCGCGATATTTCAGAGCCTCTAGAACTAATCAGTTGTGCCGTTGAGTCTTATTTTCACTTCTTCGACGAGCATCCGGAAGTGGTCGAACTCTTGGTGCAGGAGCGGGCTGAATTCAAAGACCGGGAGACTTCCACCTATTTTCTCGGTTGGGATGAACACAAATTGCCCTGGCTGGAACTTTTCGAGAAGCTCAAGGCGGACGGGATCTTCCGAGATATGTCCTCGGAGGCGGTCTATGAGTTCATGAGCAATCAGGTTTATGGCACTTTGTTCGCCAATTATTTTTCAGGCAAGAAGAAGCCTCTGGCCAGTCAAACCGGCGTTACCCTCGATATTCTCTACCGGGGAATTTTGCAGGGAGGGCAAAGGAGCGAATATTAGAAATGGCTTTGCAGCCGGTCGTGGCTGACCGGACCTGGGGATCATGATAAGGAAGACCTTGATGGAAGTGCTCAACGACAAGACCGAACCACCAGCCAAACCGGAGCAGCCGTTCCGGCAGCCAGGGCCTGCTTCTGCCAGCGGTCTCAGCCGTGGCAAGATGATCCTGGCGCTAATGGCTTTGCTTGGTATCGGGTTGGGTCTTTACTTTGGTCTGGGCGGCGCCTCCAAGAAAGAGGTTGCTGCGGTGTCCGACAAGGCGGTGCTGAGCGTGCGCCTTTCTCCTGTTACCAGTCGTTCCATGGAACGGAAACTTTTGGTGAACGGCACGGTCTGGTCCTGGGACCATCTTTCCATCGGCTCGGAAGTGGGCGGTTTGAAAGTAGACAAAGTGCTGGTAGATGAGGGTGATCAGGTGCGGGAAGGGCAGGTTCTGGCTACTTTGCAGTCTTCCATCTTGAAGGCCCAGTTGAACCGTGAGGAAGCGAGGCTCTTAGCGGCCGGGGCGGCTCTTTCTAAATCGATTCAGCCCAACCGCCCGGAAGACCTGACGGCTTTGAGAGCAGCCTATGCTCAGACCGAGGCTTCGGTGGCTCAGGAAGAAGCCGGTCTGGCCAGAGCCAGGGCCAATCACCAGGAAGCTTCTGAGAATGCCAAACGATACCGCTGGCTGGTGGCCCAGGGGGCGGTCAGTGCCCAGGAAGCCGATGCCCGTGAGACCCAGGCCAAGGTGGCTCTGGCTGATGTTAGTAATTATGTAGAGCGGGTCAAGGCGGCTAAGTTCAGCTCCCAGCAAGCCCATGAGAGGTTGTCCATGGGGCTGACCGGCGGACGGCGTGAGGATGTGGACATTGCCCGGGCGCAGAAGATGGAAATCGAAGCGGTGATCAAGCAATTGCGCTGGCAGATTGAGCAGACTGTGGTGCGTGCGCCTTGTTCCGGTGTAATCATGAAAAGACATGTGCACCTTGGTGACATTGCTTCCAATACCAAAACCATGTTTGAAATTGTGCGCGATGGGCGTCTGGAGCTGAAGGCCCAGGTGCCCGAACAAGATCTCAGCCAGGTTAAACCCGGGCAGACCGTGGAGATGACCGACGACTTCGGTGGTAGTTTCAGAGGGCAGGTGCGCGAGATAAGCCCTCAGGTAGACCAGGACATGCGCCTGGGTACGGTGCGCATCGATATCACCAATCCCGGCAGTCTCAAACCGGGTAATTTCTTGCGTGGTGAAATTCTGGTGGGCAAAGCCCAGGTGCTGGTGGTGCCTACTTCCTGTGTCATTTATAAGGGTAATCGGCCTCTGGTCTACTTAGTGGAAGACGGTAAGGTGAAGATGTCTTACGTCGATGTAGGCGGACGCGAGGGCAAATTCGTGGAAATTGTCTCCGGTCTCAAACTGGGTGATCAAGTTGTGGAAAGAGGCGGCGGCTTCCTCAAGGACGGCGATCCGGTAAGAGTTTTGCCTGCTGAGCCACTGCAATGAATTTCAATCTGTCCACCTGGTCCATAAAAAATCCGGTACCAACCCTGGTGCTCTTTCTTGTCTTGACCATTATGGGTTCCATCGCTTTCGTTCGCCTTGGCATTGATGAGAGCCCTAATATCGACGTGCCGGTGGTATCGGTTTCCGTTTCCCAACTGGGTGCGGCTCCCGCTGAGCTGGAAACCCAGGTGACGCGCAAAATTGAGGATGCCATCGCCGGCATTGGTAATATCAAGCATATTACTTCCACGGTTACCGACGGTGCTTCTCAAACCAGCATCGAATTTGCCCTGGGCACCAATACCGACCGCGCCGTCAATGACGTGCGCGATGCTGTTTCTAAAATTCGCCAGGACATGCCGGAAGGTATTGAAGAGCCGATTATTCAAAGAATAGATTTTGTCGGCGGACCTTTCGTGACCTACACCGTGGCCTCCGATCGGCTGCCGGCGGCCGAGCTTTCCTGGGTGGTAGATAACGATATCGCCCGGGCTCTTTTGTCTGTGCCGGGAGTGGGGCAGGTGCAGAGAGCCGGCGGGGTGGACAGAGAAATAAGGGTTAATCTGGACCCCACCCGCCTGGAGTCCCTTGGTATCACTGCTGATACCGTCAATAATCAGATTCGCCAGGTTAATATCAACTTGCCCGGTGGTCGCGGTCAGGTGGGTGCGGGGGAGCAGTCCATTCGCTTTCTGGGTAGTGCCCCCAGTGTCGATGACCTGGCCCGGGTGGAGATTCAGTTGCCATCGGGCAGGCATGCCCGGCTGGATACCCTCGGTGAAATTACCGACGGTACCTCCGAGTTGAGGCAGATGTGCTTGCTCAACAATAAGCCGGTGATTGCGTTCAGTGTAATTCGCAGCACCGGCTCCAATCTGGTCGACGTTGAAAAGGGCGTTGATCAAAAGATCAAGGAATTGACCAGCACACTGCCCGGCAATGTGAAAATCGTTAAACTGCGCACCAATAGCCGCTACATCAAAGATTCTTACGATGCCTCCCTGGAATCCTTGATTCTGGGTGCGCTTCTGGCGGTGTTTGTGGTTTTTGTCTTCCTCAAAGACTTGCGGGCTACAACCCTGACGGCTATCGCCATTCCCCTTTCCGTGATTCCTTCTTTTGCCGTCATGCAGTGGGCCGGCTTCACTCTCAATAGTATGTCTCTATTGGGTCTGGCCCTGGTTATCGGTATTCTTGTGGACGATGCCATCGTGGAAATCGAGAACATCGTCAGGCATTTGCGCATGGGCAAGCCGCCGCTTAAGGCGGCCATTGAAGCGGCGGAGGAAATTGGTCTGGCTGTGATTGCCACCACCCTCACGATTGTGGTGGTCTTTGTGCCGGTGGCATCCATGGGCGGCATACCGGGGCAGTTCTTCAAACAATTCGGATTGACTGTGACGGTGGCGGTGCTCTTCTCCTTGCTGGTGGCCAGGATGATTACTCCCATGATTGCCGCCTACTGGATGCAGCCTGCCAGTACCAGTGAGGTCTTGAACAGTCACACCGGGCAAGGCGGTCCAAAGGGTTTCATGCGCTATTACGAACCGCTTCTGGTCAAGGCCATGGAACACAGACTTCTCACCGTAGTGCTTTCCATTTTGCTTTTTGCCGGCAGTATAGTGCTCTTTAAATCCATGCCCACCTCTTTGATGGCCAATGTGGACCGGGGTGAGGTGCTTCTCAATGTAGAGTTGCCTCCTGGTTCCGAACTGACGGAGACGGAGCGCTGTGTCAGGCAGGTGACCGGTATCATTCGTCGCCATCCGGAAGTGGTTGATGTAGTTGGTTTTGTCGGCACGCCCACCTCATCTAAGCGCAACTCAGCCGGCAATCAGGGTGATGTCACCAGGGCCACGGTCTATATTTCTTTGAAGAACCGCCACGACCGCAAGCTCAGCCAGCAAGAATTTGAGGAGGCGGTGCGACCTGAGTTGACCGCTGTTCCCGGTGCCAGGCTCAGTTTCTCGCGGGCCTCCGGTCTGACCGGCAAACCCCTGCGCCTGGTCTTAACTTCGCCTGATTCGGAATTGCTGGATAAGACGGCGGAAACTATCAAAGATCAAATGCGCGGTATTGACGGGCTTTATGATGTTACTTCTTCGGCAGCGCTATTGCGGCCGGAGATTCTGGTTACGCCTGATTTTGACCGTTCCGCCCGCCAGGGAGTTTCGGTGCAGTCTATTGCCAGGACGGCCCTCATTGCTACTCTTGGTGATGCGGAAGCCAATCTGGCCAAGTTCAATCTCGAGGATCGCCAGGTCAATATCAGGGTGCAGTTGGCGCCGGCTTATCGCAAAGATTTGCGGGTGATTGAAAATTTGAAGGTGCTCACTTCATCCGGGAAACTGGTGCCGCTTTCTTCCGTTGCTCATGTGGACTTCGGCTGCGGTCCCTTTCAAATTGACCGTTTCGACCGGCAGAGGCAGGTGACTCTGGAAGCCGGTCTGGAATCCAGTATTACTCTTGGTCAGGCTCTCAAGCAGGTGCACAACTTGCCAGGCTTCAAAGAGATGCCGGCTTCCATTGTGGAATTGCCCCTCGGTGATGCTGAAATTCAAAGAGATATTTTTAGCGGCTTCGGCACCGCCATCGGTGCGGCAGTCCTGCTCATCTATGCAGTGCTGGTGGTTCTCTTCGGTGGTTTCCTTTATCCTCTGACAATTATGGTATCTCTGCCTTTGAGTTTATGCGGTGCTCTCATGGGTCTGGTGCTCTGGCATCAATCAATCGGCCTCTACGCATTGATTGGTATCACCATGCTTATGGGTCTGGTCACCAAGAACGCTATTTTGCTGGTGGAATACGCCCTTTTGAAAATGAAGGAAGGTCTGCCGCAACGCACCGCCATCATGATGGCCGGGGAGACCCGCATGCAGCCTATCTTGATGACAACTATTGCCATGATCGCCGGCATGATGCCTATCGCCATGGGCATCGGCGCCGGTTCGGAAGCCCGCTCACCCATGGCTATTTCCGTTATTGGCGGACTCATTACATCTACTTTGTTTACCCTGGTTGTGGTGCCGGTGGTCTTTACCTATGTCGATGATTTCCAAAATTGGCTCAAGAAACTGGTGCGAGGTAGAGCCGGTGAGCCGGAGGCAAAGGCGAATTTGGATGCCCGCAGGCGGTCCTTCGAGTCTTCGGAATCTACGGTGCGGGGCGACAAATTCTAGTTGACCGGCGCTAAAATAGAGCCTGCATTTTTGACCATTAGCTCAGCCGGGATGGAGAAACTTTGAAAAGGCAATTGACCGTTCTGGTCTTGTTAACTGTGATTTGCTTTGGCTATTGCGCCTCAGCCGCCCGGGCTAAGGGCGCTAACGATGCCGCCTCCGCCAGTGTTCCGGCCACGCTACTGGTGCAAAAGCTGCAAAACCTGGGGCGAACCAAGTGGTTTTTTGCCAAGGACTTTGTAAGAGTGGATATGCCGATAGCCTCTATGCTTTACGACAGCCGCACGAGCAAAGCTACTTTCTACAGCTTTAAAACCAAGCGCTTCGTAGAAAGTGACGTTGAAAGCTTAATCAGGCAGATGAAAGAGCTTAGACCCCGCCTTACCGAACAGTATGGACCCTGGAAGAAGCTAGGGGCGAAGGAGAAAGACGGCCGCATGGTGGTGGTATATGAGCGCGCCATTACCAAGGGCGCTGTCAATAGACCTAAGCATGTGAGCGTCAATGAGACTTTGTTTGCTTCCCGAGACATTGTCTTGAGCCCAAATGTGGTCAGATTGTTCAATTCCATCACCGGAGCGGAATTCGGCTACGGCATGCCTTTACATATAGAGCGGCGTGCCCATTCCACAGTGCGCAAAGACCTTGATAAGGTGCCCTACATTATGCTTGAGACGGTGACCATGAGTAAGTACACCCTGCAGCGGTCCGATATGAAGGTGCCTGCCGGTTTCACGCGGGCCGAGTCGGTGAACTCCATTCTTCTGGAAGACACCCAGGGTGTTGATAGTCTCTAGTTGTCCTTGAGGCGGGCCAGACCAATCTGGATGGAACGACTGGCCGATGCCAACCAGTCACCCTCTTCACGCAGAGTGTTGGCATATTTGCCGAGAAAATTGAGCCGGTTTTTCGCCACCTGTTCGTTGTTCTTGTTCTCATTTAGATAGGCAATCAACTGGTTGGCTTTGCTCTCGGCACTATCCAGTTGACCGCTCTTAGCCAGGCTGACACTCTCTTTGTAGAGAACGAGGGCGCGGTTATAGGCTACATGGGCGGTTGTTACCCTTTTCCAGCGCTTCTCCGCTTCCTGGTAGTAGCCGGTGGCTTCCCGGTAGTTCTTTTCGATGAAGGCCACATCGCCGCTTCTACTATAGGCAAAGGCAGACATTTCCTCCTCCCAGCCTTCCATTTGTTCCTTATGGGAATCTCCTATTTCGAAGAACCGGCGTGCATCCGACAGGGCCATTTTGGCGTGTGCCATGTCTTTGATATTGAAACAACAGTCACCGGCCAGGGTGCACAAAACGGCGGTGGGATGCTGTCCGATCTTGGTGGAAATTTGCAGATAGGTGGAGAAGAGTTCCTTCAAACTATCCAGGGCTTTTGTATATTCTTTCGCATTGTAGAGAGCCTGGGTGTAGATGACGGCGGTTTCGATAGTGAGCATTGATTTACTGCCGTTTTCCAGAAGACTGATGCGGTAGGCGTAATAGGCTAGTTCGCTGGCGTCTTTGCTCTGGCCTGTTTGCATTAGTCTGCGAGAGATGCGAATGGCACTTTGCACTTCGGCATTGAAGTCTGAGGTCAACTGCTCCAGTTTACCTTCCTTTTCCAGCTTCCGCAGATAGTCCAGTCTGTGGTGGAGAGTGCTGCCGAGTTGACTCCGTGACAATTTCTGCACCATGTCTTCGGGGGCTGTGTTGGAGCTGTCCTGGAAGCTGAGCTTCCAGTCCGGTATCGTATCTAGTGCCAGACCGGAGTTGCCGTATATGTAGAGGGCCAGGGCCGTACCGGCAGAAAGGATGGTGGCAGTAAGTGCCAGAAAGCTGGCGAAAATGGCGAACTGCTCGGATGCTTGCAGGCGTTTGCGCCTGGAGCGGTAAAGGTTGAATGCGGAGAGAATTTTGCCAAGCCACGACTGTTCCTGGTCTACACAATCTTTAAGGGCGCTTACCAGCGCTTCCATGTTTTGAAATCGATCCCGGGGATCTTTAGCCATGGTCTTGAAGACAAGCGACTCTAGCTGACCGGATAAGTTTGCCACCTGACCTTTCATGGGCTTGGGCATTTCGTTCATATGCCGGTAGAGGATTTCCAGCATATTGGCGCCATTGATAGGCGTTTTGCCCGTCAGGGTTTCGTACATCAGGCAGCCCATGGAGTAAATGTCGGAGCGGTTGTCGAGTTTCTCGCCCTTGCACTGCTCGGGGCTCATGTAGAGGGGACTGCCGAAGACTTCGCCGGTTTGGGTGAGGGCTGCTCCGTCCGTCCCGGCGTGGGGCAGGAGCTTGGCGATGCCGAAATCGAGGATGCGAATCTCATCTTCTTTCGTGTCGCCGGGCGGCTTATCGAGAATGATGATATTGCTTGGTTTCAGGTCTCGGTGCACGATGCCCTTGTTATGGGTGTAAGCCAGGGCCTCGGCAATCTGTATAAAAATGGGCAGGGCTCTGGCTGGGGGGAGGGCGGCACCGGTCTCGGTAACGGTGTCCCTGATCAACTGGCTGAGGGAGCGCCCCTTGAGCAGATCCATGACAATATAGGGGCGACTGCCCTGGAACAGTCCAAAGTCGTAAACACGCACCACGCCCCGGTGTTCAAGCTGGCTGACGGAGCGGGCTTCTTGTTTGAAGCGCTCCAGATTGTTGCGGCTGTTTACCAGGTGCCCGTGCAGGAATTTGATGGCTACCTGCCGGTTCAAGTGCTGGTGGCGGGCCCGGTAGACCACCGACATGCCGCCCTCGCCTATGACCTCCAGAATCTCGTAATGACCGGCTACAACTTGCCCTATAAGCGACCCGTCGCCGGGGTTCTGTCTGTTGAAGGCAGAATCCAGGGGAATGGTTTCATCGTCTTTAGCCGGGCGAAAATCGAAGGACGCTTCCTTACCGGAGGGGTCGTTTCGTCCGCTTTCTGGCTTATCGGACATTTCAGGCATCGGCCTTTCACTGGGGTTATATTCACTTTGCCCTGATTGCACCACAAATTTGCTCATCCGCGTGGCATACTGAAACACTGTCGGCAGATTTAATGATTGTGTAAAGACTATGGATCACTGGTTACTTGCAAGCTACAGACAATTTCTTCGTCCCTGGCTCTTTCTCATGGATGCGGAAGACGCTCATAATTTGGGGCACAAGCTCTTGTCAGCCGGGGCGGGTGTTATGGAGTCCGCCGCTGTTTACCTGGGAGTGGAAAACGAGGTAGGTACCGCTGCCTTACCTTCCTCCTGGTCAAATCTTTCTCTGGCCGGGCGCCCATTGCACAACCCCCTAGGTCTGGCGGCCGGCTTCGATAAGAACGGCAAGTTGCTCGATGGGCTTGCTTCTCTGGGCTTCGGTTTTGTGGAATTGGGCTCGGTTACGGCTCTTGCCACAAGTGGTAATCCTCGTCCCCGCCTTTTCCGCTTGCCGGCCGATCAGGCTCTCATCAATCGCCTTGGTTTGAATGGCGACGGCGCCGTCAATGTGGCTTCGCGCCTTAAGCATTACCAGGGCCAGGGCTTTCCCCTGCCGGTTGCCCTTAATATTGCCAAGAGTAACAAGCCCTGGGTGGTGCAAGAGAAGGCCGCCGAGGATGTTGCTTTTACCTTCAAGAATCTCAGGCATCTGCCTTTCACTTATGTGGTGATCAACACCAGTTGTCCAAATACCCACGAAGGAGCCTCCTTCGCCGCCAGCGAACTGACTATGATTCTCAAAGCAGTTCAGGGCTTAAATCAGGAAGCAGCAAGACCCCTGCCTATTTTTCTAAAATTGTCCCCTGATAGTCCTGAAAGTTTTCTTGATATTCTCATGCCCCTGGCCAGGAGTTTTGAGGTAAGAGGATTCATCACCGGTAATACCACAGTCAGTCGTAGCGGCTTGCGCACTGATGCCGAACGGCTTGCCACCATAGGCAATGGCGGCTTATCCGGCGCGCCTCTTTTGACAGGCACGCAAACCATGGTGAAAGAGATTGTTCTGCGCAAGGAAATGGAGCAGGAAGTAATTGCTTGCGGCGGCATCAGTCAGGCCGACGATGTGGAGACCATGCTGAAAGAGGGCGCTAAGGCCTGTCAGTTATACAGCGCCCTTGTCTATCAAGGTCCGTTTCTGGTGCTTGCTCTTTTGCAAGAGCTGAAAATGAGAAACCAGCTCAGGCAGTCGGCGAATTCTCCGGTTCCATTTTCTTGAGATAAAGTTCTTCCGCCAGATAGAGGGATGCCGTGGCCAGTGGTACCGCAATCAGGGCGCCGGAGAGTCCCAGTAAGCTGCCGCCGATCAGCACCGAGAATAGTACCACTAGCGGATGCATGTCCACTTGCTTCCCGAGTAGTTGCGGCACGATGAAATTGGATTCCAGCCATTGCTCACAGGCAAAAACTAGGATCACCAGACAACCGGTAGTGAGGGACTGATTGAAACCAATCAAGATGGCGAAAATGGCCGTGGCCAGTGAGCCGACAAAGGGCACCAGGTTCATGAAGCCGGCCACAACTCCAAGTACCAGGGCTTCTTTGATGCCAACCAGGAAAAGACCAATACCAATTATGGTGCCCACGGCCAGGCTGACCAGAAGCTGTCCTCTGACATAACCGCCCAGGCGCCCTTCCAGACCGGGAAGAAGCTCTCTTACTACTTTCCGTGGCTTGGGAGGCAGCCAGGAAAGCAAGCTTTCCAGCAGGCTTTTCGACTCTACAACAAAGTAGCTGGTCAAGAAGAGCACAAAGAGGATGTTTACCACAAAGGTCATGACATTGCCGGTCAACTTGAGAGCTCCGGCTGCAATTCCACCGGCTTTACCCATGAGCTGAGTCTTCATGTCATCTGATAAAGACGGTCCATGAGCAGTATCGGGCAGGATGTTGGGGGCCAGTTCGTGTATGTTTTCTACGATCCAGGGTTGTAATTTGTCCCGCACTGTGGAGACCAGGGCTACGGCCTGTTCCTTGATCACAGGGGTTAAATTGGCGCCGACGATGAAATAGAGTCCGGCTACAAACAGATAAACGGAAATAACGGTGATAAGTCTCGGAACCTTTCGGGCTTCCAGATAACGCGCCAGGGGAGAAAGCGCTGCTGCCAGGGTAATAGCGGCAACCAGGCAGATGACCATCATAATCAGTTCTTTGAGAATGAAAAATGATCCTATGGCCAGACCGAGCCAGAAGACCAGGTAGGCGGGCTTCCAAAATTCGCTGTTTTTGCTCATGGCTTGTCTGTGCCTTTCTGTTTCAGAAGATAGATGCCTTTGAGCAGGTAATTGCCCGGCTCAAAGTATAATGCCACTTTGCCGCCGTCTGCTACATCAGGGTGGGCCAGACAGGTGAGACCTGAAAGTCGGCAGGTCTTTT
>ERZ724518.935-NODE-935-length-12963-cov-6.547567_pt1 | contig 12963 bp, 11 predicted proteins | sample MGYA00376051_ERZ724518 | MGnify/ENA primary metagenome ERZ724518 (study PRJEB28724, sample SAMN07190885) | wastewater metagenome | isolation source: influent of sewage treatment plant in Hong Hong | place: Hong Kong | collected 2016-03-17 ... | reverse complement strand
TTGGTATCGAGCATATTGCCACTTTTGGCAAATTGCAGGTGCATACCAAATCCGTCTGCCAGATTGATGGGAGTATGACCATTCTTTTCGCCAAGTTTGAGGTAATCGTACATGAGCTGACGGTAAGCCGGATCAACACAGTTTTCGATGATAAGATGAGCACGCTGAATGGGTGATTTTCCTCTCAGGTCAGCAATACCATGTTCGGTAATCAGTACTTTTACGGAGTGTTCAGAGTGGTCGTTGTGCGAAACCATAGGTACGATAGCGCTGATTTTTCCGCCTTTAGCAGTAGATGGAGTGGTGAATATAGAGAAATAGGCATTACGGGTAAAGTCTCCCGATCCGCCAATTCCGTTCATCATTTTGCTGCCAAGTACATGGGTACTGTTTACATTTCCGAAAATATCGGCTTCGAGCGCTGTATTGATGGAAATCAGACCTAAGCGACGTGCTATTTCGGGGCTATTGGAGATTTCCTGCGGACGAAGCACAATTTTATCGCGGAAGAAATCGAGATTTCCATACACCTCTTTCAGAACTTCGGGCGAAACAGTGAGCGAACAACCACTTGCAAACTTCACGCGGCCTTGTTTCATCAGATCGATAACGGAGTCCTGAATCACTTCGGTGTACATTTCGAAAGCGGGTATATCCTTATTTTCGCCCAGCGAAGCCAGTACAGCATTGGCTATATTGCCTACACCCGACTGAAGCGGTAAGAACTCTTTCGGAATTCTATTCTTTTTTAATTCAGATGCAAGAAATGCAGCCACATTCTCGCCAATACGTGCCGTAACGTCATCTACCGGTGTAAATCCGCCCACTTCGTCCATCTGATTGGTTTCCACCACACACAGAATTTTTTTAGGGTCCAGCTTCAATGTAGTCGTTCCAATGCGGTCGGATGGTTTGTATATCGGAATTTCGCGGCGTGACGGCGGATTGGAGGCTTCATAAATATCGTGGAATCCATTCAATTTCTTTGGATGATAATGATTCCACTCCAGAATTATGTGTTCAGCCAGATTGGCAATAGTGGGCGAAATGCCAACACCGGCAGTGAGCACCACTTCTCCCTCCGGGGTAAGGTCACATATTTCAAGAATTGCAAATTTGGGAGGTGTAATAAATCCATACCGCAAACTCAGCGCCAGTGCCGACAAGTGAAGGTCGTAGTAAGCTACTTCACCGCTGTTGAGGGCATTTCGCATATCTTTATTGGACTGATAGGGTGTGCGGAAACTCACAGCTTTGGCACGGGCAAGAGCACCGTCGAGCGAATCGCCGGTAGATGCACCGGTGTACATGCCGATTTTGAATTCTTTCCCTTCATTGTGAAATGCAGTTGCTCTTTTGGCTATCGCCGTAGGCACATCTTTGGGGCAACCCGCAGCGGTAAATCCGCTAAAACCAACGATATCGCCGTTGTTGATAAAAGCTGCTGCTTCATCGGCGGACATAAATCTGAAAGCTTGTTTCATACTGTTTTATATGTTTATTTGATATGTATTTTTGAATTCCTTTTGATAGTGCAAAATTATCATTTTTTTTCCAACAATCAAATACATAAATAAATAAGGGAAAAATGGATGTCAGCATCAGACAATGTTGAAAGAAACTTCAATAATTATAAATTTAATTTACAAAACATAAATTTGTCGGGATAAATGTTGATATTTGTAGTTATCAAAAACCAAACTGAAAACATCTAACAATATTAAAAATTATAGAACTATGAATTCAAACGACATTCGGAATTTAGAGCCCAAAGCCATTTGGGAGAATTTCTATGCGCTGACACAAATTCCACGTCCATCCGGAAAAAAAGAACAGATTGGACAATATCTCGAAGATTTCGGCAAATCGCTCGGGTTGGAAACACTGCGCGACGAAACAGGTAATGTGTTGATACGCAAACCGGCCACTCCGGGCATGGAAGACCGCAAAGCGGTGGTACTTCAGGCACACATGGATATGGTACCACAGAAAAACAGTCATGTAAGTCATGATTTTGAAAAAGATCCGATTGAAACACGCATTGATGGTGAATGGGTGACAGCTAACGAGACCACTTTGGGTGCCGACAACGGCATTGGTGTGGCAGCTGCAATGGCTGTGATGCAGTCAACCGGCATTCCCCATCCGGCTGTCGAAATGTTTATTACCGTAGATGAAGAAACCGGCATGTTTGGTGCATTTGGCCTGCAGCCCGATTTTCTGAAAGGAGATATCCTTATCAATCTCGACTCTGAAGACGAAGGCGAATTGTATGTTGGCTGCGCCGGCGGTATTGATGCCGATATTACATTCAAATACAAGGAAGTGGAAGTTCCCGAAGGGGATGTTGCTTTCAAATTGTCGCTCACAGGCCTTAAAGGAGGACATTCGGGTGTGGATATTCATCTGCAACGTGCGAATGCCAATAAGTTGCTCTTCCGGTTTCTGAAAGTAGCTGTGGCCGAATACGATGCCCGGCTTTGCTGCTTTGAAGGAGGTTCGCTCCGCAACGCCATCCCGCGCGAAGCATTTTCGGCCGTTACCGTACCTGCTGATGGAGCAGATGATCTGCTGGAACTGGTAGCCGAATACGAAACACTTTTCCAAACTGAATTTGAAGGCGTGGAAGATGGAATAAAGTTTACAGCCGAAAAAACCGACAGAGTGAAAGGTCTGATGCCCGAAGAAATTCAGGACGACCTTATCAATGCGGTAACAGCCTGCCCCAACGGAGTTTACCGCTTTATCCCCGAACTTCCCGATGTAGTGGAAACATCCAACAACCTGGCCATCATTCGTTCGGACGGAAGCAGCATTACCGCCTGTTGTCTGATACGCAGCTCGGTGGAAAGCCGCAAGGAGGAACTGGCTTCGATGGTGGAAAGCGCCTTTACACTGGCTGGCGCCAAAGTAGAATTCAAGGGTGGCTACCCCGGATGGAAACCAAACCTGGCGTCTCCTATTCTGAAAGAGATGACCAATATCTACGAAAAGAATTTTGGCAAAACACCGCGTATCATGATTATTCACGCCGGACTGGAATGTGGTATTCTGGGCACACACTACCCGAACATGGACATGATTTCTTTCGGACCGACCATCCGGTTCCCGCACTCACCGGCCGAAAAAGTCAACATCCCGACAGTACAAAAATTCTGGGATTTTCTGCTTCACACACTGGCCAATATCCCTAAAAAATAATCAACTCAAAAAATCCTTCAGGCTTCTGACGCATAAATATATGTGACAGAAGCCTGATATTGTATTTTAAAATTCATATACAATAATGAAACGACTACTTACTTATTCTGTAATGCTTTGTATGACAGCATTACTGGCAGCTCAAAACTATAACGATACTACTTTTAATTTCACAGTGGTAAAAGAAAATAAAATCACCTCGGTAAAAAATCAGGCAAACTCCAGCACCTGCTGGTCATTTTCGGGACTGGCATTTTTCGAATCAGAATTGCTCCGAATGGGGAAACCCGCTGTGGATTTATCCGAAATGTTTGTGGTTCATCACTCCTACACCGACAAAGCCGAAAAATACCTGCGCATGAACGGCACCAGCAACTTTGCGCCCGGCGGTTCGTTTTACGACGATGTATATGCCTGGAAAACCTACGGAATGGTGCCCGACTCGGTGATGAACGGACTGAATTACGGTGAAACCAAACATGTTCACGGTGAACTGGATGCGCTTACCGGTGCATTTATGACTGCATTGCTCAAAAATCCCAATAAATCAATTTCTACCGCCTGGCAGCCGGCTTTCGAAGGAATTCTGAATGCCTATCTGGGAAAATTACCGACAGAATTTACGGTTAACGGAAAGAAATACACTCCGGTTAGTTATGCAAATTCATTGGGACTAAACATGGACGACTACGTTTCAATTACATCATTCAACCATCATCCATTTTACACAAAATTCGCCATCGAAATACCCGACAACTGGCGCTGGGCTGAGTCTTATAATATTCCGCTCGATGAATTTGGTCGTATTTTCGACTATGCTGTTGATAATGGCTATACCGTTGCCTGGGGAGCCGATGTAAGCGAAAGGGGATTTACCCGAAACGGCATTGGAATACTTCCCGAAACAAAAGCAGAGAACCTTACCGGTACCGATCAGGCAAAATGGATTGGAAAACAAAAGGATATGAAGTTCGACATCAAAGGTCCGATGATTGAAGAAAAAGTAACTCAGGAAAGCCGTCAAAAAGGTTTTGACAACTACCAGACCACCGATGACCACGGCATGCAGATATACGGCATAGCCAAAGATCAAAACGGTGCACAATATTATATGGTGAAAAATTCGTGGGGAACCGACAACAAGTACAAAGGCATTTGGTATGTAAGCAAACCTTTCGTGATGAGCAAAACCATCAATATTCTGGTTCATAAGGATGCCGTGCCAAAGGATATTCGGAAAAAAATGGGAATATAAACAAGTCAATAAAAAATCCAAACAGGCATCACAGAAAAACTCTGTGGTGCCTGTTTTCATTATATCTCTTTTACCATCCAGACATTACATCCCGGATGTGTGGAGCAACCTAGTGCATTGTCAATGTATTGAAATCCATATTTCAGGTAAAGTGAAACGGCAACGTGAAACTCCGGAAGACTTTCGATATAGATTTTCCGGAAACCAAACTCCCTGGCAGAAGCAATGCATTTTTCCATCAGAGCTTTTCCAATTCCTTTCCCACGGGCTGACGATGCAATATAAAACTTGACAAGTTCCACCGTATCATCCGGTAGAGCAGCATCGGGATACAGTCCGCAACAGCCGACCACTACGCCCTCACTTTCAGCCACCCAAAGAACAGAATTCTTTCGGTGGAACAAATCATACAACCTATCGGTAGTGGGATCTTCATACACTGTACCGGCAGTGGGTGCTTTGAAATCGTGAAAACACTGACGAATGATCGCAGCAAGCATTTCATTGTCGGCGGGTTCCACAGGTCTGATTACAAGCATAAAGGAAAATTATTTTAAAAAAAACTAACCATTAAAACTTCGAAAACTGCTTGTATTAAACCAAATTCCATTAATCGTATCCCTCTTAAAGCCTCCCCTTCGGGGAGGTTTGGTGGGGCTTCTTCCTTTTGGGGATTTGGTGGGGCTTTTCCTTAGGAGGTTTGGTGGGGCTTCTTACTTTTTGAGGTTTGGTGGGGCTTCTTACTTTTACACATTAAATCTGAAATGCATGATATCGCCATCCTGAACGACATATTCCTTGCCTTCCACATTCATTTTACCTGCTTCCTTGCAGGCTGCTTCCGATTTCAGCGCAATAAAATCACTGTATTTAATCACTTCGGCACGGATAAAACCTTTCTCAAAGTCGGTGTGGATGACACCGGCACATTGAGGTGCTTTCCAACCTTTGTGATACGTCCAGGCACGAACTTCATCCGGACCGGCAGTGAGGAATGTTTCCAGCTGAAGCAGATGGTAGGCAGCTTTAATCAGGCGGTTTACTCCCGATTCCTCCAGTCCGATTTCTTCCAGAAACATTTGCCGCTCTTCATAGGTTTCAAATTCGGCAATTTCCGATTCAATCTTTGCAGCGACAATGAGAATTTCAGCATTTTCGTTTTTTGTAGCTTCGCGCAGGGCATCAACGTATTTATTTCCATTCACCGCACTGGCTTCATCCACATTGCACACATACATTACCGGTTTTGCCGTCAGCAGGTATAAGTCTTTGGCCAGTTTAGCATCGTCTTTATTGTCGAAAGTTACTGTTCGTGCCGAATTGCCTTTCATCAGGGCATCACGTATCTGAGTAAAAATATGAAAAGCCCGCAGGGCATCTTTATCTCCCCCTGTTTTGGCTTGCTTTTCCACTTTGTTGATGCGGGCTTCGATGGTTTCGAGGTCTTTTATCATCAGTTCGGCATCAATAATTTCCTTGTCGCGTACCGGATCCACCGAACCATCGACGTGCGTCACGTTTTCATCGTCGAAGCAGCGGAGCACATGCAGGATTGCGTCCGTTTCGCGGATATTGGCCAGAAATTTATTTCCCAGCCCTTCGCCTTTACTTGCACCTTTCACCAGACCGGCAATGTCCACTATTTCTACCGTGGTGGGAATGATTTTTTTGGGATTTACCAGTTCTGCCAGTTTATTGAGGCGTTCGTCTGGCACAGTGATTACGCCCACATTCGGTTCAATGGTGCAAAAGGGAAAATTCGCCGCCTGTGCCTTGGCATTGGATAGACAATTGAAAAGGGTTGATTTCCCGACATTGGGAAGGCCAACTATACCGCATTGTAATGACATTTTTTTTGATTTTTGCTCGCTTTGCCTACAGCGTTTCTACTTTTTCAGCAAAACGAAAATTAGTACATTCAGGGAGCAAAGATACGACAAAAACAGGCTATCCCCAAATCTGCTCAATCACCCGGGGGAAATGTTCATATTCCAGTGCATGCACTTTGGCGGCTATATCCTCGCAGGTATCGGTGGGCAAAACCGGACATACGGCCTGAAAAATCACATTTCCTTCATCGTAATTTTCATTGACATAATGGATGGTAATACCACTTTCGGTATCGCCCTGTTCTTTTACCGCTTTGTGTACCCGTTCCCCGTACATTCCTTTGCCTCCGTGCCGGGGAAGCAGCGCGGGATGGATATTGATGATTTTTCCGGGATAAGATTTCAGTATTATAGCCGGCACTTTAAGCAAAAAGCCCGCCAGCACGATGGCGTCAATCTGAAAGGTCTCAAGCACTTCAAGTATTTTTTCACCACTTTCAAAATCCTGTTTCGAAAAAGTAAGCGATGGGATATTCAGTGTTTTGGCACGTTCGTGGATAAAGGCATCGGGCTTATTGGAGAGAATGACCGGAAAATTCAACACCTTAGAACCGGCAAAATAACGGATGATATTTTCAGCATTAGAGCCTGAACCCGAAGCGAAAATTGCTATGTTTTTTGTCATATCCGGATGAGTTTTTTGCTCATTTCACTTAAAAATGTGCAAAAACGTGCATTTTTAAGAAAAAATGTGCGGTGGTTTAATGAAATTTGCTTTACTTTGCAGGCGCAAATTTATAAAACAAATTTTATTTAATAACTAAAAAGAAAAATTATGTCAGAAGTTGCAGAAAAAGTAAAAGCTATTATTGTAGACAAATTGGGTGTTGACGAAGCAGATGTAGTAGAAACAGCCAGTTTTACAAATGATCTTGGTGCCGATTCTTTGGACACAGTAGAATTAATCATGGAATTCGAAAAAGAATTCGGTGTTTCTATTCCTGATGAAGAAGCTCAAAAAATCACCACAGTTGGCGATGCAATCGCTCACGTTGAAGCTTTGAAAAAATAAATCAATTCCTAAAAGTAACATTTTATGGAATTAAAAAGAGTTGTAGTAACTGGTGTCGGTGCCGTTACGCCTTTAGGACTGACTGCTGCGGAAACGTGGCAGAACGTCTTATCAGGCAAAAGCGGTGCTGCTCCTATTACTTATTTTGATACTTCAAAACACAAAACCAAATTTGCCTGTGAGGTAAAAGGTTTTGATCCCCTGAAATATTTCGACCGCAAGGAAGCGCGAAAAATGGATCTTTACACCCAGTACGCCTTAGCCGCTACCGCCGAAGCCATCGAAAACAGTGGCATTGACCTGGAAGCGATTGATAAAGACGAAGTGGGTGTGGTTTTTGCAGCCGGTATCGGTGGTATCAGCACGTTCGAACAGGAAGTGGGATACTATTATGCCAATCAGGAACAAGGTCCCAAGTTTAATCCTTTCTTTATTCCGAAAATGATTTCGGATATTGCTGCCGGACAAATTTCTATCCAGTACGGATTTCACGGACCGAATTTTTCGACCGCATCGGCGTGTGCTTCGTCCAACAATGCCCTTATTGATGCTTTCAACCTCATCCGGTTGGGTAAAGCCAATCTGATATTTGCCGGAGGCGCTGAAGCAGCCATTACACCGGCCGGAGTTGGTGGTTTCAATGCACTCACCGCTTTATCTACCCGCAATGATGAACCCGAAGGAGCTTCCAGACCTTTCAGTCTGAGCCGAGACGGGTTTGTAATGGGCGAAGGAGCCGGCTGTATCATGCTCGAAGAACTGGAACATGCCAAAGCACGCGGTGCTAACATTCTGTGCGAAATAGCCGGAACAGGCTTATCAGCCGATGCCTATCACCTCACTGCCACCCATCCCGAAGGACTGGGAGCTATACTGGTGATGAAAAGAGCACTGGCCGAAGCCGGAATGAAACCCGAAGAGCTTGATTATATCAATGTTCATGGCACTTCCACACCGGTAGGCGATATTTCGGAGTCCAAAGCTATCAAGGAAGTATTTGGTGAACATGCGTACAAACTGAATATCAGTTCCACAAAATCAATGACAGGCCACCTGCTCGGTGCTGCCGGTGCAGTGGAAGGAATTATCTCCATATTCGCAATTCTGAATAATGTAGTTCCTCCTACTATCAACTTCCACGAAGGAGACGAAGACCCTGAAATTGATTATAAACTGAATTTCACTTTCAACAAAGCGCAACAGCGAACTGTAAATGCAGCACTGTCAAATACATTCGGATTTGGCGGTCATAACGCAAGTGTTATATTCAAAAGATATGATAACTAAGTTGAAATTAAACTTCTTAAACACCCAAAGGCTCTTTTCCAAAAAACGGAAAGAGCCTTTCCTGTCTTTTTTCAGAGTGCTGGGATTTTATCCCCGCAATATCGACTATTATCTGCTGGCCGTTCGCCACAAATCCATTTCCATTCAGGGAACAGATGGAAAACTTCTCAATAATGAACGATTGGAATTTTTGGGTGATGCCGTGCTGAATTCAATTATATCAGACATTCTTTACCACCGATACCCCGACGAACAGGAAGGATTTCTGACCAATGCCCGCTCCAACATTGTGAAACGTGACACATTGAATGATCTTTGCATGCAGATTGGACTTGACCGGTTACTGATTACTATCCCGCATCTCACACCCGATAAAAGCAATAATATCTACGGCAATGCACTCGAAGCACTGATAGGAGCCATCTACCTCGATTATGGCTATGCGAAATGTGCCGAATTCATTAAAGGGAGACTTTTTGCAACCTTGGATTTACTGATGCAGACTGCCGAGGAGAATGAAAATTACAAATCAGGATTGCTGGAATGGGCACAAAAAAACCGGCTGGAAACGGAATTCAGATTGCAGACTGAAACCGTCAACGCCGACAATCAGCACACTTTCCACACCCGGCTACTAATAGAAGGAATTAACATAAGCGAAGGAATGGGAGCTAACAAGAAAGAATCGCAGCAGAATGCAGCAGCACAAGCACTGAAGATAATCAACGCCAATCCGGATTTCATAACCGAAATTGCTGAAAAAGCCAATGCTCAGAAAAAGTAACAACCTGTCGATAAAAGAATATTAATCACTGTTGTCAGGTAAAATTCTAAATTCTTGATTTATATTAGATTTGGCTAACGCCGATTTTCAATTCTCACTTCGTTCGAAATGACAGTCAGTATTTTATCTTTATGGATGGGGTTGTTTGGCGGCGAAGCCGCCAAACAACCCCATCCTTCTCTAAAACGCCATAATTCCGTGTCATCCAGAGCGAAGCGAAGGAACTAAATATTTTTATCAGACAACAGTGAATATTAACAAGAACATTAATAGCATTCTAAGTGTTAAACCTCTAAAGTTCTCTGTTTTTTCAGGACTAAGATACCATTTCTCAAATCTCAACACAAAATCAGACACACATAAAACAAAAACTTATGAATCCAAAACATTTATCACGCCTGATTGGCACACAAGCACAGAAATACGGTGAAAAAACAGTCTTGTACGATAGAGATGAACTTACCGACCCCTGGACAGCTATCAGCTGGAACGAGATGAGCAGACTGGTGGACACCGCAGCTAAGAGTTTGCTGGAAATGGGCGTGAAAAATCAGCAACGTGTTGCCCAGTTTTCTCAAAATAAATCCGAAAATCTGATTGTTGACTTTGCTTTGTACTCCCTGCGGGCTGCAATGATTCCCATTTACCCCACATCAACTGTTCAGCAGGTCGAATTCATTGTGAATGATGCCGAAATAGAATATATGTTTGTAGGCGAACAGAATCAGTACGATGTGGCTGCCGAAGTAATCAAAACTTCTAAAACCCTGAAAAAACTGATAGTATTCGATAAGGCAGTGAAATTTTCTGTTCCGGAAAAATCCATGTACTACGCAGACTTTCTGGCTATCGGCCAAAAATCGACAAAAGAAGCAGAGGTGGAAAAACTGCGTGACGAATTGGATGAAAAAGACATTGCCTGCATTATGTACACTTCCGGCACCACGGGAAATCCCAAAGGGGTAATTATGACCCATGAGATGTTCAACGAAGGGATGCGTATTCACACCATTCGGCTCAAATCGATGAGCGATCAGGATATTTCATTAGCATTTCTTCCTCTTACACATGTTTTTGAACGTACATGGTGTTATTTCCTTCTTTTCACCGGAGCTACCAATTACATTAACCACCGTCCGGCCGAAATTCAGCAAACCATTCGCGATGTTCGGCCTACGCTGATGTGTGCCGTTCCACGTTTCTGGGAAAAAGTATATATCGGAGTTCAGGAAGTACTCAACGACTATTCGCCCCTGATGTTAGGTGTTGTTACCTGGGCTATTGCTACGGGTAAAAGACACAATGTAGATCGCTTGCGTATCGGTAAAAAACCGGATATATTTCTTAGCCTGAGTTACAGGATAGCCGACAAACTTGTTTTTTCGAAAGTGAAAACAAAACTCGGACTTGAAAATGCCAACATTCTGCCCGTAGCCGGCGCAAGACTTTCGGATGATATTGCCCTGTTTTTCCGCAGCATAGGAGTACCAATCACTTACGGCTACGGTCTGACTGAAAGTACAGCCACCGTTACCTGTTATGATGAACAATATCAGATAGGCACCGTAGGTTCTATCATGCCCGATGTACAGGTAAAAACAGCGGCAGAAAATGAAATACTGCTTAAAGGCAAAACCATTACTCCGGGATATTACAACAACCCCGAAGCCAATAAAAAAGCCTTTACCGAAGATGGATGGTTCAAAACAGGTGATGCGGGAACCATCGAAAACAACATGATTATTCTGACCGAACGGCTAAAAGATTTATTCAAGACTTCGAACGGCAAATACATTGCCCCGCAGGAAATTGAAACCCGCCTCGGGACCGATAAATTCATTGAGCAGGTTGCTGTCATTGGCGATGAACGCAACTATGTGACTGCAATCATTGCTCCTTCCATTCCCGCTCTGGAAGCTTATGCCAAAGAAAAAAACATCACGTATAAAGATAAGGACGAATTGCTGGTGCTGCCCGAAATTTATGCATTCATGGCTGAAAGGATTGCTGCAGCTCAAAAAGGAATGGCATCTTACGAAATGATTAAGAAGTTCACCCTCATCAAAATACCATTCACCATCGAAACCGGCGAACTGACCAATACCCTGAAGATACGCCGGGCTGTGGTACAACAGAAATACAAGGCACAAATTGAGGCGATGTACAAGACCCCCTAACTCCCTACCGTGTCCCGTCCCGAAGCTTCGGGATATCGGGAAAGGGGAAATAGGATGGGAGCTGGTTAGATTGAACTGAAAACCTTCAAAAATGAATTGAATGGTATATTACGCTCTCAGGCTGAGATTTACAGTGATTTTTTTACTTTAGGAAAAAGCATCATCCTGATAGGATTATTTTCTATTTATTAAACAACAAACACTAAAAAATAATCATCACGAAACGTTCCCGTTTTGGGAACTATTTACTATCTTTGCATCCTTATTCATACTATGGAGAGAATATTTGCAAAAAGTACGTTGAAAAACTTTTGGGAAACACATCCCGACACCGAGCAATACCTGAAAACCTGGTACGATACAGCCATGAATTCCAACTGGAAGACACCAAATGAAGTTAAACAGACATACATAAATGCAAGTATTTTAAAAGACAGTCGAATTGTATTTAACATCAAAGGTAATTCCTATAGACTGGTAGCAAGATTCAACTATGAAAAACAATGGATATTTATCCGTTTTATAGGATTTCATGATGAATACGACAGGATTAATGCCAATACCATTTAAACGTTCAAGACATGGAAATAAAACCAATAAAAACAGAATCAGACTACATCCGGGCATTGAAAAGACTTGAAATAATATTTCATGCTGAAATCGGAACAGCCGAAAGCGATGAAGCAGATATACTTGGACTATTGATTGATGAATATGAAAAAAAACAGTATCCGATTGAAGCTCCCGATCCGATTGAAGCTATAAAAATAAGAATGGAAGAAATGCAGCTTAAACAGATAGATCTGGTCAACGAGATAGGTGGAAAAAGTAGGGTGTCGGAAATTTTGAACAAAAAGAGGAAACTGACTGTTGAAATGATCCGTAAGTTAACCACCAGATTAAACCTTTCACCGGAATTATTAATCAATGACTACCAACTGACAAGATAAAAATACCATTGGCGAATACTCCCGGGTAACCTTAACAATTATCAATTTTCTTGCTAAGGTTACAAAAAAGCAGTACTTTTGCAGAAAATAAGAAATTAGTATTAACAACATTCTAAATAATAAACAATATGGTAAGTTACAAAGAATTAGGCTTGGTTAACTCCAAAGAGTTATTCCGCAAAGCCATTGAAGGAAAATATGCAATTCCTGCATTCAACTTCAACAATATGGAACAGTTACAGGCTATCGTTTCAGCTTGTGTAGAAACAAAATCACCGGTTATCCTTCAGGTTTCGAGCGGTGCGCGCAAATATGCCAACCAGACATTGCTCCGCTACATGGCTCAGGGCGCCGTAGAATATGCTAAAGAACTCGGATATGCAATTCCTATCGTTCTTCACCTGGACC
>ERZ724518.929-NODE-929-length-12995-cov-7.651777_pt1 | contig 12995 bp, 16 predicted proteins | sample MGYA00376051_ERZ724518 | MGnify/ENA primary metagenome ERZ724518 (study PRJEB28724, sample SAMN07190885) | wastewater metagenome | isolation source: influent of sewage treatment plant in Hong Hong | place: Hong Kong | collected 2016-03-17 ... | reverse complement strand
TCCCGCGGAGGTTCGTCGAAGTCATCGAGTGGGGGCCGGGCGTGCTGGGACCGGGTGGGCGCCGGTCGCTGCGCCGAACGTTCGGAGCGGGCCCGCCGTTCGGTGGTGGCGGGCCGGTCGATGCCGTGCTTGCGTCTGGGCCGCTCGGGGGCTGCCTCGTCGGTCGCGGCCGAACCGGCGCCGAAGAACGACGAGACCTTCGCCGTCAGGCCACCGAAGCGCTGCGGTGCCGCGACTGCGGTCCCACCGGCCGGGTCGGCGGCGGGCGCGGGGGTGCGCACGCTGCTCCACATCGCGTAGTACCAGCGCGCCATGCCGATCAGCAGCACGGCGGCTGAGGTGAACAACATGAGCGGGAATCGCTCGATCAGCGGGTAGCCGCAGTTGATCAGGGTGTCCTTCAGGCCGGTGAACTTCGCGCCGTTGAACAGGAAGTAGGCGCCCGGGACGGCGACGAACAGGAGCAGGGGTGGCTGGATGACCGCGGTGAAGATCCCGGAGTGCCGTACCGCCAGCACGGCCACCACACATCCCAGGACGTACAGCACGGCGAAGACGCCGCCGAGTTCCTTACCGCCGCTGCCCGCGTCGAACGCGAAGCCAATCGTGGTGAAGGTCACCGCAATCAGGATCGCGGCCCACCACGGTACGCCGGGAAGATTCGGGTGCGCGGAGCGATGATCGGCTGCCACCGACGATCGGGCCCGCTGTGCTGACACACGTTGACCGTACCGGTTCTCGACCCAACTCGACCGTCGCGACGCCTGCGGCGTGCCTGTGACGCGAACGTCAGATCAGGGCCTTCTCCTAGACTGTGGACCCTGTGAGCCTCAGCCTGGGAATCGTCGGCCTGCCCAACGTCGGTAAATCGACGCTGTTCAATGCGCTGACCCGCAACAACGTGCTGGCGGCGAACTATCCGTTCGCCACCATCGAGCCGAACGAGGGCGTGGTTCCGCTGCCCGACCCGCGGCTGGGCGAGTTGGCCAAGATCTTCGGATCCGAGCGCATCCTGGCGGCGCCGGTGACGTTCGTCGACATCGCGGGCATCGTCAAGGGCGCCTCCGAGGGCGCCGGCCTCGGCAACAAGTTCCTGGCCAACATCCGCGAGTGCGACGCGATCTGCCAGGTGGTCCGCGTATTCGCCGACGATGACGTGGTGCACGTCGACGGGAAAGTCGACCCGAAGTCCGATATCGAGATCATCGAGACCGAGTTGATCCTGGCCGACCTGCAGACGTTGGAGAAGGCGGTGCCCCGGCTTGAGAAGGAGGCCCGCAACAACAAGGAGCGCAAGCCGGTGCACGAGGCGGCGGTCGCCGCGCAGCAGGTGCTCAACGACGGCACCACCCTGTTCGCCAGCGGCAAGGACTGGTCCCTGCTGCGTGAGCTGAACCTGATGACGATCAAGCCGTTCCTGTACGTGTTCAACGCCGACGAGTCGGTGCTCACCGATGCCGCGCGCATCGCCGAGTTGCGGGCGCTGGTGGCGCCGGCCGACGCGGTGTTCCTGGACGCCAAGATCGAGGCCGAGCTCCAAGAGCTCGACGACGAGTCGGCGGCGGAGTTGTTGGAGTCGATCGGGCAGAGCGAACGCGGGCTGGATGCGTTGGCGCGCGCCGGTTTTCACACCCTGAATCTGCAGACCTATCTGACTGCCGGCCCAAAAGAGGCCCGCGCGTGGGTGATTCACCGCGGCGACACCGCGCCCAAGGCGGCCGGGGTGATTCACACCGACTTCGAGAAGGGGTTCATCAAGGCCGAGGTGGTGTCCTTCGACGACCTGGTCGCCGCCGGCTCGATGGCCGCGGCCAAGGCCGCCGGCAAGGTCCGGATGGAAGGCAAGGACTACGTGATGGCCGATGGCGACGTGGTGGAATTCCGGTTCAACGTCTGAAATCAGTCCAAGCACAGACTTGCTTGACGAAGGTAGTCAGGGGTCACCGATGACGGAACCTCCCGAAATAGCCACAGTCCTTGGTGGCAGAAGGTTCACACGCGCCGACGTTCTCGAACGAGAGATTGCTCGCGCGCGGCACACACTTTCCAAGCTGGGCGCACCGCCGACCGGTGGCGACCTACAGTCGCTACGGCAGGCGTTAAGCACACGCAAGGCAGAGTTGGGCCACAGCGGGATCGAACGGCTGTTGGCCCGCGACATTCGCTGGTCGACGCGCGTGGCCCGGATAACCGCAATGGCTTCATCGGGCCGTCGCGCCTTGAGTGTGATCGAGTTGGGCGTATCACGGGGATCGGCAACTGACTTCGTGGAATGGTTCAATCAGCGCACCGAAACAGACGACGAGTTGGCCATGCTCGCCGCACATCCTGAGCATTACCTCTTCCGCACCGGCAGTGACGGCCGTCAGGAGGTATGGGAGACGAACGGTGGATCGCCGTTGGCGGCCCGATTCTTCATCGACTACGACGACACCTCGTCGCTGCGAACGCCGCCGAGTCCGGCGTACCCCATTCAGGTCGCCGGTGTCGCTCGACTTGCTGACGGGTTGGCGATAGGAGGGGTGCGGCATCAGTTCCGTGACGAAGCTGGTGGGTTTCGCGCTCTGCTGACGGTCGAGTTTCCCGCCGTGTCTTTGCCGACGATCCTCCGTGGCCACCGGTGGCACCTTGCGATCGAGTTCTCGAACTGGATCGAAGCAGCAGCGCGCACAGGCTAGGTGCCGGTTCCGTGGAATTCCGGTTCAACGTCTGAGCATCAACTTAAGACGTGACCCCAAGCCTCTTCCGGCCGCGAACTCGAGCCGAGCGATGACTTTGTTCGATCCCGACAGTCGTTATACATAGACCGTCGAAATCAAAGGAAAGAGCGTCATGGGCAAGACGTCACCCGCGATCCCAACCACCAGGATCATCTCGGTGTCGATACCGGTGTCAGATCAAGAAAGGGCGAAGCAGTACTACTGCGATGTGCTCGGCTTCGATCTTCTGGTTGACAAAGAGCTGTGGCAGGGAGCCCGCCTCATCGAGGTTGGCCTGCCTGGATCAGACGTGGTGCTGTTACTCCTCGACGAAAAGGGCGAGATCCCGGTGGGCGTTCGCATGGGTGTGGTGGACTCCGATGCTGCACATCGGGTGATCAAGCAGCACGACTCGTCGGTTCGCGACGAGGTGTTGCGCCTGGAATTTGCGCCGCCGATGTTCGAATTCACCGATCCCGACGGCAACGTGCTCGTGTACATCGAGGACCCAGCCGCCGGCGTACCGGAATCATGAGAGACGGTGACGTGGTGGAGTTCCGGTTCGACTTCTGATTCGAAGAGCAGGCCATAGGAAAGTGAATGCACACAGGGCCATTGATGGGAAACTGTCATATGACCTGCGACAGGTCCCCACTTGTCCTTCTCCACGGTCTCGCCATGTCGGGCAACGCCTGGCGTGACGTCGTTCCTCTGGTGCGTGTCCATCACGAAACGCATCTACCGACCGCTGCCGGCCACCGTGGCGGCCCTCCGGTGCAGCGACGCCCCGCAACGATGACCGACATGGTGGATGCAGCTGAACGGTACCTCGATGAGTGCGGCCTTGATCGCCCCCATCTGGCCGGCAATTCGATGGGCGGATTTGTGGCCATAGAGTTGGCCCGGCGTGGTCGTGCGGCGACTGTGTGTGCATTCTCTCCGGGCGGGCTGTGGAAATCGGGTGACGGCTTCCAGCAGCGAGCATTCGGCAGACTGCAACGGGGCGTCGCGCTCGGTCGCTTGACACGTCCGTTCCTACCGGTGATCTACAGCTCCCCAAGATTGCGCCGGCTCATCCTGCGTGACGTCGCGTGTCACGCAGATCGCATCTCAGCGGCTCGCGCTCTCGAATTCATCGACGACGGCATCGGCTGCGAGGTTCTTGCCGATCTATGCGCGGATGAGTGGCTCATCGAGAGGCTCGATCCGCTGCCATGCCCGATAACGATCGCCTGGGGCGAGAAGGAGAGCCTGCTGCCGGCCGGTGTCCTCGATGGGGTCGACCGCATCCCGCAGGCGTCGGTAAAGGTGTTGCCGGACGTTGGCCATGTCCCGATGGTGGACGACCCGGCGCTGGTGGCCGACACCATACTGGCCAGAACGGATTTACGACGGATTGAGGGCTAGTGGCGACCGGTGACTGGTTTCGTTCACTCCGGTTTTGCCGATCACCGGCCGCTGTGCCATCTTCGTAGAAGAGCCCCCGACGGGCTTCCGGACGATGGGTGCCGTACCCGGTGTGCGACAAGACGGCCCGGGAGGAACGTCGTGTCGTGGCTGGTTCTCGTCCTATCCGGTGTGCTCGAAGCGGTGTGGGCAACGGCGATGGGCAAGTCCGAAGGGTTCACCAAGCTGTCACCGAGCGTGGTGTTCGTGGTCGCGATCATCGGCAGCATGGCGGGGCTGGCGTATGCGATGCGCAACCTGCCGATCGGGACCGCCTACGCCGTCTGGGTGGGAATCGGGGCGGTTCTCACGGTGGTCTACGCGATGGCTACCGGCGGGGAGTCGGCCTCGCCGCTGAAGGCGGTCTTCCTGGTGATGATCATCGGCGGCGTGGTCGGGCTCAAGCTTGTGCACTGATCCAGGCTGACCCGAAGTGCTCCCGGGACGTGGCCGCGCATCTATGCTGCCTGGCATGAGGGGATTCAATATGCGCGGGCTTTTGCAGGTGGGCGCGGCGGCCGGCCTCGCCTGTCTCGCGATCGCGGCAGCGGGTCCGGCCCACGCCGACGATCTGAACATGACGACGTGCTCCGATCAGCAGATCATGTCCTCGATCCAGCAGAACGATCCCGTCATCTGGTGGCGGATCAATCGGGATCCGAAGCTGGAGCAGGAGTTGCGGGACGGGCTGGCCGTCGTCCTCGCCGCCCCGCCTGGTCAACGCCAGCCGCTGGTCAACACGTTGGAGCAGACGCTCGGCTACGAACAATGGCTGGGTGTCAGCGATGACATCATGGATTCGTCCACTGGTCCGATCGGCAGGGCGGTCAACAACTGCCACAACTTCTGATCCGACGATCAGCGGCCGGCGGTGATGACCTCGGCCGTCGGCAGTTCCCGTTGCTCGGGCAGTAGGCAGCGGATCGCGAAGATCCCGTCCCGGAGCCCGGCGGTGTCGATCCAGTTCGGGTGTCCCGGATCGTCGGGACCGAGGATCACCTCGTAACCGCCGTCGTCGTCGAGGACGATGTCGGCACCGGTCAGATAGCAGCGGTGTGCGGGGAAGTCCGGGGTGTTGAACCAACGGTCGTAGAAGACGAACGACCAGAACCGCGCCTGCGGCGGCCGGCCGCGCAACCGAAGCGCCGCACCGGATTCCAGCTGCACGTAGAAGCCGTCGTAAACGTTGTCGAGGGTGGGGAACAACGCACCGGTGTAGCGCGGCTGGTGCACCGGGGCATCCGGGGGCGGATAGGCGTTGACCCCGGCGGACCGCAGCGTCTCGGTGACCGAGATGGTGCACTGAATCTCGTCGCGGAAATACTCCTCGGCCCGGTCCGCACGCTGCGACCACGACATTGGCGCCGGGTCCGCGCCACCGGTGCGGGTAATCGACAGCGCCGCTTCGGATTCCGGCGCGTGCTCGTGGTAGAGCCGAACCATGACGAGGAAGTCGTCGGCGACAAGCGGCAGCCACGGACGGCCGTCGCCCGGATCGTCGCCACCGATCAGCAGGTCGATATCGCGGCCGTCCCCGAGCAGCCGACGATCGGAGATGTTGGCCGACGGCGCGTTGTAGCCCGCGCCGCGGGTGTAGACCTGCACGCCGGCGTAGACGGCGTCACCGATCGGCCCCTGCAGCCGGTAGGTCATCGCCGGGGAGATGGGAGCGCTGAGGTAGATCGTGGTCGGGTTGTCGCCGCCGTACTTGCGCCACGGACGTTCCCAGTTCGTCAGGACGGGTGCCGCGGGATCACCCTTCTGGAACCACATCTCGGTCGCCAGGTCGTAGGCGGACAGCAGGAAGAACAACGCGCGCTGGGCCTCGAGTTCACCGCGGCCCTCGATTTCGCGTTCGACGATCGCGCTGTTGTCTGCGAGCGCGCGGGCCAGCCGGGTCGCGGCGTTGTCCTGACCGGGCCGGGTCACGTCGGGTTAGGGGGTGAGGTTCCAGACGCCGGGATCGGTGGCCGGGAACGTCGAGCACTGCGCGGCGACGGCGTCGGCGACCGGGGCGGCGGCGGTGAACAGCCCCGCGTACTGCGGGAAGAAGCGGCCGATCTCAGCGATCTCGGCCTGCCGCTCCTGCGGCGACTTCTGCAGGAACAAATTCAGGTGGTAAACGACCCCGCCCTGCACCCAACCCGGCTCGGAGTTGTACTTCTCCACGATCGCGCCGTAGGCGACCGGGTCGGCCACCTTGGTGGCGGCCATGATCTGGTCCAGCGTGCAGGTGGTGTTCAGCATGGTGGGCGCAACCGCGTTCGGGTCGGCGCCGGCAATGCCGGTTCCGCAGAACGCAGCGGCGGACACGGCGCCGGCGGCGATGGCGGCGGAAAGCGGGCGAAGATTCGTCATGAGCACCAGACCCTAGCCGAGCGGTTTGGTGGCTCGTGAAGCGGAGTGGGCAGAACTGGGTCCGAGACAGTCCTAGCGGGCGACCCGCACCGAGCCGTCACCGACGGCGCGGTCGCCGGGGTGCCCGATGCGAACCGAGCCGTCACCGGCTTTGCGTTCGCCGGGGTGCCCGACGCGGACCGAGCCGTCACCGGTTGCGTGTTCGGCTTGGTCGGACACGCGTACCGAGCCGTCTCCGGCTGCGCCGGCAACGCCGGTGCCCAGGCCCATGGCGGCCAGCGCGACGCCGCCCGCAATGAACCCGCCGATGATGATCTGCTTCACGTTATGGATGGTGCTCATTGCAGCGTTCCTTCTGTCTGGGCTCCGCAGGTGTCGCGTCGCCGATAGGTCAAGCAGACGCCGTCAAGGCGGCTACCGATCCCAAGAACAGGAGCCGGTTTGGCACCTCGCGGCGGGTGCAATACCGGGGCAATGCGAGCGAAACGCATCACCGCCAACCTGCGGGTAGTCGACATCGGGGCCGCTAACGGCTTCTACACCGGATATCTCGGGCTCACCGACGAGGAGTTCAACCTCGGCTGGGTGGCCCGCTACACCGCGCCGGACACCGGGGCGCACGTGCAGCTGGTCACCGAGGACGCGACCGCACCTGAGACACCGGTGCTGTCCGTCCACGCCGAGGACGTCGAGGCAGCCTACGAGGAAGCCCGGCGGCTCGGTTACGAGATCGTGCACCCGCTCACCACCGAGCCGTGGGGCGTCTACCGGTTCTTCGTGCGGGCGCCGGACGGCAACGTCGTCAACATCGTGCAGCACCGGCGCTGATCAGCAGGGCATATCCCCGGGGGTGTAGTAGGGCACACCCGCGGGGGTGAAGCACGGCGGCCGGCCCTCCCAGCGCTGCCGCGCCTCGTCCCAGGCGTCCGCCGCCACGATGCTGCCCGCGATGGCGGCGCCCTCGCCGGGCATCAGGCAGCCGTTGGCGTTCACGTAGGGTCCGCCCACTTCACCGCACACGGCCTGCGCGCTCGGCGCCGCCGCCATCGGCAGCAGCGTCATCGCCAAACCGGTCAGCAGAACGGTCGTGCGCTTCTTCATGGTCGTCCCCCTTCCTGTGAGCCGTCTCAGGCTAGACCAGCGCACGGCGGCGAACCGGCGGATCGGCCTCAATACCGCAGACCGTGGTCGAACCGGAACAGCGGATCGGCGGTGTCGAACGCGACGTCGGTGCGGCTGGCCGCCACCGCCGCGTCGGAACGGGGCAGGTCGAACGGCAGGGTGCCGCGCGGTTCGGCGGCCCCGAACAACACCGCGATCAGCGCCCGCTCGGACACACCGAAGTTCGCGATCAGCGCGGCCGCGGCGCCGGCCAACGGGGTCAACACCGCGGGCCGGTCCAGATAGACGTCGATGACGGTGGGCACCGCCGCGCACACCGCGCGAATCCGGCGCACCTCCTCGGCGGCGAACTCGAGCGAGCCGTGGTGGAATAACGCGGCCATCCCCTCGGTGCGCGGTTCGTACGGTGCTTTGATCCGCAGCACGGCGACGTCGGCGGCGGCCGGGTCGTCGACCCTTGTCGCGTGACCCTCGAGCGCGGCCGCGCTGATCTGCGGGGCGAACACCTTGGCCCCGCGCGCCAGGGGCAGCAGCCCGGTATTGGTTAGCAGGGTCAGCGAATCGCGCTGGGCGGCCAAGCCAGCATCGCGAAAATCGCTGCGGCCCAACGTGATCGATGCCGCTTCTTCGTCGACGAACGGGTGCTCGAACAACCCCAGGGTGAACGTGACCCGCAGCAACCGGCGCACCGACTCGTCGATCCGCGATTCGCTGACCCGGCCGTCGCGCACCAGTCCCAGCAGTACTTCGGTGCAGTCCTCGCCGCCGAACTGGTCGGCGCCGGCTTCGATCACCCGCAGTGCCCGGTCGGCCGGGCCCAGGTGCTCGACCCCCCAGGCCCGGGCGACGCCCAGGTCCCCTAGATCGGGGTGGTCACTCACCAGACCCCAGTCCGTGCAGACGATCCCGTCGAATCCCAGCTCGTCCCGCAGCAGTCCGGTGATCACCGACTTGTTGAAGCCGAACCCCACCTCGTCCCAGTCGGTCCCGACCGGCATGCCGTAGTAGGGCATCACCTCAACCGCGCCGGCGTCGAGTGCGGCGCGGAACGGCCGCAGGTGGTAGGCGGCGTTGTCGCCGGGATAGACCTGCTCGCGTCCCCACCCGAAATGCGGGTCGTTGCCGTCGAGCTGGGGACCGCCGCCCGGGAAATGCTTGACCATCGCGGCCACCGAATCGGCACCGAGTCGGGCACCCTGCAGGCCGTCGACGTAGGCGACGCCGAGCCGGGAAGTGAGCTCGGCGTCCTCGCCGAACGTGGTGTTGATCCGCGACCAGCGCGGTTCGGTCGCCACATCGAGTTGCGGGTGCAGCGCGACGCGGATGCCGACCGCCAGGTACTCCTGGCGCACGATGTCGGCGAACTCCCGCACCCGGTCCGCCGAGCCGATCGCCGCCAGCCCGAGCGGCTCGGGCCACAGGGAGAAGGGCCCCGCCATCATCTGGGTCAGCGGATTGTCGCCGAAGTGGTGCCGCGGATCGGAGGAGAATGTCACCGGGATGCCCAGCGGGTGCCGAAGCGCGGCGGATTGCACGCTGTTGTGCCACTGGGCAAAGGACCGGCCGTCCGGCAGCGAGCCCAGGACGTTGAAGTGCCGCAGACCCTTGTCCACCAGCGAGCGCAGCGAGCGTTCCCCGAACAGCGGCACCACCGCGTCGACGTCGGCGGGCACCGCGATGGTGTGGAACATCAGCCCGACCTTGTCGGCCAGCGGCATCCGCGACAGCAGGTCCTCGACGCGCTGGTGCACCGATAACCCCGCGTCCTGATACGGGTACTGGGCTTCCACCACGGCGCTCCTCTGCGATCGCGTCCCCGAGGCGAGGATAAGGGCGTTTTGACCTGCGCGGATAACCCCAGGTAAGCTGCCTCGTTGGCGTGCGGTACGCCGCGAGTTCTCGCGGGGTGAGCCGGGATCTCGGGTCAGTGTTGGTCGCCGAGAGTCACAACCCCACCGTCGACGCCTCGACCGGCACCCGGTCACGCCGGGACCCACCACCGGGGGACACCCCCGAAAACGAGAGGTAGTGCTGTGCCTACGTACACGCCGAAGGCGGGTGACACCACACGTTCGTGGTATGTCATCGACGCCACCGACGTGGTGCTCGGCCGGCTCGCCGTTGCGGCAGCGACTCTGCTGCGCGGCAAGCACAAGCCGACATTCACGCCGAACGTCGACGGTGGCGATTTCGTCATCGTCATCAACGCCGACAAGATCGCCATCAGCGGCGACAAGTTGGATTCCAAGATGGCCTACCGCCACTCGGGTTACCCCGGCGGCCTGCGGGCCCGCACCCTCGGTGACGAGATGGCCAAGCACGCCGACCGTGTCGTCGAGAAGGCGATCGTGGGCATGCTGCCGCACAACAAGCTGAGCCGGCAGATCCAGAAGAAGCTCAAGGTCTACGTCGGGCCGGATCATCCGCACAGCGCACAGCAGCCGATTCCGTTCGAGATCAAGCAGGTGGCCCAGTGACCGAAGCAACCGAGACCGAGACCGCCGTCGAGGCGATCGCCGAGGAGACCGTCGAGACCGCGGACGTCACCCCTGAGGTGACCGAGGTGGCCACGCCGCGCGAGCCGGTCATCATCGACCGCCCGATCCAGACCGTCGGCCGCCGCAAGGAGGCCGTGGTGCGGGTGCGCCTGGTTCCCGGCACCGGCCAGTTCAACCTCGACGGCCGCACGCTGGAGAACTACTTCCCGAACAAGGTGCACCAGCAGCTCATCAAGGCTCCGCTGGTGACGGTGGACCGGGTCGACTCCTTCGACATCTACGCCCACCTCGATGGTGGCGGCCCGTCCGGGCAGGCCGGCGCGCTTCGCCTGGCCATCGCCCGTGCGCTGATCCTGGTGCAGCCGGAGGACCGCCCGGCGCTGAAGAAGGCGGGCTTCCTGACCCGCGATCCGCGCGCCATCGAGCGCAAGAAGTACGGCCTGAAGAAGGCCCGCAAGGCGCCGCAGTACAGCAAGCGCTGACCTGCCGCGCGTCTCGACGCGAGCTCGCCGGGCATGTTCCAGTCCTTCTGGCTGGACGTGCCCGGCGAGTTTTTTGTGCGCCGGCTCACAGCGCGAAAGCCCAGTTCACGGGTGACGCGGCGGCCGATCATTAAGTTTTGGTTTGAATCCTTGGGCCCCCGGCAAGCCTCAGGAGGCCGACCCATGTCGGTTTCCCGAGGTAGGAGGCGGACCTTTCCGGGGGGTCGACGTCCTCCTTCGGGGCTGTGTGGTGAACCTCCCGCAGCTCTGGATCCCTGCCCACAACGCAGCAGAAAAGGAGCAAACATGAACAAGATGAAGAAGACGGCCGCCGGTGTGATTCTGGGTGGCTCGATGCTCGCGGCGGGTGGCCTGAGCCTGGCGCACGCGGCTCCGCCCGAGAGCCAGTCCTTCGTGGGCGACGGCAAGCTGAACGTCACGGTCAGCGTCAACGGCCAGGAGATCGGCGTCATGCAGGACGTCTCGCTGGCCAGCGCCACCACCCTCGCCACCACGGTGTGCCCGGCCCAGGACCTCGCGGGCGCTCTGCCGCAGCTTGACGCGAACCAGGTCGAGTCCGTCCCGGTGTGCACCACCGGCACCGCCGGATTGAGCTACACCTTCTCGCAGAACACCGCCCTCACCGGACCGGGTAACTCCGCCAACGCCCCGGGCCAGAACCGCAACACCGCGACCGTGCCGCCGAGCGCGTCGCCGACGACGCCGGGCCAAATGGGTCGGTAGGAGCTCGCTCAGCCGACGGCACCACCCGCACCCGGACCGGGTGCGGGTGGTGTTTGCGTGGGTGGTCTCGTCTCAATGTCGGTTCGGTCGCGACGTGGCCCGATAACCTCGTCGGTTGTGCCATAACGCGACGTCTGTGAGAGGTTTGTCCGCATGGGTCGACTGTTCGGGACCGACGGGGTCCGAGGCGTCGCCAACCAGGAGCTGACCGCCGAGCTGGCCCTGGCACTGGGGGCGGCCGCGGCCCGCCGGCTGGCCGCCACCCCGGGCCCGGGCCGACGCTTCGCGGTCATCGGCCGCGACCCGCGCGCCAGCGGGGAGATGCTGGAAGCCGCGGTGATCGCCGGGGTGACCAGCGAGGGCGTAGACGCGCTGCGGGTCGGGGTGCTGCCCACCCCCGCGGTGGCCCACCTCACGGCCGCCTACGGGGCCGACTTCGGGGTGATGATCTCGGCCTCGCACAACCCGATGCCCGACAACGGCATCAAGATCTTCGGTCCCGGCGGGCACAAGCTCGACGATGCCACCGAGGACCGCATCGAGGAGCTGGTGGCCCAGGGACCCGGTCTGCGACCGGTCGGCCCCGGGATCGGCCGGATGCGCGATGCCGCCGACGCGCTCGAGCGCTACCTGCGCCACGTGGGTGCCGCGGCCGCTACCAGGCTGGACGGCATCACCGTCGTCGTCGACTGCGCGAACGGCGCGGCGTCGTGGGCCGCGCCGCGGGCCTATCACGCCGCGGGCGCGCGGGTGATCGCGATCAACGCCGAACCGGACGGCCTGAACATCAACGACGGCTGCGGATCGACGCACCTGGAACAGTTGCAGGCCGCGGTGCTCGCCCACCGGGCGGACCTGGGGCTGGCCCACGACGGGGACGCCGACCGGTGCCTCGCCGTCGACGCCGCCGGACAGGTGGTCGACGGCGACTCGATCATGGTGGTGCTGGCGCTGGCCATGCACGAGGCCGGCGAACTGGCCTCCAACACACTGGTCGCCACCGTGATGAGCAATCTGGGGCTGCACCTGGCGATGCGTGAGGCCGGAATAACGGTGATCACCACCGGGGTCGGCGACCGGTACGTGCTCGAGGAGATGCGGGCCGGTGAATACACCCTCGGCGGTGAGCAGTCCGGCCACATCGTGCTGCCCGCCCTGGGCACCACCGGTGACGGCATCGCCACCGGGCTGCGGCTGATGGCGCGGATGGCCCAGACCCGCTCGTCGCTCGCCGCGCTGGCCTCGCCCATGCAGTCGCTGCCGCAGGTGCTGATCAACGTCGAGGTCGCCGACAAGGCCACCGTCGCCGAAGCCCCCGCCGTGCAGGACGCGGTGCGCCAGGCCGAAGCCGAACTCGGCGACACCGGCCGAATCCTGTTGCGCCCGTCGGGGACCGAGCAGATGGTGCGGGTGATGGTGGAAGCCTCCGACGAGGACACCGCCCGCCAACTTGCCCTGCGCGTTGCGAAGTCGGTCAGCGCCGAAGGCTGATCCGCCAACGATTTTGGAACCCGGCCGCCGGGTGCCGCGTCGTATCGGGTGTGAGCAACACAGAAGTGGACACCGCGGCGGTGCGCCTGGCCGCGGGCCGATTCGCCGCCGCCGCCGACATTCTCGACGGGACGCCGGGGGCTTTGCGGTTCGGT
>ERZ724518.923-NODE-923-length-13027-cov-4.399167_pt1 | contig 13027 bp, 8 predicted proteins | sample MGYA00376051_ERZ724518 | MGnify/ENA primary metagenome ERZ724518 (study PRJEB28724, sample SAMN07190885) | wastewater metagenome | isolation source: influent of sewage treatment plant in Hong Hong | place: Hong Kong | collected 2016-03-17 ... | reverse complement strand
AAAAATGGCAACAACAAATTTCAAAGGCAACCCGGTGAAAACAAGCGGAGAACTGCCTGTAGTAGGCTCCAAAGCCCCTGATTTTACACTGGTTAAAGGCGATTTAAGTGAAGTTACGCTGAGTGATTTCGCAGGAAAAAAACTGGTACTGAATATCTTCCCGAGCATAGATACCGGCGTATGCGCCATGTCGGTTCGTCAGTTCAACAAATGGGTTTCTGAAAAAGAAAACACTGTGGTACTTTGCGTATCAAAAGATCTACCCTTTGCCGCGTCGCGTTTCTGTGGAGCTGAAGGCCTTGACAAAGTGATAACAGCATCTGATTTTCGTTACAACACCTTTGCAACCGACTACGGAGTATTGCAGGCTGATGGACCGCTCAAAGGACTATGCGCCCGCGCAGTGGTGGCAGTTGATGAAAACGGAGTGGTAACATATACTGAGTTAGTTCCTGAAATCACGCAAGAACCCAGCTACAATCTGCCGTTGTAATTAAGGTGGATTTCTTTACATAACAGAAAAGACTTGCTTGTAAGAGCAGGTCTTTTTTGGTTTAATAAATGTACAGCCAAAAGACTACAGAAAATTGTTCGAAAAAGTTGTATCTCTTTTTTTGGTACAATCAGTGATTAATGAGTTTTTTTTCGAATTATTAAAAAAGGGCTTATAGATTCAGAACTATCTCAGTCCTTACAATAAAGGAGAATAGTGTTCCCTATCTGTCAACTTTTTTCTTTAATTTTGCATTTCAATTATCACACTTATGAAACTACCCATAATAGCCCAACTGCTGGGTGCTCATCCCGATTCAGTTCCCGATACCGATATTCACTGGTTACTTACCGACAGCCGCTCACTTTCATTCCCATCCGGCACGCTTTTCTTTGCGTTGAAGACCAGCCGGAACGATGGTCACCTGTATATTGCAGAACTGTATCGGCAAAACCTGCGATATTTTGTAGTGAGTGAATTGCATCCAGATTTTGAAACCCTGACAGATGCGGTTTTCTTACTGGTTACTGATACGCTGGAGGCATTGCAAACACTTGCAGCTGCTCATCGGGCTGCTTTTAACCTTCCGGTGATAGGGATTACCGGCAGCAATGGCAAAACGGTGGTAAAGGAATGGCTCTATCAGTTGCTTCATACCGATTATCGCATTGTGCGGTCGCCACGCAGCTACAATTCGCAGATAGGAGTACCGCTTTCGGTATGGGCGTTGAGCGATAGCTCTGAGTTGGCGATTTTTGAAGCCGGAATTTCACAGACGGGAGAAATGCAAAAACTCGAATCCATTATTCACCCCACCATAGGCATATTTACCAACCTGGGCGATGCACATCAGGAAGGTTTCACTGGTTTGAAGCAAAAATGTGATGAGAAAATTAAACTTTTCATCCATTCGGAGGTCCTGATTTATAATTCAGACAATAAACTGGTGGAAATATCCATTGCTCAGGCCGGATTGAAGAGTAGGCTGTTTTCCTGGGGAAAGAAAGCCGATGCCGTGGTACGGATAGTGAAAAAAACTAAAACGGAAGCGAACACATCGCTGACTTTGAGGTACAGGGAGAAGGAATTCGATCTGACAATTGGTTTTACCGATGATGCTTCGGTAGAAAATGCCATGCAATGTATCTGCACACTGATTTATCTGGACTACAAACCGGCAGATATTGCCCGCCGGTTGCACTCACTCGAAACGGTGGCCATGAGGCTGGAGGTAAAGGAAGGTGATCACGGTTGCCTGGTCATCAACGACACCTACAATTCAGATCTGAATTCTCTGAGTATTGCATTAAGTTTTCTCAATCAGCAATCTACCCGTAACAATCTGTCTCGTACTGTTATACTCTCGGACATACTTCAAAGCGGGCATTCCTCCGATGAATTGTACGAACTTGTTGCCCGACTGATTCAGTCAAAAAACATTCACCGGATGATCGGGGTGGGAGAAGTGATTTCGTCCTATGCCGACAAATTTCAAACACCTGAAAAATATTTTTTCCGTCAGACCGATGATTTGCTGAAATCACCGCTGATGCGGGAATTCAACAAGGAAATTATTCTACTCAAGGGGTCACGGAGTTTTCATTTCGAAGATATTCTGGCGCGGTTGGAACTGATTGTGCACGAAACAACACTGGATGTGGATCTGAATGCGCTGGTGGACAACCTGAACTATTTCCGCTCCAAACTTCGTCCCGAAACCAAAACCATGTGTATGGTGAAGGCTTTTGCCTATGGCAGCGGATCGGTGGAAGTGGCGCGCACGCTGCAGAACAATCGCTGTGATTACCTGGCTGTGGCTGTAGGCGATGAAGGGGCTGAGTTGCGGCGCGAGGGAATTCGTGTGCCCATAGTTGTGATGAACCCCGAAAAGGGAGCTTTCGGCACAATTTTCGATAATAAGCTGGAGCCGGAAATCTACAGTTTTCGATTGCTGAAGCTCTTTATGGCAGCTGCCGAAAAACTGGCACTGACCGACTACCCGATACATATTAAAATTGACAGCGGTATGCACCGCCTTGGTTTTGAACCGCAGGATATTCCTGAGCTGGTTGTATTGTTGAAAGATCAGAATCAACTTAAGGTTCGCTCGGTATTCTCCCACCTGGTGGGCGCCGATAGTCCTGCTTTCGATGATTTCACCCTCCATCAGCTGGATGTTTTCACCCGTTGTGCCGATGAAATTTCCGCCCCTTTCTCACACAAAATCATGCGCCACATCCTCAATTCGGCTGGTATAGAACGATTTCCCGAATATCAGTTTGATATGGTGCGTCTCGGCATCGGACATTATGGCATTACGGCCCTGCCCGGTGTAAAGCTTGCCACTGTATGCACCCTGAAAACCGTTATACTCCAAATTCGCAACGTGAAAGCCGGTGATACGGTGGGTTACAGCCGCAGGGGAAAGTTAACCCGCGACAGCCGCATTGGTGTCATCCCTATCGGATATGCCGATGGTTTCGACCGCCACCTGAGCAATGGAGTGGGAGAGGTTTGGGTGAATGGTCACCGGGCACGGGTGGTGGGCAATGTGAGTATGGATATCAGTATGATTGACCTCACCGACATACCGGCAAATGAAGGCGATGAAGTGGAAATATTCGGAAATAATATCACTATCGACGAAATGGCTGATAAACTGCAAACTATTCCCTACGAAATACTCACGAGTGTTTCCCGACGGGTGAAAAGAGTGTATTTTATTAGTTAGAAGCCCCCTAACCCTCCCGAAACAAGTTTCCCGATTGATCGGGACAGGCAGGGACAGGCTCTAAAGGGGGAATTTGAAACACGGTATTGATAAATAATAGATGAACAAATCCATTCAATGCTAACTGCATTAATTCATAATATCCAAACTGCTGATAATTTGCTGAGAAGTGCATCAGCATTGGCACGTGATCTGAAAAAGGAGTTCGGGGTGCTTTGCTATGCTGATAGTGAAGACCGGGCAAAGCAACAACAGAAAAACATTGATCATTATTTTGCTGAAAACGGTTTAGAGAAAGCAAGACTTTCAGTTAAAACCCATCCGGAAAAGATGCTGGCTGATGACTGTGATAGCATGGACGCCTCTTTTCTTATTATCCAAATGCCCGATACCCGTAGGAGAACTATTCAAAAGTACCTGAACGTATGCCGCGATTTAAGAATTCCGTATCTGTTTTTCAGGGATGAATTTCCGGTTTTTGATTTCAGTAAGGTGATGCTGCCGGTGGGTTTTTTGGTCGAAGAACTCGAAAAAGCTCAGTTTGCTTCGGCTTTTGGCCGTTTCTGCAGGTCAGAAATACTGCTGCTCCTGGCCAATGATTATGGCTCTAAGGCAGCCACCAATGCCGGTAAGATGAAAGAACTTTTTGATAAATTTGATTTCCGATACATGCAGGAAAAAGCGAGCACTGATAGCTTCAGTGTGGAGAAGGAAGCTGTAGCCCGGGCTCAGCGTGAAGGATATGGAGTGGTTATCATTTCCGCCTCCCGTGATTACGGTCTGGACGACCTCTTATTGGGCCCCAAAGAGTTGCATTTAGTCCGAAAGTCCACCGTGCCCCTGCTTCTGGTCAACCCACGAGGTGATTTATATACCTTGTGCGATTGATATTTTACCTTGTTATTTTTAACAGTTCTTGTTCTGATTTCCAATGCAAAAAATCATATCTTTGTACTTCCCATCAGTTAAAATTATAAATGACAACAAATCAACATAAATTATCCCTGTTTCGCCGCATTATTTTGAATAAATACGTGGTGACGTTGGTTGGATTTTTTATTTTTCTGATATTTTTTGATAATCATAATTTGATCAGTCGGTGGGAAACTTCGCGTAAAATCAACAGTATGGAGAAAGAAATTAAGTTTTATCAGTCGGAAATTGATAAAAACAAAGCGAAAATGAATGAAATGCAGACCAGCGATGAGAGCCTTGAACGATATGCCCGAGAACAATATCATTTGAAGAAAGACAGTGAAGATGTATTTATCATAAAAGAAGAAGAATGAACCAACGAATACTCAATATAATTCAGATTGCCGGTGCAATACTTGCATTTGGCGGAGCTTTGATCAAATTACTTGAACCGGGCACCCCGGGAACGTACATATTTACAGCAGGTGCAGTTATTTTATTAGTAGTGCAGTTTATCAATGTCCTGAAAACCAAAAATGCCGACATGCGCATCAAGCGCCTGAACCGGATTTTACTCTTAGCCACCGCCGTACTGGGTGTTGCAGCTTACATGATGTTTGCCAATCCGGTCTCGGAATCCTGGGTGGTGATGGTGTTGCTTTATGCCGTCCTTTCGGTATTTCTCACTTTCCGTGCCAACTGATTTTTTTATTCTCAAATAATACAGCATGAGGGCAATTCGGATTTCTGAATTGCCCTCATGCTGTATTTATACCGGATTTTCTCTCTGCTGTCAAATATCCGAATCGTCCTCGTAATAATGGGTATAGGAATTGCCTTTTTTCTTGCCTTCACCATTACCGTATCCATAACCGTATCCATAACCATATCCATAACCGTAACTGCCTGTATATTTGGAATACGAATTGCCATCGGATTTCACATCATTGATAACGGTGTACATATTGCTTACATTGTCGGCTTTGAGCTGGATGTTAAGTCTTTTGAAGAAACTTTTGTTGGTTTTCTCGCTGCGTACTATCATCAGGTTGGTGTCCATGAGCGGTGCCAGCGAGTAAGCGTCGGCTACCAGTCCGATAGGACTTGAGTCAACGATGATATAATCGTATATGAGCCTTAGTTGAGAAAACATTTCTTTCAGTTTATCGGAACGAATTAATTCACCGGGGTTGGGAGGCACAGTGCCTGCCAGTAGTATGTCGAACGGTATACCGTCTTTTTTCAGTATCAGATCTTTCAACTCAAATTCACCGATCAGATAATTGGTTACCCCGTTTTTCTCGGTTATTCCCATGCGGTTGTTTACGCTCGGCTTGCGAATATCCATGTCAATGAGCAAAGTTTTCAGTCCTGTGAGCGCATAAACCGATGCCAGGTTGGTGCAGAAATAGGTTTTTCCGTCGCCCGACTCGGTGGAGGTGGCCAGAATGGCTATTTTTGATTTGCGCTGTACAATGAATTCAATGCGGGTACGTATTACGCGAAACATTTCGGTAAACGAAGAGCGTGGTCTTATACCGGCTAAAATCGGGTCGGTGCTGTGAGTATGACGGATGGCACCGATCAGGGTGAATGCCCCGTTTTTTTCCACGTCTTTTGAGTTACGTATGGTGTTGTTGAGCACTTCTTTGAGTACAATGAATATGGCTGGAATGAGAAGTCCTATAAGTAGATATACCATCGTAGTTTTGGACTTTTTATCCCCGTTGATCTGCGTGATTATGCGTGCTTTGTCCAGAATATTATTGTCGGGACTGTTGGAGGCCTTTTGTATGGCTGCTTCGGCGCGTTTCTGCAGGAAGAATGTATAGTAATTGTCATCAACCCGGTATTTCCGTTCGATGGATATCATCTCCATTTCTTTATCAGGCAGTGAATTGATTTCTTTCTGCACACTTGCCAGTTTGTTGTTCAGGTCTGTCTTTTCAATATTCATCGAAGCCCGCATGTTTTTTACCACCTCGTTGATGGATAATTTCAAATTGGCAATTTCGCGTTCATTTTTAGCGTACAACGGATTTCTTTCGCTGGTTTTATTCCGTTCCGATATCAGTTCATTGAATTGTTGAACCAGCGCCATAAGCATTGGCTCGTTAAGACCGAGGCTCGAAGGGGCCACTACAGCTCCCGAAGCCATATTTGTTTTCAGGTAGTCGGTGAGGTAGTTCAGGTACGTCTCGCGGAGCTTTAGTTCCGATTGTTTTTCGTCGTACTGAGTGGCTTTTCCCAGCACCTCACTCGAGTGGCTTGGCAGGTCCACAATCTTGTTGGAACGTCGGAATTCGGTCATGGCTCCTTCCGACACAGACAGCGATTTGGAAACGGCGTCCAGCTGCTCATCAATAAATCGCATGGTTTTAGTTGCCGCATCATTTTTTCGTTCGAGGTTTTCGGCCAGGAATGTTTCGCTGAGTTTGTTGATGAAGTCAATATCCCTGTCGGGTGTTTCGCTTACGAGTGACACATTGAGTACCGACGAACCTTCCAGCACAAATTTCAAATCGAGACGGGAGATAAAGTCAGAAACCAGCGATTCCTTACTCCGAAATCTGAAATACAAATCCTGATTGGCGATTTGTTGGTTTTGAGGATTGACGGTTATAAAAAACAAATTGTGCTGAAGGGGCTCACCGTAGTGTCCTTCAATTTTCAGGTTCTTATCCACCGCTCCATCTTCATCCGTAATGGTAAATGTTCCGTTGGAGCGCAGGCTGATTTTGAAAAGTGCACCGTACGCTTTGCTGTCAATATAATCGGTATTAATAACAATGGGTGAGGTGTTGTACAGATTTCTGGTTTTGAACCGGCCTTTGGATATGTAATCTACTTTCATTTGAGGCAAACTATCGACAACTCTATTGATCAAATCATATGATGTGAGCATTACTATCTGATTGTCCACATTGCTATACCCCGACTTAACGCCAAAACCCTGCATCAAGGCCTGAGACCCGCCTGCATACCTGCTTTCTTCAATAATAATGGTACCACTTGATTGATAACTTTCTATCAATGAACGGTTTTTAAGATATGCCAGCCCCAATGCAAGCAAACCAAAAATGATAAACAGATACCAAAAATGTAAAAATAGTGAAATCCATTCTTTTATATCGAAACCAGAATCTTCTTCGTCGTTGAACTTTTGCTTGTTATAATAATAATTTTCTTCCATAATCAGGGATATTTATTTGTGTGGAAATAATAGGTTTTAAGCTAATTGGATTTAGTTAACTTGGTGTAATAGAAAACATTAATAAATAAAGAAACGGATGACATAATCAATCCCAGGAATGACCCATAGTTATTCACTTTGTAAAAACTTGATGTTTGTTTGCGAACGTAAATGATATCATTCGGGTAAATGTAATAGTATTTAGAATCGATAACAGAGGTTGGTCTGATATCAAACTCCATGATGGCAGGACCTTCGGTGGTTTCACGCAAAATCTTCACATGCCTGCGGTCGCCACTCAGCAGAATCTCACCGGACTGTGCGAGTGCCTGATAGATGGTGAGTTTGTCCTTATAAACCGGAAAAACTCCCGTTCCAGCTTCGCCTATCACGGTGTATGATTTATTTGCCAGTGTCAGATTAACCTCTGCATCGGGTATCAGATCCTTAAACCGTTTCTCTATGGAGCGTGCAGCCTGGGTAAATGTAAGTCCGGCCACCGGTATCGAATCCATAAAAGGTAGATCTATGGTACCATCAGGATACACCCTGTACGAATTCGACTGCTGCGAGGAAGCCACATTGCCTGCATCAATGAGTGAGGCAAAATTTTCATTCGAAGTAATAAGGCGGAACATCACTTCGTCGTTCACCTGAATTTTATAATCTTCGAATGCAGCTTTCGGGTAGTTGGGCAGCGCTTTTGAATTTTGCAACAGCAGCGTGTTGCCGGGCGTATAACAGGAGTTTAAAATCAATACAAGTCCCGCCAGCAATGTTAGTCTTACCAGCTTTAATTGCCCATTTCTATCTTTGTTAAGTATTTGTGGCATATTCGGTTAATTTGAAGCAGGAGTAGAAGGGGTAAATAAATTGTAAATAAACAAACCAAACGAGAAGGTGGAAAAAACAGTGGAAAGCGCAGCACCGAACGTTGTCACCGAGAAAAACTGTTCGTTCACATTTTGAATGTAAATTACATCGTTGGGTTGTATATAGTAAAACTCGGAATTGATAATATCCTTGCTGCGAATATCAAATTCGCTGATTTTGGTCGTTCCGTTGATTTCTCTCAATACCTTGATTTTGCTGCGGTCGCCGAAGGTGCTGATATCGCCAGCCATGGCTATAGCCTGAAAAACATTCATTTTCTCTCTTAAAATCGGAAACTTACCGTTGGAGCCGCCTCCAATCACGCTGAAATACCGGCCAATGATCTTTACATCTACCACAAATTCTTCCTTTATATAAGGTCTCAGGGCATCTTCAATGATTTTTTTTGTTTCACGGATATTTCTTCCGGCTAAGTAAATACTCTCCTCGGCAATAGGAAGTTTCACTGTACCGTCATTTTTGATGGTATAGGTATATAAATCCGTATAGTCCGAAGAACCACCCATCATGGAGGTCATCATCTGATTACCGCCATTGAATAACCGATTGGTTTCCTTCTCGGTGGAATACATTCTCACATAGAGTTTGTCGCTGGGGGCAAGTTTGTATTCTTCGTAACCTACACTGTTATCATATTTTGGAATATATATGGAGGGATTCTGCAGGTAATTGGTTTTCTTAGCCGTGACACAGGATGTAAATAATGCGGCTGCCGTTAGTAAACACAAAATATAGCCCCGGTTATCGGTAAAAAGTTTTAACATTTAGCACGTATTTTAACGGTTTTGTCTGCAAAGATATTGAAATTGGTGGAAATATCTATTTTTCTGAAAATTTTCTGAAATAAAAAATCCATTTTTTCATTTTCTACATTTAATGATTGAAGAAAAATAGGAAAATTTGAATTTTTTTGACTGTTTGTTGGATAATAACCCGTATTTTGTGTAATCAGCATTGCTGCAAGGTCTGAATTTTTTGCTTCCCGATAATTTCCGGTTATAAAAAAACTCCGCAACTTACTGCAAACGTAAACTGCGGAGTATAATTTTTTACTTTAGCTGAATTATTTTCCCTGTTCTAACAGTAGGGTTCTGGTTGGCTGATCGCACACTTCGGTAGGACCGAAATACTGAATAGGACCCGGATAAATATAATCAAGCTGAGCATCTTCCCATTTTTCGCGGTATGTTGCAAAGAATTTGAAAGGTTCACCATCCAGACGAACCAGTGCTTTTTGAATTACCGGTTTCATTTTTCCGCTGCGGCGTTCCATATTCATCATCATGGTAATGGGCACTCCTCCTGCAATCCATTCGGCTGCCGGTTCGGTAAGATTACGCACCGAAGCCATGTAGCCGGTTTTTCCTTCTGAAATAAGGACGGAAGCCGTGTAACCCAATGAATAGGTATAGTCGGCATCAAAATTGGAAGGGATGGCACATCGGCCTTCGTAACCGAAGAAGTGGTTGATAGCCGAGAATTTGCCTTTGTAGTTACCTTCGGCTTTCATCTGAGCCAGACGTTTACCCACCATCTCTATCAGCAACTTTTCAGTTTCGATGAGTGAAACCTGAATGTTGCCGTGAGGATCACGGTCGAGGGTGAGCTGCTTGGCTATCCCTTTGGGCAGGCTGCGGTATATGTTGCAACTATCGGGAGTAAGAATTCCTTTTACATATTCACGGCGTTCGTCGTCGGTGTTCATGGCATTGAAGTCGTCGTTATCGGCCAGCATATCGTTTAGTTCGGCTATCAGTTTTTTCATAGCCGGTATGAATTCAATCAAACCTTCGGGAATAAGTACCGTACCGAAATTCAAACCGGCATTACCACGGTTCACAATCACTTTTACGATATTATTCACAATATCGTCCAGGGTCATATTTTTTGCTTCTACCTCTTCGGAGATAAGGCAAATGTTGGGCTGGCTCTGGAGTGCACATTCCAGGGTGATATGTGATGCCGAACGCCCCATCAGGCGAATAAAATGCCAGTATTTTTTGGCCGAGTTAGCATCACGCTGTATATTTCCGATGAGTTCGGAGTACACTTTGCAAGCGGTATCAAACCCGAATGAGGTCTCAATCATTTCGTTTTTCAGGTCACCGTCAATGGTTTTCGGACAACCGATTACCTGAATTCCGGCATCTTTTTGTTTGTAATATTCGGCCAGCACGCAAGCATTAGTATTGGAGTCGTCACCACCGATGATTACTATGGCTTTAATTCCCAGCTTTTGGCAGATTTCCACCCCTTTGTCGAACTGCCATTCTTCTTCCAGCTTGGTACGGCCGGACCCGATAATATCGAAACCACCCGTATTGCGGTAATCGGCCACTCCTTTTTCGGTTAATTCTATGTATTTGTGATCTACCAGACCAATGGGGCCATCCAGAAAACCATACAGCTTGTTTGCGGGGTTCAACCGTTTAAGTCCGTCAAAAAGTCCGCTGATTACATTGTGCCCGCCCGGAGCCTGTCCACCCGAAAGGATTACACCTACATTTACCTGAGGATAAGTCTTTTTTTCACCGGGTTCGAACTTAAGCAGTGGCATCCCATACGTATTGGGGAATAAATTTTTTATATCAGCCTGGTCGGCAACAGATTCTGTGGCAGCACCTTCTACCACAGCCACATTGCCAAGTAATGCTGCCGGAAGTTTGGGCTGGTAATTAGCACGTGCTATTTGCAGCGGGCTTTTTGTCATTGGTTTCATAAATTGTATTTTAGATGTTTGATATTCAGTTGTTTGCATTTAATGATAATTCTCTGCAAAATTAGAAAAATAAATTAATATTTGAAAGAATTATAATCTCTATTTTGACAAAATAACAAAATTCAATACTTGTATTTTTATTCGGAATAATTTCCGTACCTTTGCACCCGATTTAAAAAACAACTGCGCGTTGTGGGTAAAATTCTGAATTTTGCTGTCGTTCAGACAGATGGATATCTTTAAGGTACACGTTTTCCTTCCGGAAACATTTTCTTTTTTATTCTAACAGAGTGTTGAAAGCTTTTTTTTAGAAGAAACACGTAACAATGATTTACGGTTTTGCTTTCATCGGGCTTCGGATGACTACTCCAAACGTGTGCTAAACAAAACAAAATGACATTTAAAGAACTGAATTTAAAAGACGGGATTCTTTCGGCTATCGAAGATCTCGGATACGAGCAACCTATGCCCGTACAAGAACAGGTGATTCCATTCATGCTGACACAGTCGGCCGATTTAGTGGCACTTGCCCAAACCGGAACCGGTAAGACAGCTGCATTCGGACTGCCCATCCTCAACATGATTGACGTTGATCGTCATCAGGTGCAGGCACTCGTGCTGGCGCCCACCCGCGAACTTTGTATTCAAATATCCAACGACCTGAAAGGATATTCCAAAAACCTGGATGGTTTGCGAATTGTGCCGGTTTATGGCGGTGAAGATATCCGGGTGCAGCTTCGTCAGCTCGACCAGGCTCCGCAGATTATTGTTGCCACACCGGGTCGACTCATTGACCTCATCGAAAGAGGAAAGATTAAGTTACAAAATATCAACTTTCTGGTGCTCGACGAAGCCGATGAAATGCTGAACATGGGTTTCAAGGAAGATATTGAAAAAATTCTGGAACAAACTCCCGATACCCGACGCACAACACTGTTTTCGGCTACCATGCCTGCCGAAATTCAACGAATTGCACGTCAGTACATGCATGATTACAAAGAAATTACTGTAGGCTCACGAAATGCAGGTACTGAAAATGTTGAACATATTTATTATGTGTCTCAAGCCCGTCAGCGTTACCTGGTGCTGAAACGCATCGTGGACCTGAACCCCGATATTTACGGAATTGTATTCTGCCGTACTCGTCAGGAAACCAAGGAAGTGGCCGATAAACTGATGCAGGATGGTTACAATGCCGATGCACTGCATGGCGACTTGTCACAATCGCAGCGCGATACTGTAATGCTCAAATTTCGCGTACGCAATATCCAACTCCTGGTAGCTACCGATGTGGCTGCCCGTGGACTCGATGTAAGCGACCTGACGCATGTGATCAATTACAACCTGCCCGATGATGTGGAAATTTATACCCACCGCAGCGGTCGTACCGGACGTGCCAACAAAACGGGTGTGTCTGTATCCATCATTCACTCCAAGGAAAAATTTAAAATCAAGGATATCGAACGCATGCTGAAACGCAAGTTCGAACAGCAACAAATCCCTAACGGACTGGAAGTGTGCAAGAAACAGCTTTTCTACATGATAGACCGTATGCAAAATGTGGAGGTAAACGAGGAACAGATTGCACCATACATGGGACAGATCATGAAACAAATGGAAGATCTGCCCAAAGAGGAAATGATTAAAAGATTTGTGTCGTTGGAATTCAATCGATTCCTGGATTACTACAAAAACGCTTCGGATCTCAACATTGCCGAACATTCGTCGCGAGACCGTGATGGTAGAGGTGATCGTGAGGGTAGAGGCGAACGGGAAGGCAGAAGCGACCGCAATGGAAATGAAGGTGGAAATCGCCGCAGAAAATCGGGTGAACGGGTTCGCCTGAAAATTAACCTGGGAGCCAAAGAGGGCATGAATCCAAAGAGAATTCTGGGAATAATCAACGATGTAACTGAAGACAAATCCATTAATATCGGCGATATTGAGATAACGAACAAATTCACCTTCTTCGATGTATTCGAAGACCAGAAGGATAAAGTGCTCAATTCATTCAGGCATGCCGAAGATATGGAAGTGTCGGTAGCTAAAGGATCAAAATCGGGTGGAGATTATTCGGACCGG
>ERZ724518.922-NODE-922-length-13031-cov-6.896809_pt1 | contig 13031 bp, 13 predicted proteins | sample MGYA00376051_ERZ724518 | MGnify/ENA primary metagenome ERZ724518 (study PRJEB28724, sample SAMN07190885) | wastewater metagenome | isolation source: influent of sewage treatment plant in Hong Hong | place: Hong Kong | collected 2016-03-17 ... | reverse complement strand
ATTCTTGTTCATTTAATAGCATTATCTAATAAAATATTTTAAAAAAAGAATGCAAATAATTTGGTAATTAAAAAAAACATATTAATTTTGCGGGGTAAACAAACAGATAAATTTTTCATAATTAAGGTTTAGGTTAAAATGTAGCAATGGGTGGCTGTGAAGTTACCCATTGTTTTTTTTGTGTTGATGGTTGTCAGTAATCATTTTATTTTGTAATATTGCATTCAATAATATATCTGTATGGAAGACTTAGGCGACTATATTTATCTGATTTTGCTCGTACTGGCTGGCATGAGTGGCATTTTCAGCAAAAAGAAAAAGGAAAGCAATACTCAGGAAAAGAAAAAACCGGTGATCAACCTTCCCAAATCGTGGGAGGAGTTTGAGCAACAAACCACTACCCGGAGCCAAAAACCGGTGGTAAAGGCACAAACTACTCAACGGGAATTCAAGCCGGAACGAACCATAATGGATGAGGGCGTGTCGGGTGAGATAATTCCAGGGGAATTCGAAACCGGCACGTTTCTTACTTACGACTCGGTGGATGATACCAGCAAAATGCGGGCAAAAAAAACCGTAACGAAAAGTTTCAAATCGAAACCGGATTATTCATTGCCGGATATTGCTGAACAAGAGATGAATACCACTTTTACACTGGATAATCCCGAAAGCGCCCGGGCGGCATTTATTTACTCCGAAATTTTCAACCGGAAATACAATTAGATCCTTTTTTCAAAAAAAACTTTTTTTTCAAAAAAAAAATTGAATTTCGAAAAAAGCGTGTATCTTTGCATATATAATCACATTTACTACTGAGAGTTCCGACTGCATGTCGGAATTCTTTTTTGTTTACAAATAAACTAAAACTTAACAACAAACATTATGGCAGTGACCTATATGACCGCTGATGGTTATAAAAAATTGGTGGATGATCTTAACGAAATGGAAAACATTCAGCGCCCAGCTATATCCAAACTTATAGCAGAAGCGCGTGATAAAGGAGATTTGTCGGAGAATGCCGAATATGACGCAGCCAAAGAAGCGCAGGGAATGCTGGAGATGAAAATTTCGCAGCTCAAAGACATTCTCGGATCGGCCCGAATGATTGATGAAACAAAGATTTCGACTCACGAAGTGCAGATACTGACCCGCGTAAAAATTAAAAATGTCAAATCGGGTCAGGTGATGACCTATTTAATAGTTTCGGAAAGCGAAGCTAATCTCAAGGAAGGTAAACTGTCGGTTACCACACCCATTGCCAAAGGATTGTTAGGTAAAAAAGTGGGTGAAAAAGCCTCGGTGAATGTACCTTCAGGTGCTATGGAATTTGAAGTAATGGAAATTACACTATAAATTTTATAGAAACAGGAAACAAAATTTATCAGACAGAAACTATGACCATTTTCAGCAGAATCATAGCCGGCGAAATTCCTTGTTATAAAGTAGCCGAAGACGAAAACTTTTTCGCTTTTCTGGACATTAATCCCATGAGCAAGGGTCATACACTGGTAGTGCCCAGGAAAACCGAAAACGATTATTTGTTCAATCTGGACGATGAAACGTACACCGGCCTGACTTTGTTTGCCCGTAAGGTGGCAAAAGCCATCGAAAAATCGGTGGACTGCAAACGCATCGGAGTGGCTGTAATGGGACTTGAAGTTCCTCATACCCATATTCACCTAATCCCCATCAACAAGGAAGGTGACATGAACATCGGCAACCCAAAACTGAAACTGGCACCCGAAGAAATGGCTGAAATTGCTGAAAAAATCAGAAATAATTTTAACCAATAAAACAGTAGAACGATAGTACCTGTAATATTTTCAAAATAATCACTCAAAAATCATTCAAACTATGGAAACTGTAGAAAAAGTATTAGAAGCTATCAAGCAGGCAGGTCAGCCGGTTAATGCCGGAAAAGTAGTGGAACTCACCGGACTTGACCGCAAAGAGGTGGATAAAGCGATGACCAAACTGAAAGCAACAGGTGATATTGTGTCACCAAAAAAATGCTTCTGGACAGCAAAATAATTCATTTAGTACACAAGCACTAAGTACACATCCAACCCCGTTAGACACAAGACGTGGTAGCGTGCACACTTGGTGCTTATGTATTTTAAATATACGAATATGATAGCCAAAAACGAAATTTTTCCCATCGGACGACTACTGAAAACGCACGGATTGAGCGGGGAAATGACCTTCAGTACCACCACAACACTACTGGATGAGATAGAAATCCCCTACCTCATACTGGAGCCCGAAGGCATTGCCGTGCCATTTTTCATTGAAGAGGTGAGGATGAAATCCGGTGAAACCGGTCTGATTAAGTTCGAAGGAATTGACTCCGGCGAGCAGGCGCGCGAATATGTAGGACTTACCCTGTATCTGCCCAATGAATATCTCGAAGAGATGGATGAAACCGACGAAGAAGCGGGTTATTTTGTTGGATTTGAAGTAGTGGAAGAAAATCACGGAAAAATTGGAACCATTACTGATGTGGATCAGTCCACAGAAAATATTCTGTTTGTGATTGAAACTGATGGCGACGAAATACTCATACCTGCTGTGGAAGAGTACATTACCGACATTGACCACGAAAAAAAAATAATCCGCCTCCGCTTACCCGACGGGCTGCTTGATTTGTAAGTACCTCAGCAGCAGTACGAATGATGGATTTCTGCAATGCTCATTTCAGGGCATAGACTTTTTCCCGTACCTCAGCCGCCCACTCCACGGGAGTTTTGGTATTGTCGAAAGTCTGATAGGGAATGGGTTGTCCGATTATGACCTTAAACCGGTTTCCGCGTTGCTTGTACATTTCATTCACCAGATATAGCATTTCAATATTTGGCAAGCCCAGCAGGGTTCTGATTTTGGAGAGGTTGTAAAAGAAATTGGAATTTCTGCCTTCAAAATAAACAGGAACCACATCGCGCCGATACTGCACAGCCTTCGTTACAAAGGATTTTTTCCAGGGCAGGTCCTGAATTTTTCCGCCTATTCGGCGCGAACAGGTACCAGCCGGAAAAGTAATAAGATGATAATCCGATTTGAAAAAATCGTCCACTATTCTGGCATTGTCCCTGCTATTGGAACCGGCTCCCACTTTATTTACCGGCAAAAACATCTCTTTCAACGGTTCAAGAAACATCAGAATATCGTTGGCAAAAATTTTCACCTTACCGTCGTATTTCCGGCCAAACATTAAACCCAGTGTGACACCGTCGAGCCCTCCCAGCGGATGATTGCTCACAAAAATATACCTTCCCTCTTTCGGCGGCAAGTGTTCAATTCCCTCGAAATCGGCACCGGCCTGCAAATGATCGGTTAAAGCAGATTCAATAAATTCCAGATTTTTCTGACCGGGAACCGACTCAAAAAATGTATTTAACTCTTCCTGATGAATTATTCTTTTAAGGTAATTCACCACAAATTTTGGAAACTTTGCGCCAGGAGCTTTCTCCTTAATAATTTGTTCCACATTCAGTTGCATTACTTTTCCGTTTTCCATACCGCTGCTTCTGATTAAATTCTTTTATTTCACAAAATTATAAAAAAATCCTGCTTACCGAAATTTTATCTGCCGATACGCCCGAAATCAATTACCATTGCATCACCTTTTGACACTGTATTATGAACGATAATTTGGTCACGGTCATCTTGAATTTATTTAGCTCTCCCCACTTCCACGCCATTTCTCGTTATTAAATTCATATTACATTGATATTATGCTTCTTAGTTGTTTTTAAATGATATAAACCGAACTGAAAACATGTTGATAACTCTGTAAAAATCGGGTAAAATCGGTTTATAACTTGTTGATAAATATTTTGTGGGGAAATGTGGGGAATTTGAAAAATATTATATACTTTTACCATTCGATATTATAATTCAAACAGTTATGTCAACATTTATAGGCAAATATGACGCAAAGGCCGATGTAAAGGGAAGAATCTTCATTCCGTCCTCTTACCGCAAACTATTGCCCGAAGGCGACCGCAGCAAGGTGGTGATGCGCAAGGATGCCGATAATGATTGCCTGGTGCTTTATCCCGAGTCTGTCTGGAATAAAAAACTGGATGATTTCAAATCAAAACTGGACGAATGGAACGCTGATGACCAGTTGCTGCTCATGCAATTTGTATCGGATGCCGAATGGCTGGAAATAGACTCGCAGGGTCGGGTGCTGATCTCCAAAAAATACCTGCAACTTATTGGAATTGAGAACAGTGAAGTTCTTTTTGTAGGCATGATGGACCGCTTTGCCGTGTGGGGAAAATCAAAATTTGAAAGCGTAAAACTTACACCGGTTGACTTTGCAGCCCGGCTAAAGGAAAAAATGACCAAACAACCCGAATAAATGTCAGACACACCTTATCACATACCGGCATTATTGAGCCAAACGATGAACGGGCTGAACATTAACCCCGACGGCACGTATGTCGATGTCACTTTTGGAGGTGGCGGACATTCGCGTGAAATTCTCTCGCACCTCAGCAGCAAGGGTAAACTCATTGGATTTGACCAGGACGAAGATGCCCTGAAAAATGCCATCGACGATCCGCGATTTATTTTTGTAAGAAGCAATTTTCGATATCTGACTAATTTTCTGAAATACCACAACGTGGAGCAAGTCGATGGAATACTCGCCGATCTGGGCGTTTCATTCCATCATTTCGACGAATCGGACCGCGGATTTTCATTCCGGTTCGAAGGGGCGCTTGACATGCGAATGAATACAAAATCACCGGTTACAGCCGCAAGCATCATCAACACCTACGAGGAAGAAAAGCTGGCGAATGTGTTTTATCTGTATGGTGAATTGCACAATTCCAGAAGAATAGCATCCACCATCGTCAAAGCCCGGCAGTCGCAGCCCATTGCACTTATTCAGGAATTTGTGGATATTCTGAAACCCCATTTTTCGAGAGAAAAAGAAAAAAAAGATATGGCACGCGTGTTTCAGGCATTGCGCATTGAAGTGAATAAAGAAATGATAGTACTACAGGAACTGCTGACTCAAAGCGTAAATGTGCTCAAGCCGGGTGGCAGACTGGTATTGCTCACGTATCATTCGCTGGAAGATCGGTTGGTGAAGAATTTTTTCCGCAGCGGAAATTTTGAAGGCGAACTCGAAAAAGATTTTTACGGAAATATACTGGCACCCCTGAAGCCCGTAAACACAAAAGTCATAGTGGCTTCGGACGAAGAAGTAGCCCGCAATCCACGTGCCCGCAGCGCTAAACTTAGAATTGCAGAAAAAACTAGAATATGAGCTGGTTCAAAAAAATATTAGAAACCATTAAAGGTAGCGAAGATTTCTCGGATATCAAATCGAGTACCCTGCGCGATATTCTGAACGGCAGCATATTGAAAAAAAAATTCATTCAAAAACATTACGGACTTTTTATCCTGATTGCATTTCTGATTTTCGTATATATTGACAACCGGTTCTACTGCGAAACTCAGATATCCAAAGAAGTGAAACTGAAACAGCAACTGAAGGACATCAAATTCGAATCGCTCACTATCTCTGCTCAGCTCACCACCCTGAGCCGCCGCACGTATGTAATGAATTATATCAACGAAAAAGGATTGAACCTGAAAGAAAGTCCTACCGCACCGGCAATAATCACAGAACCCGATCCGGAAAAAGATGAGGAAGTGCTGAAAGCCAAAAAAGAGCAACAGGATGCCTCAAATAAAATAAAAAACGACACCACAGTTGTTGAAGAATATATAATTAATTAAGCAATCACTACAATGTCTGATCCCGGCAAAAATATAATCAGCAGATTTGCAGCAGTATACGTATTTATCGTATTGCTGCTTCTGCTTATCATATATAATATTGTCGTAATTCAGACTGTAGAGCGCAAAGAGTGGCTGGCACTCGGATCAAAAAGTAAAAGAACCGACATCATCGTACTGCCTAATCGTGGCAATATCTATTCAGCCGACGGCCGCCTTATGGCCAGTTCCATTCCCACTTATTATGTGTATATGGACCTGCGTGTACCCGCTTTGCATGAGAAAAACGGAAAACTTTTCACGGAGAATGTTGATTCACTCGCCCTTTGTCTGGCCGATTATTTCGGCGACAAATCAAAAGCCGATTACAAACGCGACCTCACAAAAGCCTACCAGCAAGGAAAAGGTGAATATCCATTCTATAAGGGAAAGATCAGTTATGCCCAGCTCAAGGACATTAAAAAATTCCCGCTTTTCAAACTGGGACAAAATAAAAGCGGGCTGCTCACCAAGGAAATGTTTCGGCGGGTGAAGCCATTTTCCACCCTGTCGTCGCGCACCATTGGGGATATATATGCCGATGAAACAAAAGGTGGAAAAAATGGACTTGAACTCAGCTTCGACTCCATACTCAGAGGATCGCCGGGAGTATCCACCCGCCAGAAAGTAGCCAATAAGTGGGAGGAAATAATTCAGGTTCCTCCGGTAGACGGCATGGACATCACCACCACTATCGATGTGGATATGCAGGACATAGCCGAAAAAGCGCTAACCGATAAGCTGAAAGAAATAGAAGCACAAACCGGTTATGCTGTACTGATGGAAGTGGCAACAGGCGAAATTAAAGCCATTGTCAATATGCAGCGCAACTCCGACGGCAGCTACACCGAAAACAAAAACGGGGTTGTATCCGATAAGGTAGAACCCGGTTCAACCTTCAAAACGGTATCGCTGATGGCTGTATTGGACGACGGAAAAGCCAAACTGACCGATGTGATAGCCACCGGCAACGGTCTGTATTCTTATGGACGAGCTGTAATGAAAGATCATAATGCCCGAAAAGGCGGCTATGGGGATATTACCCTGGAGCAATCATTGAATGCTTCGTCGAATGTGGGGATTTCCAGAACAATAGTGAAGGCATATGGCGACAATCCGGCTGCATTTGTCAACAAACTGTATAAAATGAAGCTGAACGAGCCTTTCAATCTTTACATTCCGGGTTCGGCAGCACCCAATATCCGGCATCCAAACGACAAAAGCAGTTACTGGTCACAGAGCACATTACCCTGGATGTCTATCGGTTACGAAGTGCAGATTCCTCCTATTTATACCATTGCATTTTACAACGCTATTGCCAATAATGGTAAGTACCTGGAACCGCTTATTGTAAAATCCATCAGCAAAAACGGCCAGATTGTCAAGCAATTTACATCGCGCACCATCAATGAGCGAATCTGTAAACCATCGACACTGAAGGATGTGCGGCAGGCTTTACTCGGTGTGGTGGAAAATCCAAAATACGGAACAGGTAAAGCTGTTCATTCACAGTATGTGCGAATTGCCGGTAAAACGGGTACAGCACAGATTTCAAAAGGGTCACAGGGTTATAAATCGGGTGGAACATCACATCAGGTTTCGTTCTGCGGATTTTTTCCTTTCGAAAATCCGAAATTCACCTGCCTGGTAGTAATCAGAGAACCAAAAATCGGTTATCCATCGGGCGGACTGATGGCGGGTGTAGTGGTAAAAAACATTGCCGAGCGGATTTCGGCTCTCGATACGGTGGCCAATGTCAGAGCAATGCCGGTGGATAGTAATTATATAGATGCAAAAAATCCGGTGATAAAATCAGGCAAACAAGCTCCGTTGCAGACCGTATTGGCTGAATTAAACCAGAAATACTCCGGAAAAAACAGCGAGTGGGTCAAAACACTAAGCGACGGCAAAACTACACAGGTGGAATCACTCGCCATAACAAATAAAACAGTTCCCGACCTGAGCGGTATGGGTGCAAAAGATGCTGTTTTTCTTTGTGAACGATTGGGACTTACGGTAAATTTTTCGGGAATTGGCAAAATCGTTTCTCAGAGTTTGGCACCGGGCACAGCAGTTCACAAGGGGCAACAAATTACACTGACATTAAAATAAATCAACCAATTAAAATCTGGCAGGGATGAATTTAACCGATTTATTACAAAATATTATTACTGAAAAAATTACCGGAAAATCAGACATTGAAATTTCCGGCATTCAGTTCGACTCCCGCTTAGTTGCAGCCGGCAATTTATTTGTTGCTACGCGCGGTACCGCTTCCGATGGACACCAATTTATATCCATGGCTATTGATAAAGGGGCAACAGCCATACTTTGCGAGCAATTGCCACGAGAGTTGAATCCCGAAGTTACTTATATTCAGGTAAAAGACAGCGCCGATGCATTGGGCCTCGTGGCATCGTGCTGGTATGGATTTCCTTCGTCAAAATTGATTTTGGTTGGAGTTACGGGAACAAACGGAAAAACGACTATAGCCACACTACTGTACAAACTTTTCCGCGAACTCGGCTATGATGCAGGATTGCTTTCCACTGTTTGCAATTATGTGAATGATGATGAGGTAGAAGCCACTCACACCACGCCGGACGCGCTTGAACTCAATGCGCTGCTTGCCAGGATGGTGGAAGCCGGCTGCAAATATGCATTTATGGAAGTGAGTTCACACGCAGTGGAACAAAGACGCATCGCCGGTCTGGAATTTGATGGTGCGGTTTTCACCAATCTGACCCGCGACCACATCGATTATCACCTGACATTTGAAAATTATCTGAAAGCAAAAAAACGCTTTTTTGATGAGCTGGATGCGAATGCATTTTCACTCACCAATGCCGACGACAAAAATGGAATGGTGATGCTACAGAATTCCCGGGCAAAAAAGTTCAGTTACTCGCTACGCACCATGGCCGATTTCAAAACAAAAATTCTGGACGACGGATTTGAAGGCATGCTGCTGGACATGAACAATCGTGAAGTGCATGTTTCCTTTATCGGAAAATTCAATGCATCCAATCTTACCGCAGTTTACGGCGCTGCTGTATTGCTCGGTCAGGATGAACTGGAAGTACTTCGCATCATCAGTTCGCTGAAATCAGTGTCGGGCCGGTTCGACACGCTGTATTCGCCCACCGGATATGCTGCCATAGTGGATTATGCTCATACGCCCGATGCGCTGAACAATGTGATTTCGACGATTAATGAAATACTGAAGGGCAATGGCCGGCTGATAACCGTGGTGGGATGCGGCGGCAATCGTGACAAGGGGAAACGCCCGATGATGGCCCGTGAAGCCGTCGATGGCAGCTGGAAGGCTATACTTACCTCCGATAATCCGCGCAATGAAGAACCCATGGATATACTGAACGACATGCTTGCCGGACTGGACCCATCGCAGAAAGCAAAAAGCTTAACCATTGCAGACCGCCGCGAAGCTATAAAAACAGCCTGTTCATTAGCCCAAAAGGGCGATGTGGTGCTGGTAGCAGGAAAAGGACACGAGGATTATCAGATCATTCAGGGTGTAAAACATCATTTTGATGACAAAGAAGAGGTGAGAAAATGTTTTTGAAAGCGTAAATTTATCACAGACACGATTCAAAAATCCTTATTCTCAGATTAGGAACATGACTTATAAATAGCAACACAAAAAATTTAAGTTTATGCTGTATCACTTAATCCACTATCTGGACAAATACTACGACATACCCGGATCGGGCATGTTCCTGTCCATTTCGTTTCGCACCGGCTTAGCCTTTATACTTGCTTTGCTGGTATCGACCATGATTGGACGAAAAATAATTGATCGGTTGCAATTGCTGCAGATAGGTGAAACCATCCGTGACCTTGGCATGGAAGATCAGCTCCAGAAAAAAGGGACACCGACTATGGGAGGTATTATCATCATCATTTCGATACTAATACCAACCTTGTTACTGGCTGATCTGACGAATATTTACACCCTGCTGATGATTATCACCACTGTATGGATGGGAGCTATCGGATTTCTGGACGATTATCTGAAAATAAAATACCGGAACAAGGAAGGACTCAAAGGAAGATTTAAAATAGTAGGTCAGATTGGACTTGGCCTTATTGTAGGACTTACACTTTATCTCAGCCCGGATGCCGTAATCCGTGAAAATGCCGAAATAAAAGGAGAAAATGCACGGGTAGAAAATGTTTTGTATGCTTCGCACGATGTAAAATCGACCAAAACGACCATTCCCTTCATGAAAAATAACAACCTGGATTACGCCGATGCCTTCAAATGGGCGGGTGATCAGGCCCAGAAATACGGTTGGATTTTATTTGTGCTGATGGCCATATTTATTGTAACTGCCGTATCCAACAGTGCCAATCTGACTGACGGGATGGATGGACTTGCCACCGGTTCCACGGCTATTATTGGTGTCACGCTCGGTATCCTGGCCTATGTGTCGGGCAATGTAAACTATGCCGGATACCTCAATATCATGTATTTGCCCGGCACAGGTGAACTGCTCATTTTTGCAGGTTCACTCATTGGTGCCACGGTCGGATTTTTGTGGTACAATTCTTATCCCGCGCAGGTATTTATGGGCGATACGGGTAGTCTGACCTTGGGTGGAATTATTGCCACCTTCTCCATTGCCATTCACAAAGAGTTGTTGATACCCGTATTGTGCGGATTATTTTTTGTGGAAAGTATCTCAGTAATCGTTCAACGCTTTTATTTCAAATACACAAAAAAACGATTTGGCCAGGGAAAACGAATTTTTCTGATGACACCACTCCATCATCATTTTCAGAAAGGTGGAAAATCGGGCATTGCAGCCGCCATCAATAAACCCTGGAATCCGGTACATGAATCAAAACTGGTAGTAAGATTCTGGATTATCGGCATCATTCTGGCAGCCATCAGCATTATTACATTGAAAATAAGATAATCAGTTCAATAAAAAATGAAAAAAATAGTAGTACTCGGAGCAGGTGAAAGTGGTGCTGGTGCAGCCGTATTGGCCAGAAAGCAGGGCTTTGATGTATTTGTATCGGACATGGGCGAGATAAAACCGGAATACAAACAAATGCTTAATGATCACGGCATCGGGTGGGAAGAGAAAAAACACACCGAAGAACTGATATTAAATGCTGATGAAGTTATAAAAAGTCCCGGAATACCCGACAAGGCGCCAATAATTCAAAAACTGAAAGCACAGCACACACCCGTTATCTCCGAAATAGAATTTGCAGGAAGATATACCGATGCCAAAATGATATGTATCACCGGGAGCAACGGCAAAACAACGACTACCATGCTGATATACCATATTCTGAAAAATGGCGGACTCAATGTAGGCCTGGCCGGCAATGTGGGAAAAAGCCTGGCACTCCAGGTGGCCGAAGAAAAACATGATTATTACGTGGTGGAACTTAGCAGTTTTCAGCTCGATGGGATGACCGAATTTAAAGCCGACATCGCCATATTGCTCAATATCACTCCCGATCATTTAGACCGTTACAATTACAATTTTCAAAATTATATCGACTCGAAATTCCGTATTACCCAGAATCAAACGGCAAAAGATGCATTTATCTTCTGGAACGACGACCCCGTCATTCAGGAAGAGCTGAAGAAAAGAGACATTCAGTCAACACTATATCCCTTTGCACTGCAGCGCGAAGAAAAAACAAAAGCTTTTATCGAAAATGAACAATTGATTATCAATACTTTAAATAATGTTTTTACCATGCCGGCAACCGAACTATCACTCAAGGGAATGCACAACACCTACAACTCAATGGCAGCAGGACTTACGGCTTCCATAGTCAATATACGCAAGGAAAGTATCCGGCAATCGTTGCAGGAATTTCAGGGCGTAGAGCACCGACTGGAGTATGTAGCCACAGTGAAAAATGTAAAATACATCAATGACTCCAAAGCTACCAACGTAAATTCGTGCTGGTATGCCCTTCAGAGCATGAAAACTCAGGTAATCCTGATCCTGGGCGGAACCGACAAAGGAAACGACTACACCGAAATAGAAGAACTGGTAAAAGAAAAAGTGAGCGGGTTAATTTTTTTGGGAGTTGATAACTCCAAACTTCATGAATTCTTTGATGGAAAAGTTGAAAATATTGCCGATGCGCACTCCATGGAAGAATGTGTGAAGACCGCTTACATGATGGCAAAACCCGGCGAAACCGTCCTGCTATCGCCCTGCTGTGCCAGTTTCGACTTATTTCAGAATTACGAGGATCGTGGAAAACAATTCAAATCCTGTGTCAGAAATTTGTAAACATTTTTCACAGTGCCCATATTAGGCGTTTATTTTTAACCTATTTATTCACCCGATTGAACAAAACAAGAAGTGGAAAATTTTTTTAAGAAATACCTAAAAGGAGATACCATCGTCTGGACGGTATTCTTTATCCTGTGTATATTTTCTATCATTGAATTGTACAGTGCCTCCAGTACACTGGCATTTAAAGCAGCCAGTCATACCGCACCCATTGTTCAGCATTTTTCCTACCTGGCATTGGGAGCAGTTTTGGCTTATGTGGTGCATCTGGTTCCATACCGGTACATACGCATTTTTGCTTACCTGGGACTTCTGATTTCTATTCTGCTGCTTATTTATGTGTTGCTCAAGGGTCAGGACACCAACGATGCCAGCCGGTGGATAAAGCTGTTTGGCATTCAGTTTCAGCCCTCCGAACCTGCAAAACTGTCCCTGATAGTCGTTATTGCCGATTTCATATCACGCATACGGGCCAATCCGGCAGATGAAAACCGAAATTTCTGGATCATAATGGCCATCGCCGGTGTGGTATGTGGTTTGATCTTTTTGGAAAATTTCTCTACGGCAGCCATTCTCGGTCTTACTATCTACTTCATGATGTTTATTGGCCGGATATCGTGGAAAAAACTGGCTTCAATTCTGGCCGTGGGGGTTATATTGCTTGTTATAGGTTATGGAATGGTTAAAGCCATTCCTGAAGAGAAGATGCCCGATATGTTTCACCGTGCTTACACCTGGGTAGCACGCATTGACCGTTCGGCCGGCGAAAATGATAAGGATAAATATGTGATCAATGACGAAAATCTTCAGGTTCAGCACGGACGTATTGCCGTAGCCCGCGGTGGTTTGTTTGGAGTTTTTCCCGGCAACAGCGTTCAACGGGATTTTCTCCCACACGCTTTTGACGATTTTATCTTCTCCATCATTATTGAAGAAATGGGCTTA
>ERZ724518.920-NODE-920-length-13039-cov-12.114063_pt1 | contig 13039 bp, 9 predicted proteins | sample MGYA00376051_ERZ724518 | MGnify/ENA primary metagenome ERZ724518 (study PRJEB28724, sample SAMN07190885) | wastewater metagenome | isolation source: influent of sewage treatment plant in Hong Hong | place: Hong Kong | collected 2016-03-17 ... | reverse complement strand
AGATGTATTAGAAAATATAAATTTATCAATAAAAGATGATGATTTTTTAGCAATAATTGGTCCTAATGGTGGAGGAAAATCGACTCTGCTTAAACTAATTTTAGGTTTATTGACTACTCAAGATGGAAAAATAGATAAAAAAATAAAAAACAATCAAGTGGGATATGTACCACAAAATACAAATTTGAATACAGATTTTCCAATAACAGCTCTAGAAATAGTATTAATGGGGCTTATTAGTTCTAAAAAAAGAGTATTTGGTTATTCAAAAGAAGATATTGAAATAGCAAAAGCCTCTTTAGCAAAAGTTAGTATGGCTGATTTTGCCAATTCAAAAATTGGTGATTTAAGTGGAGGTCAGAGACAAAGAGTTTTTATAGCACGTGCTTTATGTTCAAATCCAAAAGTAATGCTATTAGATGAACCAACCGCAAGTATTGATGTAAAGGGTCAAAGGGAAATTTATGAGCTTTTAAAAGAGTTAAATAGCTCAATTTGTATAGTTGTGGTTAGCCATGATATTTCAGTTTTACTGAATTATGCAAAAAATGTGGCTCACATAAATAAAAATTTAGTTTATCACTCTTTAGAAAATATTCAAAAAAATATAGATACACAAAATGAACACTTATGTGAAGTAGAACTTTTATCTGCTTTAGGAAAGTCTCATGTTTGTTGTGAACATGCACATTAAGGTTAAAAAATGTTAGAAGTTTTACAATATGATTTTATACAAAATGCTTTAATATCTGGAATTTTAATCTCAATTGCTGCTGGAATAATAGGAAGTTTGGTCGTAGTAAATAAGATTACATTTTTAACAGGTGGAATTGCACACAGTTCTTATGGTGGAATTGGTGCTGCTATTTTTTTTGGAATACCAGTACTTTTTGGAGCAACAGTTTTTGCGGTTATTACTGCAATTTTAATTGCCATTATTACTTTAAAAAATAGAACACGAATAGATGCAATTATTGGTATGATGTGGGCTAGTGGAATGGCTATTGGTATTATATTTGTGGATTTGACACCTGGATATAATGTGGATTTGATGTCATATCTGTTTGGCTCAATAATTGCTGTTTCTTCTGAAGATATTCAATATATGATAGTTATGGATATTTTTATTATTGGAGTGATAGTATATTTTTATAAAGAAATTTTAGCAGTTTCTTATGATAGTGAATTTGCAACTCTTCGAGGAATAAATGTTAAATTCTTCTATACATTGATTTTAATTTTAGCAGCTTTATGTGTGGTAGCTGCTATTAAAGCTGTGGGATTGATACTTGTAATTGCACTTTTAACGATTCCAACATATTTAGCAGAAACTTTTGCTTCAAGATTATCAACTATGATGATAATTAGTTCTATTTTAGCTACAATGTTTACAATTTTAGGACTTATAGTTTCATATATGTATGATATTAGTTCAGGTGCAAGTATTATTATGGTTGCAGTTGTGGTATTAGGTATGGTGAAACTAATAAAATTAAAAAAATAAAATAAGAACGGAAAAACCAAAATGAATGAAAAACAAATAAACGAGCACATCTATGTGGGAGAGTTAAACACTCTTAAAGTAAATAGAGTTAGTGAACCTGGTATTTATCTAATAAGTGGTGATGAAACAGAAGTATTATTGCCAAATGCTTATGTTACAAAAAATATGGATATTGATACTTTACTTGATGTATTTATTTACACAGATAGTGAAGATAGACTTGTGGCAACTACACTTAAACCTTATGTATATTTATATGAAATTGCATCTTTAGAAATAGTAGATAGCATGAAGTTTGGAGCATTTGTAGATATTGGATTACCAAAACATATATTAGTACCAAAAAATAAGCAAAAAGGTACATATACAATTGGTGCAAAAAAAGTAGTACAACTTCAACTTGATGAAAAAACAAATAGACTTATTGCTTCTGAAAAATTTGAACTATTAAAAGAGATAAAAGATTTAGAAAAAAATGCTGAGGTAGAAATAATTTTATATTCTAAGACACCTTTAGGATATAAAGTAATCGTTAATAACTCTTATGAAGGTATGATTTATCATACAGAAATTTTTGAAAATATAAAAATTGGTGATAAAAGAAGAGCTTATATAAAAAACATTAGAGATGATAATAAAATAGATGTAAGTTTACAAAAGATAGGAGAAAAACCTTCTGGTGATAAGGTTTTTGATGTTTTATCACAACATGGTGGAAAGCTAGATTTTACTTACAAAAGTGAATCAGAAGATATAAGTAAAATGTTTGGAATGAGTAAAAAAGCTTTTAAGGCATCTTTGACTAAACTTATTGCTGAAAATAAAATAGTGTTAGAAGAGAGTTGTATTAAAATTAAATAATAAAATTTGAAAAATTTATCTTGATACATAATAATTAAGAGTAATTTTATCCTATTTGATTATAATACTAGCAATAATTTATAAAATTTAATAAAAAAGGAAATAAAATGGCAACAACAAAATTAAAAGGTAATGAAGTAACTTTAAGTGGTACAGATGTAAATGTAGGAGATATTGCTCCAGTTGTAACTGTAGTAGCTCAAGATTTATCAGATGTTCAAGTAGGTGGTCAAAAAGGTAAAGCTCAAATTGTAGTAGTAGTTCCATCTTTAGATACAGCTGTTTGTGCAGCAGAAACTAGAAAATTCAATGAAGCAGCTGCTAAAGTTGAAAATGCTGAAGTAATCGTAGTTTCTATGGATTTACCATTTGCAATGAAAAGATTTTGTACAACTGAAGGAATTGAAAATTTAACTGTTGGTTCAGATTTTAGAGCAAAAGCATTTGCTAAATCTTATGGTGTTTTAATTTCAAGTGGAGCATTAGCAGGTGTTGCTTGTAGAGCAGTATTTGTTATTAACGCATCAGGTGTTGTAACATATAAAGAAATTTGTCCAGAAATTACAGAAGAGCCAAATTATGAAGCTGCATTAGCTGCTGTTAATGAGTCTGTTTCTACTTCTTGTTGTGGATCTTGCCACTAATTTTTAAATAAAAAGAGTCACCTTTAGGTGGCTTTTTTATCTTCTTCTTTCTCAAATAAATAGTATAATATTCTTGAACTAAAATTCATTAGTAGGAGAAAATTATGTTTAAAACTTTATCGAAAATCACAATATTACTTTTTTTAGTACTTCAAGGTCTGTTTGCAGCTTCTGTAAATGATGGTTATTTAGAATATCAAAAGGGAAATAATCAACAAGCAATAGAGATATTTAAAAAAGCTTGTGATAATGGCTCTTCATCTGGATGTTATAATCTTGGACTTTTATATTACAATGGAACACAAATTGAACAAGAGTATTTCAAAGCAGCAGAAGCTTTTGCAAAAGCTTGTGATGATGGACATGACAAAGCTTGTTATAATTTAGCTTATATGTATCAAAATGGTTTTGGAGTTAGACTTGATCCTAAAAAAGCTTTAGAATTGTATGAAAAAAGTTGTAAAGCAGGTATTGGAGCTTCTTGTTATAATATGGCAAATATGTATGAGGGACAGGGAATACCAAAAGATTCTTTTAAAGCAGTTGATTATTTAACAATGGCTTGTAATTTGAATCATTCAAAAGCTTGTTATAACCTAGCTATGAAATACAAAAATGAAGATGGTGTAGAAAGAGATTTAGAAAAAGCTGCATCACTTTATAATAAATCTTGTGATTTAGGACATTCAAAAGCTTGTTATAATTTAGGAGTTATGTACGTTGAAGGTGAATACTTTTTACAAGATTATATAAGAGCTCTTGAATTATTCACAAAAGCTTGTGGAATGAACCTAAAAGAGGGTTGTGATGCCTATAATGACTTAAGAGGTAAGGTTTATTAATCTTTCTTGCTTGAAATCAATGATTAGAACTTTTATTATTGATATAATCCCCTAAATTAAAAAGTCATTTTTTAGAAATGGCTTTATTTAGGAGAAATTATGTTTTTTTCTTGGTATAAGAAGTTCTCTTCTCAGCCACATCAACCATTTTTTACAAGTGGAATACTCTTTTTTATTCTTTTTATGTGCTTACTTATTGCATCATATACAAATATATTAACACTTGACAGTTCAATCTTGAAATATCATGCTTATACTATGATATTTGTAATTTTTATACAATTTTTTTTAGGATTTTTATTTGTTGTGTTTCCTAGATTTTTAGTACAAGCAGAGATTCAAGCAAAAGTTTATATGAATCAATTTATATTATATTTTGTATCATCAATTGGAATTTTTTTAACGCTGATTTTTTATTCAAAAATTACTCTTATCTTTCAAATTTTGATGCTTATTGCACAAATTATGAGTTTTAAACTTCTCTATAAAATTCATAAAAATAGTGTTGTAAAAATAAAAGAAGATACAAAATGGGTTTTAATCTCATTTTTTGGAGGACTTATTGCCCATGGTTTATTTTTAATTTCAAGTTTGCCTTTTTTATCTTTTTTTGTAGTTTCAAAATTTGCTATAAATGCAGGATTTTATATCTTTATTTTTATGATAATATTTACTATTTCTCAAAGAATGATTCCTTTTTTTACAACAGCAAAAGACCCAACTTATAAAATAAATAAAAGTGAAAATATTTTGAAAATAGTTTTTGCTTTTTTAGTTTTAAAAGTAGCTTTGCTATCTTTTGATAATGTAAAATTAAATCTTATAGCAGATATTCCATTATTAATAATTATTACAAAAGAGTTGATAAAATGGAAACTTCCATTATTTAAAGTTCCAGCCATTATGTGGGTTTTATACATTGGACTTTATTGGATTCCTGTTGCATTTAGTATCTCTATAATAGAGAGTTTAATGGCATTTTATAATCCAGATATCATTTTTGAAAAAGCAGTAATTCATACTTTAGCTTTAGGATATTTTATGACTGTACTTGTTGGTTTTGGAACAAGGGTTATTTTAGGACATTCAGGAACTACACCTCATGCCAATAATTTTGCTATTTTTATATTTGTAACTATTCAAGTAGTAGCAATATTAAGAATATTTACATCTTTTAGTTTAAATTTAATACTAGATTATTCTTTTTTCCTAAATTTAACAGCAAGTTTATTGGTTGTAGGATTACTTTTATGGTCAAGTAAATATATAGTTATTTTATTAAAAGGAAAATAGTTCTAATTCAAGTTAACTATTTGTTAATTATCGATTAGATTTTAGTTAATTATGACCAATTACAATTACATTATGAATAAGTTGACGCAGCGACTTATTTATACGATACTTATAAGATAAAGTTCTTAGACTAGATCAATTTTTATGTTTCCTTGTGACCAAAAAGAGTGTGTCCATACCAACACACTCTTTTTTTTTTAAATTTCAATCTACATTAAATCTTTTATGATAACATTCCCAGATGATAAAACTTTTCAAAAATACAATAAATTAATCCATGCCTTTATCGAACTTAAATTCAGAGCAACTAAGTGCCGCAACATGCGTTGCTGGATATAATCTTATAATTGCCAGTGCTGGAACTGGAAAAACTTCAACTATTGTTGGAAGAATAGCAACACTTATAAATAGTGGAATAAAACCAAATGAAATTTTACTTTTAACTTTTACAAATAAAGCAGCTGCTGAAATGGTTGCAAGAGTTGCTAAATTTTTTGGAAAAGATATTGCAAAACAGATTATGGCTGGAACTTTTCACTCTGTTTCATATAAACTTTTAAAAGAGTTAAATGTAAATATAACTTTAAAACAACCAAATGAATTAAAAACGCTATTTAAATCAATTTATGAAAAAAGAGTATTTTTTGAAAGAGATGAAGAGGCTAATCCATATGATGGTGGATACTTATATGATTTATACTCTTTATATTTAAACTCAAATGATGGTGAAACTTTTGTGGATTGGATACAGTCTAAAAGTCCAGCGCATGAGCTTTATATAATGATCTATGAAGATGTAGTTGATGAGTTTAATGAATTAAAAACAAAATATGGTTATGCAAATTTTGATGATTTACTTACAATTATGCTTGAAACATTAAAAGAAAAAGATTTTAATTTTAAAGAAATTTTAGTGGATGAATATCAAGATACAAATCCTCTTCAAGGAAGACTTCTTGATGCTTTTAGACCAAAATCACTATTTTGTGTGGGAGATTATGACCAAAGTATTTATGCTTTTAATGGTTCAGACATAGGAATTATTTCTACTTTTGCTAAAAGATATAAAGATGCAAACGTATTTACATTAAGAAAAAATTATCGTTCTACAAAACCTATTTTAGATTTAGCTACAAAAGTAATTGAATATAACGAAAGGGTTTATGAAAAAAAACTTGAAGTTGTAAGAAGTGAAAATGAACATAAACCAAAACTTTTAGCATTTAATGAGCTTTTCTCCCAATATGAATACATTTCTGAGCTTATTTCAAAAAGTTCAACACCACATAGTGAAATTGCTATTATTTACAGAAATAACTCAAGTGCGGATGGAATAGAGGCAAATTTACGAGAATTTTCAATTCCTGCAAAACGAAAAGGTGGAATGAGCTTTTTTGATTCAGTTGAAGTAAAATTTATTTTAGATGTTTTAGTTATGCAACTTTCTCATAATGATATGATGGCATTTATTCATATTGTTGAACATGGAAAAGGAATTGGAAAAGCCATAGCCAAAGATATTTTTGATGCCTTAATTAGACTTGGTGATGGTGATTTATTAAAAGGTTTATTTTCTCCTCGTGCTGATATAAATAATCCTTATGAAACTGGAAAAATAAAAAATGTTCAGTTGGGTCTTTTTGATGATTTTATGGAGCTAGGTTCTATTTCAAAATTTAAAGATTGTGGTTTTGAAGAAGGGTTTTTAGGGAATCCTATTTTAAAACATCCAAAATTAAATGTGGATGGTGGAAAATATTTATACGATATTTATTTATTAATGAAGCACTTAAGAAGAACAAAAAATCCTGAAACTCTTGTTGGAAATATTGCATCTTCAATGGCATATTCAAAATTAAAAGATTTTTTATCTACAAAAAGAGCAACACAAAAAGATGGAACTATAAATCCTAGCCAAAAAACAAAAGCACTAGCTAAAATAAATAGAAAAGTAATGCTTTTAAAAAATTTATCAAGAAATTTTCAAGATTTATCAAAATTTATAAATTCAATGATTTTAGGTGGAAGTGAAATGAGTGAAGGAGATGGTGTAAATCTTCTTTCAATTCATGCAAGTAAAGGTTTGGAGTTTAAAGAAGTTTATGTAATTGATTTAATGGATGGAAGATTTCCAAATAGAAAACTTATGAGTAAAGGTGGAAGTATAGAAGAAGAAAGACGACTTTTCTATGTTGCAGTGACTCGAGCAAAAGATATTTTGTACCTATCTTATGCAAAATATGACAAAATAAAAAAGATAACTTTTGTAGCAAGTCCTTTTCTAAAAGAAGCTGGAATGATAATAAAAGATAGTGAAGAGTCTTAAATTTAAGACAAATATAATAAAATATTGAAATTTTATAGAAATATTAAATAGTATATGTAGGGAATTTAATGGAAAAAATTTATTTAATGATAGCTGTTTGCACAATTATCATGGCATCTCCTGTTGTATCAAAAATAATAAAAGCACCTGTTGTTGTTGTTGAAATAGTATTAGGGGTAATTGCTGGATATTTAGGATTAATTTATGCTGATGATACACTAAAACTAGTTGCTAAATTTGGATTTGTTTATTTAATGTTTTTAGCAGGACTTGAGATAAATTTTAAACTAGTAAAAGTTATAAAAGCTACATTGGCATTGAATGTTATACTTTATTTCGTATTTTTATATAGTATTGCAGGGCTTGTATGTTGGTTATTTGGTTTAGGACTTACATATTTTGTTGCTCTTCCTATTTTTTCTTTGGGTATGATTATGATGCTTATAAAAGAGTATGGGAAAGAACAACAATGGTTAAATCTTGCCTTATCTATAGGAGTTGTTGGAGAAATTATAAGTATTTTAGCACTTACACTATTTAGTGGTTGGACAGAACATGGATTAAGTGTTAGTTTTTTTATTTCTATATTAACAATTATTAGCGTTGTAGCTATTACAATTTTGGGGTTAAGGGTATTTTATATAGCCTTTTGGTGGTTTCCTGAATTAAAAAAATTCTTAATTCCTGATTCTAAAAATGATAGATATGATCAAGATATAAGATTTTCAATATCATCTTTATTGATTTTGGTATCAATTATGTTGATTTTAAAAATAGATGTTGTTCTTGGAGCATTTACAGCTGGATTATTTTTTAAAATGTTTTTTAGTCAAAAACATGAATTACAAGAAAAAATTGAATCATTTGGTTTTGGTTTTTTTGCTCCAATTTTCTTTATTTACACAGGTTCAACGGTAAAGCTTGATATTATAGATATGGATATTTTACAACATGCTATGTTTATTATGGCGGCAATTATTTCTATTAGATTAATAAGTTCATATTTGGTATTTTTTAAATATTTGAAATTTAGACAAACACTACTTTTTGCACTAAGTGATTCGATGCCTCTTACTTTTACTGTTGCAATTGCAATGCTTTCTTACAACTATGGATTAATAACTCAACCAGAGTATTTTTCATTTATTATCGCAAGTATGATTGATGGACTATTCTTAATGGTTGTAATACGAAAACTTTATAAATGGTTTAATTTAGAAAAAAATTAAACCATTCTTTCAAATAACATCATAAGAAAAAACTAGCTATAATCGCGTATATTTTAGAATTATATAGGATTTTTAATGAGCGAAAAATACGAACCATCAAAGGTAGAAGATAGTTTTTATAAGATTTGGGAAGAAAGAGGTTACTTTGAAATAGATGGAAATAAATCTATTCAAGAACATGATTCAAATGGAAAACAAAAAACATTCTCAATTATGATGCCACCACCTAATGTAACTGGAAGTTTACATATTGGGCATGCTTTAACATTTACACTTCAAGATATTATTACACGATATAAAAGAATGGATGGTTTTAAAACTCTTTGGCAACCAGGAACTGACCATGCTGGAATTGCAACTCAAAATGTTGTTGAAAAACAACTTTTAGCAGAAGGTACAACTAAAGAAGAGATAGGAAGAGAAAAATTCTTAGAAAGAGCTTGGCTTCAAAAAGAAACATCTGGTGGAAATATTGTTCATCAAATGAGAAAATTAGGTGTTACTCCTGCTTGGAAAAGAGAAAGATTTACTATGGATGAGGGATTAAAAGAGGCTGTTAAAGAGGCTTTTATCTCTTTATACAATGAAGGTCATATCACTCAAAATAACTATATGGTAAATTGGTGTACACACGATGGTGCATTATCTGATATTGAAGTAGAACATGAAGAAGTAAATGGTAAGTTTTACCATATGATTTATAAATTTGCAGATGGTAGCGGTGAAATTCAAGTTGCAACTACAAGACCTGAAACATATTTTGGGGATACTGCAATCATGGTTCATCCTGATGATGTTAGATACAAATCAATCGTTGGAAAAGAAGTATTATTACCTTTAACTAACAGAAAAATCAAAGTAATTACAGATTCTCATGTTGATATGGAATTTGGAACAGGTGTTGTAAAAGTAACTCCTGCACACGACCAAAATGACTACGAAGTTGGAAAAAGACACGATTTAGAATTTATCAAAGTATTTGATGAAAAAGGTATTTTAAATGAATACTGTGGAGAGTTTGCTGGTCTTGAAAGACTAGAAGCACGACCTGTTATCGTAAAAGCTTTAGAAAATGCAGGATATATTGTAAAAATAGAAGAGCATATTCATCAAGTAGGGCATTGTTATAGATGTAAAAATATTGTTGAGCCATTTATCTCTCAACAATGGTTTTTAAGTTCTGAAATGGCTCAAGAATCAATTAGAAAAACAAAAGAGACTACAAAAGAAAGAGCTGCAAGTGGTGAGCATAATGGGACACTTTTCCACCCTGCACATTGGATAAATTCATATACAGCTTGGATGGATGAATTAAGACCTTGGTGTATTTCAAGACAACTTTGGTGGGGACATAGAATACCTGTATTTACTTGTGATACATGTGACCATCAATGGGCAGATAAAGCTGATGAGCCAGAATCTTGTCCAAAATGTGGAAGTAAACACTATACTCAAGATCCAGATGTTCTTGATACGTGGTTCTCTTCAGCTTTATGGGCAATGTCGCCATTAGGTTGGGGAAATAATGGGAAATTAGAAGAGTTATATAACTCAACAGATGAAGAAGATTTTTATCCAAATTCACTGTTAATTACTGGTTTTGATATTATGTTCTTCTGGGTTGCTAGAATGATGATGATGGGTGAACATTTCAAAAAACAATTACCATTTGAAGATATTTATATGCACGCACTTGTAAGTGATGAGCATGGTGCTAAAATGTCAAAATCAAAAGGAAATGTAATTGACCCACTTGATATGGTAAATGAGCATAGTGCAGATATTATTAGATTTACACTTGCTTACCTTTGTGTTCAAGGAAGAGATATTAAACTGGGTGCTAAAAACCTAGAGCAATTTAGAAACTTTACAAATAAACTTTATAATGCAAGTAATTTCTTACAGTTAAATGTGGAAACTTTCCCTGATTTAAAAGATATTACTATTAAAACACCACTTGGTCTTTATATGCAAAGTAAATTAAGTGATGCAGTTGATGAGTTAAGAAACGCGTTAGAGACTTATAAATTCAATGAATCAGCTAGTATTTTATACAAATTTGTATGGAATGAATTTTGTGACTGGGGAATTGAATATGCAAAAGCTTCTAAAGATTCAGTTGTAGAACTTGGAGCAATTTTCAAAGAGACACTAAAAATGGTAAGTCCATTTATGCCATTTATTTCTGATTATTTATATCACAAATTAAGTGGTACAACACTTGAAGATGGTGATTCATTAATGATTATGAATTTCCCAAAAAACATAGCTAAAAATCAAGAAATTGAAGATATGTTTGCAATAATCGAAGAGGCAATTACAGCTATTAGAAGAGCAAAAGTTATCATTGATATGGGTAACTCAAAAATTGCAAAAGCGTATTTAAAAATCAATAAAAACATTGATAATGAAATGGCTAAACCATTTATTGAGAAACTTGCAAAAGTAGAAAGTATTGAGTTTGTAACAGCAAAAGTAGAAAACTCAATCACAGATGTAAGTGATAATTTAGAAGTTTATATTCCAACGGGTGAAATTGATATGACACCAATTATTTCTAAACTTACAAAACAACAAGAAAAATTAGAAAAAGAGATTGCAAAACTTTCTTCAATGCTAAACAATGAAAGATTTGTTGCAAATGCACCTGCAAATGTTTTAGAAGAGAACAAAGCAGGTTTAGCATCAGCTGAAGATAAATTAGCAAAGGTTGTAGCTGAGTTAAAATCTTTAAGTTAATAAAATTTTTTCTTATATACAAAAAGCCTCGTCAAGTTTTGACGGGGCTTTTTTATTGAATTAAATATTTTATTAAAATATGAAAATTTATTAATTGTATTATTTTATTTGTACTAATTTTTCTTTTTTTTTATAAAAAATCTGTTACAATTACTGAAAAAAGGGGTTTTTATGAAGTTAGTAAAACAGATACTTTCGGTTATTATTTTTTTGAGCACATTTTTGCAAGCAGAGTCAAAAGATGAGCTTCTTTTCTATGTTGGAATTACAATGGTTAAACCTGTTAATGAACTTGCTAAAAATTTCGAAAAAACTCACAATTGCACAATAAAAATTTTACAAGGTGGAAGTCAAGATTTATACGATAGTATAAAATCAAGTCAAGTTGGAGATTTATATCTTCCAGGTTCTACATCTTATAGAGATAAATATATAAAAGATGGTTTATTACTAGATGGAAAATTTGTTGGATTTAATAAATTAGCATTAGTTGTAAAAAAAGGTAATCCTAAAAATATAAAACCTTCTTTAGATGAATTATTAAATGAAAAATATAAAGTAATTATTGGTAATGAACAAAGTGGAAGTGTTGGAGAAGCTAGTAAAAAGCTTTTAATAAAGAATGAAATGTATGAAAAAGTAATTTCAAATGCTATTTCTTTAGTTCCTGATTCAAGAAATTTGATTAATTCTTAAAAAAATAATGATGCTGATTTAGTTTTAAATTGGTATGCAACAACATTTTGGGATGATAATAAAGAGTTTGTTGAAGCTTTACCATTAGATGACAAATATTCAGATAAAGCAAAACTTGTATTTAATCTTTTAAGTACATCAAAAAATAAAGATTTATCTAAACAATTTATGGATTATGCTTCATCTGCTGAAGGTAAAGAAATATTTAAAAAGTATGGATTTCTTAATGACGAAGATATGAAAAACTTTGATAAGGTAGTATTTTAGATGATAAAAAATAATGCAATTTTTAAGGCATTAGTTGCTTTATTGATTGCTTTTACACTAGGATATTTTGGTATTGTTATTATTCATAATATATTTACAAATATAATGAATAATTTAGATAGTAGTGTAAAAAATGAGTACTCTAGATATAAAATTGGAGAGTATGTACTTAAAGAAATTAGTCTAATAGAAGCAGATTTTTACAAAATGGGAATTGCTTCAAAACTAAAAGCTCTAGAACCTATCCAAACTGAGATTAAAGAAGAAATACAAAATATTCTTAATGCAATTGAAGTTTTAGAAAAAGGTGGAGTTTTAAGAACTCAAATTAAATTAAACCTTATTGAAACAAGTTCAACTATAGATGAGACATATTTTAAAGTTGATGATGATAAAAAATATGTTTTTGAAGCTATAGACTTAATTCCAAAATTAGAGGAATTAAAATTAAAAACTGTGGAAATGGAAGATATAGTTAGGCTAAAGCTTTCTATTTTAGAATCTTCTGATGAAAAATATATTAAAGATAATATATTTAAAGTAGAATTGTATTTTAAACAAATTCCTGCATTATTTATTAGAATGAAAGAAAATAGTAGTCGATTATTGTATGACAGTAAAAGAAATATTAGTACTTT
>ERZ724518.915-NODE-915-length-13083-cov-8.072997_pt1 | contig 13083 bp, 10 predicted proteins | sample MGYA00376051_ERZ724518 | MGnify/ENA primary metagenome ERZ724518 (study PRJEB28724, sample SAMN07190885) | wastewater metagenome | isolation source: influent of sewage treatment plant in Hong Hong | place: Hong Kong | collected 2016-03-17 ... | reverse complement strand
GGGTTCGCTTGCGTGGCCGAGGGCATCGGGGATGCCCGATCGGGGCGCCGACTCGGGTCGTGCCGCAACGACGGCGCCGGCCCATGGCTACCCGGCATCCTCGGTCCCGGATCGTCCGGAGGGGTGGCCGGGTCGCGGTGCCGTCGTGACCCCGGCGGCAACGGGTTCGCGCTACGTCGCGGCCCGCTTTCGGCCCCGCACCGCGAGTTTGCCACACTTTGCGACTAAAGTCCTTGTGGCTCAGTCGCATTCGTCGGGCGAGCCGCATCGGCCCCGGCCGAGTCGCGGGGGCGCGGGACTGCGGCGACGACGGGTGCCGAACGTGCGCCCGGGCCGCTGGGCGGTCCCGATTGGCTGTGATCCAAGCCCCAAAAACGCAGTGATTTGGCTCACAAAAGTGTCGCCTCCGTCAGTATTCGGGCCGGTCCCGACACGCCGCGTTGACCTGCACAGACTTTTCACAGACTCCGTTCGTGATCGCGTTGTTATCAAAACGAGATTGGCGTGTCGCGATGTGACTTCGCCTAATTCGCTCCGTACGGTCCTATCCGATCCCGTTACGGGAGCAAATAACTACAGATTCGCAAACCCTGCGTGTGAGTGCGGGGGCCGCAGGCCGGAAGGCCAGTGGGCGTCGGTTGGCCTCAACCCCGATCGCCCGCACCGGCCACCGCCGTCGTGCCCGACCGAGACGGCGCGACCCGACGACACCGCCTGGTATCAGGCATCCGGGTGCCCCGGCACATGCTCGGCGAAAGGAAAAGATTTTGCAGAACCTCCGCAAGACGCTCGCACAGACTTTCGGTACCGCCATCGTCGGCGGCACCCTCGTTGCGGCGCCGCTGGCCCTGGCCGGCACCGCCCAGGCCGACAGCGTGAACTGGGACGCCGTTGCCCAGTGCGAGTCCGGCGGCAACTGGTCGATCGCGACCGGTAACGGTTACTACGGGGGCCTGCAGTTCAGCATGAGCACCTGGCGCGCCAACGGCGGCAGCGGCTCGCCGCACCAGGCCTCGCGCGCGGAGCAGATCCGGGTTGCCGAGAATGTCCTGCGCACGCAGGGGATCGGCGCCTGGCCGGTCTGCGGCCGTCGCGGCTAGACGCAGCAAGCCTCGGGAGTGGCGCCGGATCGGTTGATCCGGCGCCACCTCTGTATCTGGAGCCCCTGCTCTCACAGATTTCTCAGAGAAATCAATTGACCCGGCTGTAACGCCTGCCTCAGGGGTTGCGATTCACATCACAACCGCACGGTGTGCGGCCCTTACGTCGGGAAAGGGAATCCAGTGAACGCCATCCGCAAGATCGCCACCCTCATCACCTTCGCCCTCGGGCTCGCCCTCGCCGCGTTCGCGCTGGGCAGTGGGACGGCATCGGCGGACAGCGGCCTCAACTGGGATGCCGTCGCCAAGTGCGAGTCCGGCGGCAACTGGGCGGCCAACACCGGTAACGGCTTCTACGGCGGCCTGCAGTTCAAGCCGGCGACCTGGACCGCCAACGGCGGCGTCGGCTCGCCGCACACCGCCTCGCGTGCGGAGCAGATCCGGGTGGCGGAGAACGTCGTGGCCAAGCAGGGCCTGGGTGCCTGGCCGACCTGCGGCAAGCTGGCCGGCACCCCCGCCGTTCCCGGCCTGACCCCGACCTCGAGCACCACCATTCCGGTCTCGTACACCACCACCGCGGCCGCCCCGGTGCAGTCCGTGTGCGGGAACTTCGGCCGCGGACCGCTCGGGCTGATCGACTTCGGCAAGATCTGCCAGAACCTCACCGGCGCCCTCGGCGGCCGCTGACACCAGCGCTAACGACGCCCGGACGGCTCAGGCCGGCCGGGCGTCGTCGCGGGCGGGGAGTCGGAAGGCCGTGCCCGCGGCGATTGTGGCCAGGTGCCGGGTCACCAGTGCCTCCGGCATCAGCACGCTCGCCCGACTTGCCACCGCGCTGAGGACCGGCGGCCGCAGATTGACCAGCCGTCCGATGGTCCGCGACTCGCGAACCACCCCGGCCACCCGACGCCGGCGGAACGACTCGAAGGCCGCGAACGCGGCCGGCAGGTCGGGGCGGAGGTCGACCATCGCGGCCAGCACCGCGGCATCCTCGAGCGCCTGACAGCCGCCCTGGCCCAGGTGAGGCCGCATCGGATGGGCGGCGTCACCGACGACCACCACGGGCCCGTCCGCCCAGCGCCGGGCCGGGTCGCGGTCGTAGAGGTCGTTGCGCAGTACGGCCGCCGGGTCGGTGGCGGCCAGCATCGCCGGCACCGGATCCGCCCACGTTGCGAACTTGTCGCGCAGGTAGGCCAGTTCCCCCTGCTGCGAGCGCCGGCCCTCGGCGACCCGCTCGGTGGCGAACCAGTAGGTCCGGTCGGCGCCCATCGGCACGTGGCCCACCTCCACGCCCGGTCCGATCGTCTCGCCTGCCACCTCGTCGGCCACGGCCATCGCGGCGACACCCCGCCACGCCGTGTACCCGGCGTAGCGGTGGGCCAGCGGGCCGTTGAGGTGACGGGCCACCACCGAATGCGTGCCGTCGGCGCCGATCACCGCGTCCGCCCCGCGGACCGTCGAGTCCGACAACTCCACCAGGACCCGCACCCCGTCGACCCGCACCGACCGGGCGGCAACCCCGGCGACGACGGTGCCGGACGCGAGTGCGCCGGCGAGGATGTCGCGCAGCGCGGCCCGCTGGATCACCACCAACGGCTCGCCGAGCGCGCTGACGATCCGCTCCGGCGACGGCCGGCGCAGCCAGCCGCCGTCGCGCCAGCGGATCGCCCCGCCGGTCACCCGGCCACCTCCCGCCCGCACCCGGTCACCGAGCCCGAGGGCATCCAGCGCCGCCAGGGCGTTGGGCCAGATGCTGATCCCCGCGCCCGAACCGGTGTCGGTGCGTTCCTCGATCACGGTGACGGAATGGCCGCGCCGCTGCAGGGCCCCGGCCGTCGCCAAGCCCGCGATGCCGGCACCGATGACGACGATCTCGGCCATCACCCGACGATATCGTCGGGTGATGGCGACAGGGGAGGGACCCATGACCGATACGTCCGACTGGTTCACCGGCTTCTCCGCCCTCGACCACCGAGCCGGCGACGTCCCGATCCATGCCCGGATCGGCGGCCGCGCCGACGCCCCGCCCCTGGTGCTGCTGCACGGCTTCCCGCAGAACCATGCGATGTGGCAGCGGGTGGTGCGGCAGTTGGCCCCACACTTCCGGCTGGTGCTGCCCGACCTGCGCGGCTACGGCGACTCCGGCAAGCCGCCCGGGGATCCCGCACACGTCGCCTACGCCAAGCGGACGATGGCCGGCGATATCGCCGACCTGATGGCGGCGCTGGGCCACGAGCGCTACGCCGTCTGCGGTCACGACCGCGGCGGCCGGGTGGCACACCGGCTGGCCCTCGACCATCCCGCAGCGGTCACCCGATTGGCGGTCCTGGACATCGCGCCGACCCTGGACATGTACCAGGCCACCGACATGCGGTTCGCGACCTTCTACTACCACTGGTTCCACCTGATCCAGCCCAGCCCGCTGCCCGAAACGATGATCGGCGGCGACCGGCTCTTCTACCTGCACTGGACGCTCGGCGGTTGGGGTGCCGCTGGGTTGGCCCACATCGAGCCGGAAGCCCTGGCGTCCTACGAGCGCTGCTTCGACGACCCCGCCGCCGTCCACGCCATGTGCGAGGACTACCGCGCCGCGGCCACCGTCGACCTCGAGCACGACCGCGCCTCCCGAGCGGCGGGGGACAAGATCGCGTGCGACACCCTGGTGTTGTGGGGCGGGCGGAGCGTGGTCGAGGCGCTCTTCGACCCGCTGGCCTTGTGGCAGGCGCAGTGCGCCGGTCGGGTCACGGGCCGGGCGCTGGACGGCGGGCACTTTCTGGCCGAGGAACTGCCGACCGAGACGGCCACCGCGCTGCAGGAGTTTTTCGGCTGAGGTGAACGCCCCGGTAGGTTGGCGGCCATGACGGCAGAGCAGCGTGAATTCGACATCGTCCTGTACGGCGCGACCGGCTTCGTCGGCAAGTTGACTGCCGAGTACCTGGCCAAGGCCGGCGGCGGCGCCCGCATCGCGCTGGCCGGGCGCTCACCGGAAAAGCTGCTCGCCGTGCGCGAGACCCTCGGCGAGGTCGCGCAGTCCTGGCCGATCCTGACCGCCGACGCCGCGTCCCCGTCGTCGCTCAACGACATGGCGGCACGGACCCGGGTGGTCATCACGACGGTCGGTCCCTACAGCCGTTACGGTCTGCCACTGGTGGCCGCCTGCGCGGCGGCGGGCACCGACTACGCCGACCTCACCGGCGAGGCGATGTTCGTGCGGCAGAGTATCGACGACTACCACAAGGAGGCCGTCGACACCGGGGCCCGCATCGTGCACGCGTGCGGATTCGACTCCATCCCTTCCGATATGAGCGTCTTCGCGCTCTACCGCCGGGCCCAGCAGGACGGCACCGGCGAACTCGGCGATACCAACTGGGTGCTGCGCGGCCTCAAGGGCGGCGTGTCCGGCGGGACCGCCGCCTCGATGGTCGAGGTGTTCCGCGCGGCCTCCAGTGACCCGAACACCCGCCGCCTGTTCGAGGACCCGTACACCCTGACCCAGGACCGCGCCGTCGAGCCGGAACTGGGCCCGCAGCCGGACCTGCCGTGGCGGCGCGGCCGCGATATCGCCCCCGAACTCGCCGGGGTGTGGACCACCGGCTTCGGCATGGCGCTGTACAACACCCGGATCGTGCGGCGCAGCAACGCCCTGCTGGACTACGCCTACGGCAGGCGGTTCCGCTACGCCGAGCACCTGAGCGTGGGATCGTCGGTGCTGGCGCCCGTGCTGTCGGCGGTGGCCTCGGCGGCCAACAACGGAGCTGTTGCACTGGGCAGCAGGTTCTTCCGGCTGCTGCCGCGCCGCCTGGTCGAGCGCATCGTGCCCAGGCCCGGCACCGGGCCCAGCGAGGAGGCCCGGGAGAGCGGCTATTACCGCGCTGAGACGTACACCACCACGACCGGCGGTGCCCGCTACGTCGCCACCATGTCCCAGCAGGGCGATCCGGGGTACAAGGCCACTTCGGTGATGCTCGGGGAGTGCGGGCTGGCGCTGGCGTTCGACCGCGACAAACTGTCCGATCTGCACGGTGTGCTGACCCCCGCCGCGGCGATGGGCGACGCGCTGCTGGCGCGGTTTCCGGCCGCCGGGATCCAGCTGGAGACCACCCGGTTGGACTGAATTTTTCTGTGAGCGTAAACACTCCCGGGGGAGTCCGGCTCGACTAGTCTCGGCTCCGATTGCAGCAACATCCAGCAGCGAAGGTGGAGCATTCCCATGGCCGGTCTCGAAGACCTCTACAACCAGATCCCGGTGGCGGACATCGCCAGCAAGCTCGGCGCCGATCAGGGCGAGGTGAACCAGGCCATCCAGACCCTGGTGCCCACCCTGCTCGGCAGCATCCAGCACAACGTCGTCGCCGAGGACATCGATTCCAGCAAGCTCGAGTCGGCCATCGCCGCCGAGGGCGCCTCCGGTCTGATCGACGGCGGTGTGAACGTCGACGACGTCGACACCGGCCAGGGTGAGCAGTTCGTCGCCCGCATCTTCGGCGGCAACGACACCAACCAGGTCGCCTCGGCGCTGGCCGGAACGGGCGCCGGCGGCGGCGACCTGATCAAGCGGCTGCTGCCGATCCTGGCCCCGATCGTGCTGGCCTACATCGGCAAGCAGTTCGCCGGGAACCAGGCCGGCGCGTCCACCCAGGCGGCCGGGTCAGGCGGCGGACTCGGCGACGTGCTGGGCAGCATCCTCGGCGGCGCCAGCGGTGGTGGCGGCGGCGGGAACAACCCGCTGGGCAGCATCCTGGGCAGCGTGCTGGGCGGCCAGCAGGGCGGCGCCATCGGCAACATCCTGGGCGGGCTGCTCGGCGGAAAGAAGTAGCGGATCGGCCGACGTACAGGTCGGCCGATCACCGCTGCGCACCCGTTCCTAGAATCGACGGGTGACCACCACTCCTGACTCTCGCGCCGAGGCCCTCCCCAAGTCGTGGGACCCGGGTGCGGTGGAGACCGAGCTCTATCAGGGGTGGGTCGACGCCGGTTATTTCGCCGCCGACGCGTCCAGCGCCAAGCCGCCGTACTCGATCGTGCTGCCGCCGCCCAACGTGACCGGCAGCCTGCACATGGGCCACGCGCTCGACCACACGCTGATGGATGCGCTGACCCGGCGCAAACGCATGCAGGGCTATGAGGTGCTATGGCTGCCCGGCATGGATCACGCCGGCATCGCCACCCAGAGCGTGGTGGAGAAGCAACTCGCCGTCGACGGCAAGACCAAGGAGGACTTCGGCCGCGAGCTGTTCGTCGAGAAGGTCTGGGACTGGAAGCACGAATCCGGTGGCACCATCGGCGGACAGATGCGGCGCCTCGGCGACGGCGTGGACTGGAGCCGCGACCGGTTCACCATGGACGAGGGCCTGTCCCGCGCGGTGCGCACCATCTTCAAACGCCTCTACGACGCGGGCCTGATCTACCAGGCCGAGCGGCTGGTCAACTGGTCACCGGTGCTACAGACCGCGATCTCCGATCTGGAGGTCAAGTACGCCGACGTCGAGGGCGAGCTGGTGTCGTTCCGGTACGGCTCGCTGAACGACTCCGAGCCGCACATCGTGGTGGCCACCACGCGGGTGGAGACGATGCTGGGCGACACCGCGATCGCAGTGCACCCCGACGACGAGCGCTACCGGGATCTGGTGGGACGCACCGTGCCCCATCCCTTCGTCGATCGGGAGATCGTCATCGTCGCCGACGAGCATGTCGACCCGGAATTCGGCACCGGCGCGGTGAAAGTCACCCCGGCCCACGACCCCAACGACTTCGAGATCGGCATGCGGCACAACTTGGCGATGCCGTCCATGATGGATGAGCGGGGCCGGATCGCAGACACCGGAACGCAATTCGACGGTATGGACCGGTTCGAGGCCCGGGTGAAGGTGCGCGAGGCGCTGGCCGAGCAGGGCCGCATCGTCGCAGAGAAGCGGCCCTACCTGCACAGCGTGGGTCATTCCGAGCGCAGCGGCGAGCCGATCGAGCCGCGGCTGAGCCTGCAGTGGTGGGTCAACGTCGAGTCCATGGCCAAGGCCGCCGGCGACGCCGTGCGCGACGGCGACATCGTGATTCACCCGAAGAGCCTGGAGCCGCGCTGGTTCGGCTGGGTCGACGACATGCACGACTGGTGCATCTCGCGCCAGCTGTGGTGGGGCCACCGGATCCCGATCTGGCACGGGCCCGACGGAGAGAAGGTCTGCGTCGGCCCCGACGAGACACCGCCGCCCGGCTGGGAACAGGACCCCGACGTCCTCGACACGTGGTTCTCCTCGGCGCTGTGGCCGTTCTCCACCATGGGCTGGCCCGACCGCACACCCGAGATCGAAAAGTTCTATCCGACAAGCGTTCTGGTCACCGGTTACGACATCCTGTTCTTCTGGGTCGCCCGGATGGTGATGTTCGGAACCTTCGTCGCCGACGACGACGTGATCACCCTCGGGGGGGAGCGTGGACCGCAGGTCCCGTTCGAGAACGTGTTCCTGCACGGGCTGATTCGCGACGAGCACGGCCGAAAGATGAGCAAGTCGCGCGGCAACGGCATCGATCCGCTGGACTGGGTGGAGTTGTTCGGTGCCGACGCGCTGCGGTTCACCCTGGCCCGTGGCGCCAGCCCCGGCGGTGACCTGTCGATCGGCGAGGACCACGCCCGAGCGTCGCGGAACTTCGCCACCAAGCTCTTCAACGCCACCCGCTTCGCGTTGATGAACGGCGCCGCCCCGGCGCCGCTACCGGACGCCGAGGCGCTGACCGACGCCGACCGCTGGATCCTGGGCCGGCTGGAAGAGGTTCGTGCCGAGGTCGATTCGGCCTTCGACGGCTACGAGTTCAGCCGGGCCTGCGAGTCGCTGTACCACTTCGCCTGGGACGAGTTCTGCGACTGGTATCTCGAGTTGGCCAAAGTGCAGCTCGCCGAAGGGGTTTCGCACACCACGGCCGTCCTGGCCGCGGTGCTCGACACCCTGCTCAAGTTGCTGCATCCGGTGATGCCGTTCGTCACCGAAACCCTGTGGAAGGCGCTCACCGGTGGCGAATCGGTGGTCATCGCCGACTGGCCGGAACCCTCCGGGATGGCGCTGGATCATGCTGCCGCACAGCGCGTCGCCGATCTGCAGAAGCTGGTCACCGAGATCCGCCGCTTCCGCAGCGACCAGGGCCTGGCCGACCGGCAGAAGGTACCCGCCCGACTCACCGGAGTCGAGCCGGCGGGCCTGGCCGGCCACATTCCCGCGGTGACGGCGCTGGCCTGGCTGACCAGTCCGGCCGCCGACTTCGGCGCCAGCGCGCAGGTGGAGGTCCGGCTGTCCGCTGGCACCGTCAACATCGAGCTCGACACCTCGGGAACCGTCGACGTGGCGGCCGAGCGGCGGCGGCTGGAGAAGGATCTGAGCGCGGCGCAGAAGGAATTGGCAGGCACCGCAGCCAAACTCGACAACGCGGCGTTCCTGGCCAAGGCTCCCGCCGACGTCGTCGAGAAGATCCGAGGCCGCAGACAGCTGGCCAGCGAGGAGGTCGAGCGGATCACCGCACGGCTGGCCGATCTGGCATGACCCTTCCCGAACCCACGCCGGACGAGGTCGCCGCACTGCTGCAGGTCGAGCATCTGCTCGACCAGCGTTGGCCGGAGACCAAACTCGAGCCCAGCACGGCACGGATCGCCGCGCTGATGGAGCTGTTGGGCAGCCCGCAGCTGAGCTATCCGTGCATCCACATCGCAGGCACGAACGGCAAGACGTCGGTCGCTCGGATGATCGACGCCCTGCTGACGGCGTTCGGGCAGCGCACCGGCCGAACCACCAGCCCGCACCTGCAGTCCGCGGTCGAGCGGATCGCCATTGACGGCCAGCCGATCACCCCGGCCCGCTATGTGGAGACCTACCGCGAGATCGAGCCGTTCGTGCACATGATCGACGCCAAGTCCGAGGACGAGGGCGGCCCGGCGATGAGCAAGTTCGAGGTCGTCACCGCGATGGCGTTCGCGGCGTTCGCCGACGCCCCGGTGGACATCGCCGTCATCGAGGTCGGGATGGGCGGGCGGTGGGACGCCACCAACGTCGTCGACGCGGCGGTCGCGGTGATCACCCCGATCGGCGTCGACCACGCCGAGTACCTCGGCGAGACGATCGCCGAGATCGCCGCCGAGAAGGCGGGCATCATCGGCGCGCCCCGCGGCGAGCTGGTCCCGGTCGACACTGTCGCCGTGATCGGGCGCCAGCTGCCCGAGGCGATGGAGGTGCTGCTGGCCCAGGCGGTGCGGGCCGACGCCGCGGTGGCGCGGGCAGACTCGGAGTTCGCGGTGCTGAGCCGGCAGGTGGCCGTCGGCGGCCAGCTGCTGGAGCTGCAGGGCCTCGGCGGCGTGTACTCCGACGTGTTCCTGCCGCTGCACGGCGAGTACCAGGCGCAGAACGCGGCGCTGGCGCTCGCCGCGGTCGAGGCCTTCTTCGGCGCCGGGGCCCAGCGCCAGCTCGACATCGACGCGGTGCGTGCGGGCTTCGCCGCCGCCGCCAGCCCGGGGCGGTTGGAGCGGATGCGTAGCGCGCCCACGGTGTTCATCGACGCCGCCCACAATCCCGCCGGCGCCGCGGCGCTCGCCGACGCGCTGACCACCGAGTTCGACTTCCACTTCCTGGTCGGGGTGCTCGGGGTGATGGCCGACAAGGACGTCACGGCGATGCTGGCGGCGTTCGAGCCGGTGTTCAGCCAGGTCGTGGTGACCAGCAACGGGTCCCCGCGGGCGCTGGACGTGGACACGCTGCTGCTGCGCGCCGAGGAGATCTTCGGCCCCGAGCGGGTGGTGCGCGCCGACACGCTGCCCGACGCCATCGAGACCGCCACCGCGCTCGTCGAGGACTCCGCGGTCGAGTCCGACGGCTTCTCCGGAGCCGGCATCGTCATCACCGGGTCGGTGGTCACCGCCGGTGTGGCCCGCACGCTGTTCGGAAGGGATCCGCAATGAGCGACGACACGCCCGGGCCCAATGTCGCCGGCCCGGATCCCTGGAAGAGCTTTCGCGGCGTCATGGCCGGCACCCTCATCCTGGAGGCGATCGTCGTGCTGCTGGCGCTGCCGGTGGTCTCGTCGGTGGGCGGCGGCCTCTCGGCGTGGTCGACGGCCTACCTGGTCGGCTTCGCGGTGCTGCTGGTGCTGCTCGCCGGTGTCCAGGGCCGGCCGTGGGCCATCTGGGTGAACCTCGGCGTGCAACTGATCCTGATCGCCGGTTTCCTGGTCTATCCCGCCGTCGGATTCGTCGGTGTGCTCTTCGCCGTGGTGTGGCTGCTGATCGCCTACCTGCGCGGCGAGGTCCTGCGCCGGCAGCGCCGCGGCCTGCTGCCCGGCCAGCAACCGCCGCCCGACTGACGGGTACGCTGTGCGCCGTGACCGCGCCGGTGACGATGCACCGCGAAGCAATGAGGAGGAACGGCGCCAGATGACCGAGCGGACACTTGTGCTGATCAAGCCCGACGGCGTGGAGCGACGGATGATCGGCGAGATCATCGGCCGGATCGAACGCAAGGGCCTGAGCATCGCCGCCCTCGAGCTCAAGCACGTCGACGACGCGCTGGCCCGGGCGCACTACGCCGAGCACGACGGCAAGCCGTTCTTCGACTCGCTCCTCGAATTCATCACGTCCGGCCCCGTGGTGGCGGCGATCCTGGAGGGCCCCCGCGCGGTCGCCGCATTCCGGCAGCTCGCGGGCGGAACGGACCCGGTGGAGAAGGCCGTTCCGGGCAGCATCCGGGGTGATTTCGGACTCGAGACCCAGTTCAACCTCGTGCACGGCTCGGACTCCACGGAGTCGGCCGAACGCGAGATCGGGCTCTGGTTCCCCGGTCGCTGACCCCGAACCGCGCCTGCCGGTCCGAATCGGGCCCGCGATATGGGATACTGGTTCCGGATGTGCCCCCCAAGGGTTCGTCCGAATGAAGACTTAGACGTGCGCGACCACCGCGGTGCGGTGTGGCGCGGACCGTCACAGCCGTCATTCAGCCAGGCACCGGACACGTTCTCACGGGGCGGTTCGGAGCGAGACCATCACAAGCCCGGGGGATGTAACCCGGGCGCATAGCGGAAGCCCTCGCGTGGCCGCGTCGACAGGACGCGCCCGGGGGCCCTAGGAGACTACGTGGCCGACGATGACCTCAACCAGGATCTGCCCGAAACCCCGGACCAGCCCGAATGGGACGCGTCCGCGGCTACACCGGAGGACCTTCCCGACCGGCTGAGGGTGCACTCGCTGGCGCGGGTGCTCGGCACCACCAGTCGCCGCGTCCTCGACGCGCTGAGCGAACTCGACGGGCGCACCCGGAGCGCGCAGTCCAGCGTCGATCGGACCGACGCGGTCCGCGTCCGCGATGTGCTGGCCGGCAGCGATGACCCGACCGGCGAGGACGCCGCCGAGGCCGGGGACGCCCAGGCCGAGCCCGAATCGCGGCTGATGCTGGAAACCGCCCCCGCCGAGCAGCCCGGATACATGCCGCTGTTCGTCGCCCCCCAGGTGGTCGAGGTGGAGGCCGACGAACCGGACGACGAGGACGACGAGGACGACGACACCGGTTCCCAGGACGACGATGGTGAGCAGTCCGAACGCCCGGCCAACCGTAGGCGCCGCCGCGGTCGCCGCGGCCGCGGGCGTGGCCGTGGTGAGCAGGGCGGCCCCGACGGTGAGGATGGTGAGGACTCCCCGGCGGAGGACATCGCCGAGGCCGAGGACGCCGAGGGTGACGACGACAACGGTGACGAGGATTCGGCGGCCGGCGAGGGGGCTACCCGCAGGCGCCGCCGGCGCAGGCGCCGCAAGGCCGGCACCGGTGACGACTCCGACCCGAACGCCGGTGACGACCCGCCGAACACCGTCGTGCACGAACGCGCCCCGCGCAGCCAGAAGTCCGAGCGTGACCCGGATGCCATCCAGGGGATCAGCGGCTCGACCCGGCTGGAGGCCAAGCGTCAGCGTCGCCGCGACGGCCGCGACGCCGGTCGCCGCCGCCCGCCGATCCTGTCCGAAGCGGAGTTCCTGGCCCGCCGCGAGGCGGTCGAACGCGTCATGGTGGTGCGCGACAAGGTCCGCACCGAGCCGCCGCACGAAGGTGCCCGCTACACCCAGATCGCGGTGATGGAGGACGGCGTCGTCGTCGAGCATTTCGTCACCTCGGCCGCCTCGGCCTCGCTCGTCGGCAACATCTATCTCGGCATCGTGCAGAACGTGCTGCCCTCGATGGAGGCGGCGTTCGTCGACATCGGGCGCGGGCGCAACGGCGTGCTCTACGCCGGCGAGGTGAACTGGGAAGCCGCCGGCCTGGGCGGGGCGCAGCGCAAGATCGAACAGGCGCTGAAGCCCGGCGACTACGTCGTGGTCCAGGTCAGCAAGGATCCCGTCGGCCACAAGGGTGCCCGCCTCACGACCCAGGTCTCGCTGGCGGGCCGTTACCTGGTCTACGTTCCCGGAGCCTCGTCGACCGGGATCAGCCGCAAGTTGCCCGACACCGAACGTCAGCGCCTCAAGGAGATCCTGCGCGAGGTGGTGCCGGCCGACGCCGGGGTGATCATCCGCACCGCTTCCGAAGGGGTCAAGGAAGAAGACATCCGGGTCGACGTCAATCGCCTGCAGGAGCGCTGGACCAAGATCGCCGAGGAGGCCGAGACGGTCAAGGCGAAGGCCGCGGGCGCCGCGGTCGCGCTCTACGAAGAGCCCGACGTACTGGTCAAGGTGATCCGGGACCTGTTCAACGAGGACTTCTCCGGGCTGATCGTGTCCGGTGACGCCGCCTGGGAGACCATCACCGAGTACGTGACCTCGGTGGCGCCCGAACTGCTGCCGAAGCTCACGAAGTACGAACCGGCGGGCGGACCGGCCGGACCCGACGTGTTCGCCGTGCACCGCATCGACGAACAGCTCGCCAAGGCGATGGACCGCAAGGTATGGCTGCCCTCGGGCGGCACGCTGGTGATCGACCGCACCGAGGCGATGACCGTCATCGACGTCAACACCGGCAAGTTCACCGGC
>ERZ724518.907-NODE-907-length-13146-cov-3.887327_pt1 | contig 13146 bp, 6 predicted proteins | sample MGYA00376051_ERZ724518 | MGnify/ENA primary metagenome ERZ724518 (study PRJEB28724, sample SAMN07190885) | wastewater metagenome | isolation source: influent of sewage treatment plant in Hong Hong | place: Hong Kong | collected 2016-03-17 ... | reverse complement strand
GGTACTGGAAAAAAACGAAAAGCTACAAGCAGAAAATAAAAAAGGCCGGGGTTAACCGGCCTTTTTTATTTGGAATATCTGTGGTTATAATTTCACAACTTTTACAACTTTCTGTCCAGCCTCGGTTATAATCATTAACTGATAATTGCCAGCTACCCATTGTTCTGCATTTATGGTGCAGAGTGTGTTTTGACAAGAATACGGTGTCCTTACTTTCTGCCCCAGGGCGTTGTAGGATTCGATTTGGCTTATCTGACTTTCACCATTGGTTTCGATGTAGAATAAATTGTTGACAGGATTAGGATAAATTTTAAGTCCTGCCAAAACTTCATTTTGGGTAGAAGATACCACCACACTTACAACATGAACGATGGTGTCATTTCCACAGCCATTGGATGCAATTAAGGTTACAGGATAGCTGCCACTGGCAGGAAAATCAAAGCTTGGATTGAGATCGCTTGAAGTGCCAAGCCCTGCAAAGTCCCAAAACACAGAGATTTGACTGGAGCCTGAAAATTCAAAATCCACCTGCCCTCCAGTTACCGTGTGCTCAAATTCTGCTTCAGGTGTAGTCCCAAGTGTCAAATAGCCTTGTAAAAGCAAAGTATCTGAACCCAGGGTATTGCTTACAATCAAACTTACATCGTATAAGCCTGCATTGGCATAACTTACACCAACTTCGGGCGTATTGGCTGAAGCAGGGTTACCTCCGCTAAATGTCCATTCGTAAGTATTTCCTGCAATGTTGGGTGCAGTATAAAGTATGGTAACAGGGGCACAGCTTACGTTGCCTGTATTATTGGTGGTAAATATTGCTTGCGGATAAGCAGTAACTAAGAAGTTAAATGAATCAACTGTACTTCCACAGCTGTTGGTATTGGTTAAATAGAATGTATATAAACCATTTTCTGTTGCCTGATATTCCACAGTACTCTGATTAGAAGTGGTGCCATTTGGCAATAGCCAACCAGAAGTTATAAAGTTGCTTCCTCCGTTTGTAAGGGTAAGATTTATACCATTGGGACTTGCATTAATTACAGTAATGGGTTCTGCCCCAACGACCACGATATCCTGGAGGACAATGGTATCACTTCCAGCAACATTGCCTACAATTAAGGTAACATCATAGGTGCCCGCAGTATTGTACAGTACTGTCACATCTGCCAAATTGGATGTGGAAGGTGAACCTCCTTCGAATATCCATTGTCTTTGGGTGATCGTGCCTGTGGATTGATCTGAAAATGAAACTGTATTTCCTTTACATATAGCAGATGATGAATTATTTGCAGGCTGTGCTCCCGGAATATTAAAGGCGGCAATGCTTTGGCTGGTATTTACACTGCCACAAGCGTTGGCTGCGCTAAAGTTGACGGTGTAATTACCTTCTGTAGCATAAGTGTGGCTAGGATTTTCCTGGTTAGATGTATTGCCATCTCCAAAAGCCCAATTAAATGATGTTGCGCCCGAACCCGTGTTTACAAAGTTGAAAGTAGTCTCAGAATTACTGAAAGCGAATGATACTGCTGGTACAGTGTTTACCACTATGTAATCATCAAGGGTGAGGGTATCGCTGCCATTGAGATTGGTAGTGATGAGCGTTACATCATAACTACCTGGCAAGTCATATTCAACTGTGGGGTTAAAAAGGGTAGAAGTGGCCGGTTGACCCCCTGGAAAATGCCATTCAATGCCGGTTGGATTGTTGGAAGAAGTATTAGTAAACGCAGCAGTAAAAGGTGCACATCCAACATTGGCAGCAGTAGAAAAAGAAGAGATCGGGGCTGTGCTCGCATTAACCGATTGAGAAGAACTGGCAGTTGGGCAATTGCCGTTTGCGGTGATTAGTGTCACCGTAAACATGCCTGAGCTTGTATAGGTATGAGTGGGGTTAATTTGATTGCTGGCATTGCCGTCTCCAAAATTCCAAAGATGTGATGTCGCATTGGTAGCTTGGGACGTGAAAGCAAAAGTTTGACCAGTTTGAGTATAGCTAAAAGCGGACGTGGGCAAAGCTTTTACAGAAATATAATTGGCAATGGTTTTTGTATTGCTGCCCTGTGCGTTGGAAGCCGTAAGGGTGACAGGGTAATTTCCTGGAGTGCTATAGGTTACAACCGGATTGGGCAGGATCGAAGATGCGGGAGAACCTCCTGGGAATTCCCAATCATAGATAGTGGCGTTGGGAGAAGATGTATTGGTGAAATTCACAGAAAAACTACCACATCCTGAGGTGGGATTTGCAGCAAAATTAGCAACAGGTGGTGTAGCTACGACCACAATTTTTGTACGAGAGTCAAAGCCACAAATGTCATCAATGGTCAAGACCACTGTATAAGAACCATCCTGGGTATAGGTATGCACAGGATTTTCGTCGTTGCTTGTATTGCCATCGCCAAAATTCCATGAATAAATGGCATTGGGACCAGCCTGACTGGTATTGGTAAACTCAACTTCCGCTCCATTGATACTTGTAGTAAAATTGGCTTCGGGAATAGGTAGTATTGTTATTTCGTCAATAAGCTCCAACTGGTCGGAAAATGGACCATTTGAAACGGTTAGTGTAACACTATAAACACCAGCACTTGGATAATTTACAACAGGATTTTGTTGGGTAGACGTTGATGGTACACCTCCCGGGAATTGCCACTGATATTGAGTAATTGTACCCGTTGACTGGTTGGTAAATTGTACGATGCCAGGCTCGCATTCAGCAGTAACAGTATAGGTGAAATTGGCCTGTGGAGCTGCTACACTGGCACAAAAATCTAGGCAGTTAATAGAGTTGTAATAGTTTTGAATATCCGTTTTAGAAGCAGTAGACCAGGTGGTTGTATTTTGTACTGCAGGAGCCATAATGTTGGGGTTGCCCTGTGGGTCGTGGCTTGCATCAAAATTGTGACCAATTTCGTGGGCCACCATCACTCTCTTTAAATTGGCATTGGTAGAAAAATCCTGCAAGGCATTGTATTGAACGGGGGTACATACCGCACCCACCCATGCTATGCCAATGGTAGAACCATCAAAATCTCTATCTGTCCATATAGATCCAATATCATGGGATACTGCAAAACCACCCGGTGCCCAATTGGTGAAACTATTGAGTAAAACTTCTGCATTGGTTGAGCTGGTCCAGGGGTCACAAGTAGCGCATGAGGACACAAACTGTTCAACAATAATGAAACTAAGTTCGTCCTGAAATTCATCATCGTAGTTGGTCTGAACATTGTTGAGCACACCAATAGCGTGGTTCTGTACCCCATTGGAATTGCCATAAGCCTGAAACATCAAAAAGTCATTGGCAATTGAGTATTCAACTTCATAACATAGACCCAGTCTTGAAGCATCTTCGTTGTGTTCGTGTTCATGAATGCCAAGTTTAGCAGGTGAGTCGGTAGCGCATGTATGTACCTCATCATCAATGATGTCATTCAATTCATAGATGATAAATTGGTTGGTTGAAGCTTGTCGTGTCTGATGATAGAGAGGCTCAATAAAAAATGTTTTATCACCATCTTCGATATAACCGTAGATGAAGTTGTCTGCAAAAGTTAAACTTACCCGACCTCCCCAACGGGTATAACCATTCATTGGGGCTATGGTGGGTGCTTTTTCCGTTTTTATTCCGCTGGCTGTAGCAATTCTGGCTGTATAATGGGGAGAAATAATTTCTGAATCAAAAAGTGTCAAATCCCAATTTTGGAGGGTCATTTGTTTTGCATCAGATCGCTGACTCACGAGCTGATTGTAGAGCTGGTCAGAAGGAAGTTGAACGATTTGATAATTTTTGAACTTTTTACTCAAATCAACTCCCGTAGCTGACTGTGCGTAGAGATTATAAAATAGCGTTAAGGCGAAAAAAAAACTAAGTAGTTTTCGTAGATCCATTTTTATTATTTCTTTGAATGATGCAAAAGTAAAATTATTTTTATTTTATTGTTGTTTCAACAAGTACAGAAATTACCCAAATTGGCATTGATTGAACCCAAAATGTCGTTTTGAATCAATTTCCTCAGGGCTATGGGTAAAACGACATGTTTTTATAATTCCCTATGGTTTTGCCTGAATTTGAGGTTTTATCATATTTGTTTTTTTTATATTTGTAAAAATTTTAATGTATGCTAACCTATGCCGGCTTTCAGCTTTCAGAAATAACGGAGACCTCACCGGTATGTACTCAGGACAACTCGGGCACCATTTCCCCTTCTGAACTGGCAACTTTTATGCGGGAAACCATCCGTTTTGCAAAAGAAGGGGGTTGTGTAGAAGTAAAATTGGCACCCAAACTTGCTGGAGGGCTTTCAACGCATGCTTATTGGCAAATATGGTTGGCATCAATGGGGGGAATTGAATATGACAGGTCAAACATACATTTTCAAAATGAGACACACCTGGCTGATGCTTCCATCAAAAATGAGTTCTCAAAATATCAAAAGGTTTTTGCCACTTCTTATGGCCATTTAAATGAGAGAACGGTACTTGGAAAAACAATTAGAGAAATCTCTCTGAGCTCAGCGCTCTGTGAGTTGAACGAATTTGAAACTAAAATCAAAGAAATTACTGCTCATCTCAGCCCATTTTGGCTAATTGAAAGGCGCGATATTATTGTCAAGGGAGCATCATTGCATCCTGGACTTGAAGTAAGTCAAGGTTATCAGAAGGAATTAATAGAAAATACAATTGCCATTCATGGTTCTGATGGGGTGGACGCTATCTCCAAGTTTAAAGATGCTATTAAGAGGCTCTATGCTCAAATGCAGGCCGGTTTGCAACAAGTAATTGTGGAAAAGGAAAAGTGGTATGATGACCAGATAAAAGTTGCTTTTGAGCAATTGTTTAATATACAGTTGGCTTTCACATCACAGAACAGAATGGTGTTGATGGATGATGCTGGTAAAAATAAAACACAAAAAAATGTGGATAACGTCAATTCAGTTGAGACATTGCTAATGAATTTTCACGCTCAATTTGGAGAAATGTTGGGTTTTTATTCAGCAAACAAAAAAGAGATGCAAACGGCTTCGATTGAAATCCAAATCAACAATTTTGAAGTTGCCATTGAGCGATCGTATGCACACCGATTTAGTTATGTTGATAATTACATTAAAAGGCTTAATACCGGTCTGCCGGGAACGAAAGAATTATCTGATATCCTCGATCTCATTCAAAATGAAATTAAAGCTTTGAATGTATCTGGTTTGCTGAAGAAAGTTATTGAGATCAATAGCCGCAACTTTTACCAAATTCAGCTTGAGCTCAGGAAAATCATAGAACTACTGGAAGAAATCCATGTTTTTTTAGTAAAATTTCCATTGCTGTTACAATGGAAGTCGTTTTGTGACGGCTTGGATATAAACACAAGAAAAATCCTGGAACTTCTGGAATCACTTCCATCAAAGCAGTGGGTTGAAATATTTGATCAGGCGCTGGAAAAGTTATGTCCAGGTAAGTTGATGCATTCTTTGATTCCAGACAATGAGGGGATCATTAAAAATGCCATTGAATCTCACACATCCCTGTGGCAGTTTTTAGCGGTGCAAGACATCAAAGCCATAAATGCTATGAATCAACCTATGAAAGAAACAGCTCCGCCCAGCTCCTTCCTGAAAAAAATGGAAGGGTGGGTAAAAGGAAAACCTTTAGAAGATCTCTCTAAGACCAGTCTTTTATCAGGCAAGGGCCAGCTTAAGTTTACTATGTCTGATGACTCAGGAAAAGAGATAAATTTCAAAATGATAAGTCCTGATGGAAAAATCTGGAAATCACAGTTTGAAATTGACAACATACAAATGGTTCAAAATTTAGCTGGCATTTCAAACAGGATGGATGAAATTCCACTTACAGAGCGATTCGGGGTAGCAAAAACAATTGCTTATTTTGTACTGGGATTAAAAAGTAAAGTTAGGGTTTTTCAATCAAAAAATGCTAATATTTTATCCTTATTACCATTTGAAATCAGCGAAGCTTTGGTAGAAAATCTAACCAATTCGGGGCTGAAAGAATTCAAAGGGAGAACATCGGTAGAAGATGCACTCATTGAAAGTTTGTTGGAGACCCAGCGAAAGCAACTACTATTTTTGTTCAATGGAATGATTAATGATGAAAATTTTAGTGATTTGGAAACCCAATATCTGATAATAGAAAAATTCAAAACCATTGGTTTTGAAGTGCATTCCATCTGGTCAAAAGACATCATCAACAGTAAAAACACAAAACTTTGGACCAAAGACCTGGATGTTTTGGTATAACTATATGAATTAAAAAGGATAATTGACTGCTACCTGAATATTCCCAAGCTTTTGCTCCCTTACCCGTTTTAATGAATACCAATACTTTGATTGAGTAGGATAGGGATCTCTCATTCGGTATCCAAAGTCGAAACGAATATTGAAATAGGTGAAATCCCATCTCATACCCCAGCCGGCAGCTACTGCCATCTGTTTCATGAATTGGGATGAAAAATTGCCTCCATTGTCTTCATATCCAGTCAAAGCCCAGACATTGCCCGCATCAATAAAGGCTGCACCATGCAGTATCCACCATATCTTAAATCTATATTCGAGGTTGGCTTCTATCTTGATATCTCCCTGAGAATAGGGCAGTACGTTTCCATTTGTGGGATTAAAAAAGGCTCCGGGACCCAAAACCCTGGGTGCCCAGGCTCTTAAACTATTGGGGCCACCGACGCTGAATTGTTTGATAAATGGAGCTACCTGATTTTTGACTAAGGGTATTATTGCTCCTACATTAAGTCTGCCTACCAAACTCTTTTTACCAGAAAAATTTTTGGTAAATCTTCCATCTAATTCTATTCTTCCAAATTTTGAAAATTCATAACCTCCCAGGCTCCATTGTTTCTTTTCCCCGGCTACACTATTGGCAATTCCATTTAGAATATAGGCTTCAAGACCAGAAAATTCAACATTAGCATAAAATGCACGGGACCATCCCTTTTCATTTTTTGGATAATTAAATGTATAACTTAAGTTCCGGAAAAATAGTCCTGTAAAAAAATTATCCTCAAAATTGCGTTTGATAAAGGGGTTTTTGATGGTAATGGTATCAAATAATTTACCGGTTGTGTAATCATTGAAAGTGATGCCAATCTGGTCAATTATAATGGATCTCGAAATACGGTCATTGAATCGATAACCCAGGGAAGCATTGATGGTTTTGATGGAATAAAGATCTCTCAAATTAACAATATTGGCTCCCACATTTAAGTTGGTAACGGCATCTTTCTTAAAATTATCATAAAGCTTATCAGAAGCCAGGTAAACAAAGTTTAATGCTCTTACTACCTTTAATGGATCTTTAAATGTAGGAAATTGGAGATCATTATTGAGGTTGACATTAAAGGCCCGGAATCGATTGTTGGTTTGAGACAAATCTATCTGAGTGCTCACTGCTGCAGAGATGCTATATTTTTCGCTCCCTCTGAACATATTGCGATTTGATAATTGGGTGGAAACACCGAGTCCCAGCAAGCGTTGCACCTCGGTGCCGGAACCAGCAATTGTGCTATTGAAAATGTCCAGACCATTGTCCATAGTCCATTTGTTGACATAGGGAGTTAATTGGATGTCATAATCAATTTTTAAACTGTCTTCTTTGCTTTTTTTAGGTATGATTTCTGCAAACCGATAGGCTCCAAGATTGGCCAGTTTGTTATAGGTGTAAAGACGGTCATCTCTTCTGGCTAGCTCATTGGGTCTGAAGGCAATGCTGTTTGATATCACTTGTGGTTTGACCATAAAATAGGATTGCTCTGAGCGATACTGGATAGAATCTACTACCATCGTAAGCATATCAGAGGTATCTTGTTTGTGATAGTGGTCGGTATATACCCTGACATTGCCGTTGCGATAAACGGGGTGGGTAAGTTTACCATCCGGCAACAAAATATCAAGGATAACATCTACGGTGTAATTACCTGCCGTACTGTCTCCTTTTACAGAAATGTAATTGGCTGCAAAATCGGCATAACCCTGATTTTGAAGGTGGTTGACGATGCGCGCTTTTTCCAGTTCAAAATGGTCTGCGTCCAGGCCCTCTCCGGGTACAAGCAGGGTGTTTTTAGCGATTTTTAAAACATGATTCAACAAGGTGGTATCTTTGCTGAAATAGGTCAATTGCCCCAGCTTATATCGTTTACCAGGATTAACCAGATAAGTAATTTTTGCTTTTTGATTTTTTTGCTCTATTTGATGATTTACAATTGCCTGGTAAAACCCTTTTTTGTACTGCAAATATTGCTGCATGGCGATGCCGGATTCTTTGGTTTTGGTGCTATCGTGTATACTAGGTTTTTCCCCAAAACGGGTTCTGATCCAGTTGTTTATTTTGGATGAGTCGCCCGGTTCAGAGGTCTTGATATAAATATATTCCAAAGGAATAAATAAAAACTTCCCATTTTTTTGTTGTCGGACAAAAAAGTTCAATTCGGACTTTAAAGCTGTTTTATCAACTTTCTCCAGTTTATCATCAATATTAATTTCAACGTTTTTAATCAGATACTGATTTTCCTGCAAATAGCGACTTGTATTGCATGCAGGAAGCAAGACTATGGCAATCAATGCTGCTATTACAAAAGATACGTTGATATGACGGAATAATAATTTCATGTTTTAGCTTTGCCGCATGAAGCTTTCAAATAATCAGGTTAAGTACATTCGCTCCCTGGGCCAATCGAAATTCAGACAAAAATATGAAAATTTTGTGGCTGAGGGTGATAAATGCGTCACAGCATTGTTGCATTCAGGTTTTGAAATCGAGAGCCTTGTGGCAACATCACAGTGGTTAGAGAAAAACGATCATCTGATAAAATCCCATAGAGAAAAAAGCTTTTATGCTACGGAAGAGCAGATGCAGCAACTATCAACTTTGGTCAATGCGCCTGATATTCTTGCAATTGTAAAACAAAAGTGGGTAAAAGCTAAAGATTTGTTAAATCGTTTTAAACCACTTTTTTATCTTGATGGCGTGCAGGATCCGGGCAATGTGGGCACCATTATCAGGGTAGCAGATTGGTTCGGATTTGGGGGGGTAATCCTGGGACCAGGCAGTGCCGATGTTTATCATCCAAAAGTGGTTCAAGCTTCGATGGGGAGCATTGCAGCATTTGAGGTGGCCAAAGCTGATCGCGATGAGGTGCTGTCTTTTGTGGCATCTCAAAGGGTCATTTTATTGGATATGGCAGGGGAGGATATAAACAAAAGCTCGCTGCCTGCTGATGCTTTGTTTGTTTTGGGCTCTGAGGGCAAAGGCATTGACGTTGAATGGTTTCAGTTGATACCTCCGGCACAGTGCATCAGCATTTTAGGTGCAGTTGGCAGAATGGCTGAATCGCTCAATGTTGGTGTAACCGCTGGCATCATTGCTCATAGCTTAACAAAAGGAATTAAGAAATAATAAAACAACTATTTTTGTGCATTAAAATTGAAATATGTTAAGGGTTATCGTTTTTTCATTTTTGTTTTTAATTTCAATACGGGTAAAATCTCAATGTTATTGGCAACAACAAGCCAATTATACCATGGATGTGACCCTGGATACAGACCGGCATTTGCTGAGAGGACGCCAAATCATAGATTATACCAATAATTCCCCCGATACACTTAATAAGTTGTTTTACCATTTGTACTACAATGCTTTTCAGCCCAATAGCGAAATGGACTACAGGAGCAGGTCGTTGCCCGATCCAGACCGCAGAATTGGGGATAAATTGTCGAAACTTTCCAAAGATGAAATAGGATATCAAAAAATCAAATCATTGACGCTCAATGGAAAAAAAGTCCTATATCAAACTGAAGGTACCATCCTGGAGGTGTATTTGAAGCAAAATATTTTACCTGGACAAACGGTAAAACTCGAAATGGAGTTTGAAGCTCAGGTTCCGGTTCAAATCAGAAGAACCGGTCGTAACAACAGAGAAGGCATTGATTACTCTATGGCCCAGTGGTATCCCAAGCTTTGTGAATACGACAACAAAGGTTGGCACCCCAATCCTTACATTGCCAGGGAATTTTATGGAGTATGGGGTAATTTTGATGTAAGTATTACACTGGACAGCAAATACGTGGTAGCTGCTTCGGGCGTATTGCAAAACGCAGAAGAAATCGGGTACGGTTATACTGATACTGAGGTAAAGAATAAACCTAAAAAACAAAAATGGCATTTTAAAGCAGAAAAAGTGCACGATTTTATGTGGGCAGCGGATCCTGATTATAAACATACCAGACATATAGCCCATGATGGCACCGTTTTGCACTTTTTCTACCAGGAAAATGATAAGACAAAAGACGTTTGGGCAAAGTTGCCTTCTTTAATGGATGAAGCACTGCGTTGGATGAATAAAAGATATGGCAAATACCCTTATCCGGTTTATTCATTTATTCAGGGAGGAGACGGAGGAATGGAATATCCTATGGGGACCCTGATCACCGGCGAACGACCATTAATGAGTTTGGTAGGTGTTTGTGTGCATGAATGGATGCACTCGTGGTATCAAATGGTATTGGCAACCAATGAAGCCTTGTATCCCTGGATGGATGAAGGTTTTACTTCTTTTGGTACCAGTGAAACCATGGATCATTTGTTGAGCCAGGGCTTAATCACAGGCAAGCATGATGAAAATCCATTGCAGGAAACCATTGCAGGATATTCTGCATTTGCGGTTTCTGGTTCAGCGGAGAGCATCAATACCCATGCTGATCATTATTCCACCAATGCAGCCTATTCAGTTGCTTCCTATACCAAAGGCCAGCTTTGTTTGGTACAGTTAGAATACATAATGGGAGAGAAAAAGTTTGCCAAGGCACTTCTTAAATATTACGACACCTGGAAATTTAAACATCCAGCCTCATCTGATTTTTTCAAATTGATGGAAAAGGAATCAGGCATGGTGCTTGATTGGTTTGAAGAATATTGGATCAATACAACACATGTTACAGATTATGGTATTGACACAGTGTACGAAGATCAATTGGTAATTTCAAGGTATGGAGCAATGCCAATGCCTATTGAAATTGTTGTCACCCTTCAAAATGGCAAGAAAGAACTTTATTACATTCCATTGGCATTGATGAGAGGAGAAAAAGAACCAGAAAACTCATATGCAGATTATACTAAGTTGCCTGACTGGGCCTGGGCTCAGCCATCCTATAAAGTACAGTTAAATCAGAATGTAAATAAAATTTCAAAAATTGAAATCAATCCCGACAACAGGATGATAGATGTAAATACGGCCAACAATGTCTGGCCTAAAGTTGCGGTGGCAGAGGAAAAATATTAAAAAATAAAATTTAAGTAGGTAATACCAATATTTATTACTACATTTGCACTCTCAAAATCGCGGGGTGGAGCAGTTGGTAGCTCGTCGGGCTCATAACCCGAAGGTCGTAGGTTCGAGTCCTGCCCCCGCCACTAAGAAGCCGGCTAGTCCGGCTTTTTTTATTCAAAGGGATAGGTAAGTTCCATTTTGTTCCTTACTTTATCCATAAAATCCAATATTTCCAGGCTTAGACTTAGGGGCATGATTTTGCTTTCAAATTGATTTCGGATCAAACAGGCATTCACATGGTCAATCTCATAAAAGAAACCATGATAGGGAGCTGAATCATCAAAGTGGTCAGTAATATTGCCATCATTGCTATACAACAAACAGTTTTTCGATTTCCAAAAAACAGGTATTTCGATATAACCATCGGTACCGTAAATAAAGGCACTGTTTGGAGCTCTGTGCGTGAAAGCACATGAGAGTCTCGCCAGTGCATTTTCATAAGAAAGCAATAGATCCACCGCTTTATCTACACCTGTTGGGCTTTTTTGATATTGTAAGGAGAAATGTTGAGGTAGTTTATCCATAAAATAGCGGCAAATGGTAATGGGATAAATGCCAATATCCAAGAGACTTCCGCCTGCCAATGATGGATTGTAAAGTCGCTCAGGTCCAGGATTGGGGGCAGGAAAAGCAAATTCTGCACTCAGGGAAACAATTGTTCCAATTCTTCCTTCTTCGCACCATCTCTTTGCGATTTGCACTGCAGGTAGAAACAGGGTCCACATAGCTTCCATAACAAACAATTTTTGTTGGGTGGCTAATGCAATCACTTCTCTGAGCTGCAGTGCGTTGACAGTGATGGGTTTTTCTGACAAAACATGTTTGCCTGCTTCAAGGCATTTTACTATGAAAGGGTAGTGATGAGAGTGGGGAAGCGCAATGTAAATAACATCTACCAGATCAGCAGTAAAGATATCGTTGTAAGTACCATAATGAGGTATGGAAAACTCTGCAGCAAAATTCCGGGCTTTGTTTTGTTCGGATGCAGCTACAAAAACTATTTCAGCGTTGGTAATGAACTGGAATTCTCTGGCAAAAGTTTTTGCAATTTTACCGGAACCTATGATTCCCCATCTTATCATTGTTCATTGATTTGAACATAAAGATAAGATGGGGAAGTCAAAGTATTATTTACATCCCATATCTTGTTGGGAAATATAATCGTTGTTTGGGAAACAGTTACCAGACATCACCTGACTAGGTTTGTATCTGATAAGGTTTGGATCGTAAAGACCGTTGGTAAGGAACTCTGTGAGGTCATCCACCTCTGTTGGCGTGAGTCCAAGTGGTATAAATAGAGGGTCGATTCTTGATTTTTCCACTCTTTCATTTTCTGAAACTGCATTGTTGAAATATTCAACTACATTCTTCAAATTTGTTTTGCTGGAGCCATGGAAGAAGTGGCTAAAGTCTTTGAGGTTGTACAACTGGGGTACTTTAAATTTATATAAATCCTGATCCCTAAGTGTAAAACCACCCCTGCCTTTAGCTCTGCCGTCTGCAGCTTTAAAAACTTCATATCCGTTTTGATCAAGATCTTTTACACCCAAAGCAGCAAAACGTTGTCCATTCAGTGAGGGACTATTGTGGCAATTGACACAACCAGCTTTACCAAAAAATAATGTTGCTCCACGTTTTTGTTGTTCTGAAAGGGCATTTTTATCACCTTTCAACCAACGTTGGAAGGGAGCCTGATTTGTATAGATTGTCCGAAAATAAGCTGCAATTGCATTTGCAGCAGTTTGCAATGTGTAACGCTCCGAAGCAGGAACGTTTGGAAATGCAGCCTCAAACATGGGAGTATAACC
>ERZ724518.900-NODE-900-length-13215-cov-5.557295_pt1 | contig 13215 bp, 7 predicted proteins | sample MGYA00376051_ERZ724518 | MGnify/ENA primary metagenome ERZ724518 (study PRJEB28724, sample SAMN07190885) | wastewater metagenome | isolation source: influent of sewage treatment plant in Hong Hong | place: Hong Kong | collected 2016-03-17 ... | reverse complement strand
TCAAGCAGACTGGAGGAGCGGACTGCCACCGGCGAACTGATTGCGCCCAAAAAAGCATACAGGTCGGCAATAATGCGGCGGGGCAATTTAGCCTTGAGGAAATGCTGAAGAATTACCTCGTCGTCCACATCCGACAGAGCGATGGGATAGAGTTCATTCATTTCCATGAATTCGGTAAAATTATCGGTACACAGCACCACGGTGCGGGGTATGCAAATTTGGGTATCGCGAAAATTCTCCAGACTTTCGTTGGTTTTGATCATGGCATCGAGAAATGCCAGTCCGCGCCCTTTGCCTCCCATGGAACCTTCACCGATACGGGCAAAATTGGAATACTGGTCAAACCGGTCACGCTGAAAAACGGCCACAATACCGCGGTTTTTTATTCGCCGGTACGTAACTATTGCATCAAAAATAATCTGACGCACTTTATTCATATCCGTCTTTTCCTGCACGTCCACATGGATATTTTCAAGAAATTGCCCGAGGGGAAACATGGCCCGTGAATAGAGCCAGCGCGATATATTGTTGCGCGAAACATGATAAAACAAGGTATCGTCGCTGATTTTGAAAATAATATCCTGCAGGCCGCGCAGGTTTTCTATTCGCGCCTCTTCTTCGCCCGTAACCGGGTTGGCAAATACAAAATCGCCAAAACCAAAATTATTGGTAATGATTTCGCGCAATTCCATCATTTGTGTTTTTGACATTTTGTTGACAAAAGCCGCTTTCACCTCATCGGCCAGCTTGTGATTATTCTCGTTGGTCGACTGAACAATAAGGGGAATAAACGTGTCCTGTTTGCGAATTTCACGACAAAGTTCAATGCCGGCTCCCGAATTTTTGACGCCGTTTTTCTTATAATTCACATCGGTAATCACACCCAGCATATTGCGCTTATATTTGGTGTAAATCTGCATAGCTTCCTCGTAATTGCGGGCAAGCAGGATTTTGGGACGACCACGCATTCGCAGCATCTGTTCGTGTGCATTGAGAGCTTCGGTCATGAACGAACGCGACTGAACAAACACATACTTGTACAAATGAGGCAGAATGGACGAATAAAACCGCACAGAATCCTCTACAAAAAGGATGACCTGCACTCCCACCGACTCTACATCTTCTTCCACATTCATTGCATCTTCTATCAATTTGACAATTGCCAATAAAAGATCCGAATTACCCAGCCAGCTGAACACATAATCGATGGCACTTAAATCTTCGTTGGCTATGCGCTGCGAAACCATTCTCGAAAAAGGGGTGAGAACTACGATTGGAATGTCGGGATGGGTAATTTTCACCTCTTTGGCCCAACTGAAGGGATTGATACTGTCACCGCTGGGCATGGAAATGATGAGCTCATACGTTCTATCTTTCAGTGCCTGATTGGCTTCCTCTTCGTTGGCCACCAGCGTAAAACGTGGCGGATAACGCAAATTCAGTGAAACGTATTCGTTGAAAATCTGCTCATCCACCCGTCCGTCTTCCTCAAGCATGAAAGCATCGTACTTACTGGCATAGAGCAGAATATTATAGATACGATGCCTCATCAGACTGGCAAATGAAGTATCTTTAAAATAGAGTTTTTTAATACTGTTGGTATTCATAGTTCTGTGATGGATAGATGAGACACGTCTGTTATAAATATCACGTCAAAATTGATCATTTTGCTGAAATTCCCGGTCTTATCAATCAAATTCTTATCATTTATCCTGTTTAGATAATAATATGCTGATAATCAGAAAAACGGTAAATATTTATTTAGAAAAATATTTCTCAAAAATACTTCAAAATATTTGATTATCACAAATAAAACATTTAAACTTGCAGTGCAATCTAAATGTAAGTAACCGAAATGTTCATTTTGTCATTTAGGAACTTAATGATTAATTTTATTGCAGAATAATGCATTTTTACTATCTTTTTGTTATTTATCTTAATTTTTTCAATCAATAAAACTGAAAGCATTTTTTTATAAAAACTCAAAAAACCGGAATTTTCAATTATCAATACATCTAACAAAATAAATCTAACAATCATGATTTTGGAAAAATTAATGCAACAACTCGAAGCTAAGCATCCGGGTGAGCAAGAATACCTGCAAGCTGTACGTGAAGTTCTGTCGACCATCGAGGAAGTTTATAACGAACATCCCGAATTTGAAAAAGCAAAAATCGCGGAACGCCTCGTTGAGCCCGACCGTATTTTCACTTTCAAAGTGCCCTGGGTTGATGACCGCGGTGAAGTTCAGCTCAATATCGGTTACCGTGTACAGTTTAACAATGCCATTGGCCCTTACAAAGGCGGTTTGCGTTTTCACCCCTCGGTTAATCTTTCCATTCTGAAATTTCTCGGCTTTGAGCAAATTTTCAAGAATGCACTGACCACACTGCCTATGGGTGGCGGTAAAGGTGGATCGGATTTCAATCCACGCGGAAAATCGGATGCCGAAGTGATGCGCTTCTGTCAGTCATTCATGCTTGAACTCTGGCGACACATTGGTGCCGATACCGACGTTCCGGCCGGCGATATAGGTGTTGGCGGACGAGAAATAGGTTATATGTATGGCATGTACCGTAAACTGGCTCAAATGAATACCGGAGTTCTCACCGGCAAAAACCTGGAGTTCGGCGGCTCGCTCATTCGTCCCGAAGCTACCGGTTTCGGAGCCCTTTATTTTGTAAAACAAATGTTAGAAACAGCTGGTCAGGATATTAAAGGTAAAACTGTTGCTGTTTCCGGATTTGGCAATGTAGCCTGGGGAGCCATCCTTAAAGCTACCGAAATGGGCGCCAAAGTGGTCACTATTTCGGGACCCGACGGATATATTTACGATGAAAACGGCATTACAGGCAAAAAAATAGATTACCTGCTCGAACTCCGTGCTACCTGCAACGACGTAGTGGCACCTTATGCCGAAGAATTCGGTGCCGTGTTCGTTCCAAACCGCAAGCCCTGGGAAGTGAAAGTGGACATTGCCCTGCCCTGTGCCACCCAAAATGAACTCAACGGTGATGATGCCCGAAAAATTATCGAAAACGGCACTTTCTGCGTAGCCGAGGTTTCGAATATGGGCTGTACACCCGAAGCTATCGAATTGCTCATCGAACATAAAATCATGTACGGACCGGGCAAGGCTGTGAATGCCGGTGGTGTAGCCACCTCCGGACTGGAAATGACACAGAATGCCATGCACATATCCTGGGGAGCCCCCGAAGTGGATGCCAGACTGCAACAGATCATGCACGATATTCACGGACAATGCGTAAAATACGGCAGACAACCGGACGGCTACATTAATTATATGAAAGGCGCTAACGTGGCCGGTTTCCTCAAAGTTGCCAAAGCCATGCTTGCTCAGGGAATTGTATAAACCACTTTTTTCATCAACATATAGTTTATTCTACCAAAAAGGTCTCACAGAATGATTGTGAGACCTTTTTTTTATTTCATTTTTCAGAGCTCCTGCCTACACCTGCTTACACGAAAAATTTGAAATATTTCAATTTCCTCCAAAATTTCAGGGAAAAGCCGCAGTTTTAGTTATCATTCGTTAATTATCACTAATTATTACTTCTTTTTATATCGCTTGCGATACATCGCAGTATATTTGTATCGCAAACGACATAAACAAATAAAAACAACAAGCATAATTATGAAACCAAACTTTTATCAATTCAGCGCAACTTCTTTACAAGGTAAAGAAATAGACATGAAATCCTACGAAGGAAAAATAGTATTAGTAGTGAATACTGCCAGCAAATGCGGTCTTACTCCTCAGTATGAAGGACTGGAAAAACTGCATAAAGAATACAAAGACAAAGGGCTGGTTATCCTGGGATTTCCCTGCAACCAGTTTGCCAATCAGGAGCCGGGCACAGCCAAAGACATATCTGAAGGATGTCTGATTAATTACGGCGTAAGCTTCCAAATGATGTCTAAAATTGACGTGAACGGACCCACCGCACATCCTATCTACAAATATCTGAAAAAGGAACTGAAAGGTTTTCCGGGGAGTGAAATCAAATGGAATTTCGGAAAATTCCTGATTGACAAAGACGGTAATCCTTACAAACGGTTTTCGCCACTCACAAAACCCGAAAAATTACGGAGTGATATTGAAAAATTACTGGCAAAATAAATCCGGGAATTTTAATAATCGAATTTTATTCTACAAAATTTTTCAAAAAAAAAGAGACCAATGACCTACGAACAACTAAAACTCGATAACCAGCTTTGCTTTCCTTTTTACGCCGTATCGAGGCTGATAACAAGGGCCTATCAGAATGACCTGGATGCGCTGGGGATAACTTACCCGCAATATCTGGTGATGATGGTGATGTGGGAACACGAGGAGCTGTCGGTGATAGAAATAGGTGAGAAACTGATACTGAACACCAACACCATCACTCCACTGCTCAAAAGAATGGAAACAATGGGCCTGATAACCCGTGTTCCGTCTGAAACCGACCACCGGAAGGTAATGATTACGCTCACTGCGAAAGGAAAAGCCATGAAGGAACCGGCCGCCGAAATACCGTTGCGCCTGGTGAAAAAAATGAATATTGACGTTGAAAAAACCAATATCGATGAGATTAATCAATTAAAATCAAAATTATCTCAACTGATTTCACTTCTTAAGAAAATAGAACAGTAAATTCATACCTGATTGCAGTTTCATTAAAAATCCTTTATAAATCCTTTATATTTACAAAACATTAATTTAACAATTAACGTAAAATGAAAAAATATCTTCTGCTTATAGTTCTGCTTATCATGAGTTTATCCACCTTTGCACAACTTGGAGTGGTCAAAGGAAGGGTATTCAACGCTAAAACAAACGAGCCGATAGAGTTTGCCACGTTGCAGATTGAGGGAACCACCATTGGCTCCACTTCCGACCTGGACGGCAACTTTATTTTCACCGGTATCAAGCCCGGATTTATCAAACTGATAGCGCGCTCGGTAGGTTTTGAAACCACCGTATCGCCTGAAGTTCAGGTACAGGGCAATCAAACTGCGTTCGTTGATATCGCTGTACCCGAGGCTGCGATTGTCATCAAAGAGGTGGTGGTTAGGCAAAACCTAAACATTAAACGGATTGAAAGTCCCATATCAGTACTATCTGTTGGTGTTCAGGAAATTGAAAAAAGTGCCGGAGCCAACCGCGATGTGTCAAAAGTGATCCAGTTGCTTCCCGGTGTGGGCGCCACAGACCCTAACCGCAACGACCTGATAGTGCGTGGTGGCGGCCCTTCGGAGAATGTGTTTTACCTGGATGGAATTGAAATTCCGGTTATCAATCACTTTGCCACACAAGGTTCATCGGGTGGTGTTGTAGGCGTCATCAATCCGGATTTTGTGCGTGAAATCAATTTTTACACCGGCGCTTATCCCGCCAACCGCACCAACGCGCTGAGTTCGGTGATGGAAATAAAACAAAAAGACGGCAGCAAAGACCGGTTGCACACCAAACTGTCGGTTGGCGCTTCGGATGCCGCCCTTACACTGGATGGCCCCATCGGTCAAAAATCAACGTTTATTGTTTCGGCACGTCAGTCGTATCTGCAATTGCTCTTCAAACTTATCGGTCTGCCATTTCTGCCTACTTACAACGATTTTCAGTTGAAATACAAGTATCAGATTGACCAGAAAAACGAGTTGACTTTCGTGGGTATAGGTGCCATTGATAATATGACTTTAAATACTGAACTGGAAAAAACAGGAACCGAATCACAAAAATATTTACTGAGCTACCTTCCCATCTACAAACAGTGGAATTATACGGTGGGTGTGGTGTACAAACATTTCGGCGACAAATACATTGACAACTGGGTGCTGAGCCGCAACATGCTCAGAAACAACAACTTCAAGTTCAAGGGAAATGATGACACATTGCCCAAAGTGAAAGAAAATCTGGTGTCGGATTACACATCGGACGAGGCTGAAAACAAACTGCGATTTGAACGCGACTATCCTTACCTGCCCGTGAAGCTGAAAGTTGGGGGTGGTTTGCGGTATTCACATTACACGAATGAAACATTCCGCCGCTTGTATTTCAACAATACCGTGAATGAACTGAACTATCAGACTGACTTGAACCTTTTTGGTTATCAGGCATTTGCACAGGCATCGGACGAATATATGAACAACCGGTTAAAATTGTCAGCCGGACTCAGTATCGTAGGCAATAATTACAACAAGAATATGAGCAACCCGCTGAACCAGTTTTCACCCCGTCTTTCTGCTTCTTATGCTTTGAATGAAAAACTGGATTTAAATGCCAATTTTGGACGTTATGCCATGCAACCGGCTTATACCACACTCGGATTTAGGAAAGAAACGGGCGGACCATTGGCCAATCAGAACGAAAAACTGAAATATGTAATTTCAAATCAGGCTATCATGGGTATAGAATATCGCCCGGCAGAAAAAATGCGTCTGACTGTGGAAGGTTTTTACAAGCAATATGAAAATTATCCGCTTTCGGTTTCAGACGGACTGAGTATAGCAAGCAAAGGTACCGAATATGGTCAGGTGGGCGACGAAGAAATTGTATCGAGCGGGAAAGGTCGTGCTTATGGTGTGGAAATTCTCTATAAAATCATGGAGTGGAAGAATCTGAACATCACCTCCACGTACACTTTCTTCAGAAGCGAATTTACTGATAAGAATAATGTTTACCGTCCGTCATCTTGGGATACCCGTCACTTGTTGAATCTTATTTCGAGCTACAAATTCGGTAAAAGCTGGAATGTGGCCATGCGCTGGCGGTTTGTGGGAGGTGCCCCCTATTCGCCCATCGACCTGGAAAAATCGGGTAACCGCTCTGCCTGGAACATCACCAATCAGGCCTATATCGATTATAACAATTTCAATTCACTGCGCCTGCCCAATGCACACCAGCTGGATGTACGCTTAGACAAAGAATTTTATTTCAAAAAATGGGTGTTAAATTTGTATACCGATATACAGAATGCCTACAATTTCCAGACGAAGGGAGCTCCTATATATACCAACAAAGATGTGAACGGCAATATTCTCCCCGACCCCAACGGCGATCCGGCGCGTCAGGGATTGCGCGAATTTGAAGCATACAGCGGAACAATTTTACCCACTATTGGTTTAATTATAAAAATCTGATTTTTAACGAATAAAATACCAACAATCGTATGAAAACAAGAATATTAATAGCAGCAATACTCCTGATGGCTGTGTCTGCTTCAGCCAAAAAGAAACCCGATACGTTCTCATCATACATTTACGGGCTGAACGATCAGTGCACGGTGCTAAGTCTGAAATTTGAAAAGGGAAAAGAACACAATCATCCGCTATTTGCTGTGTGGCTGGCGGACGAAAATGGAAAATATATCCAGACACTGTATGTGTCAAAAAGTGTGGGAAAAGGCTATTTTGAACACGGAAGCCGTAATACCGGACGCTGGATGCCGGGTGAAATTCAACGTCCTGCCACACTGCCCTACTGGGCACATCAACGAGGAGTCCTGAATGAACTGGGAACGTATATGCCAACTCTCAAAAATCCGGTTCCCGATGCTTATTCAGGTGCAACTCCCCTTTCGTCGTTTATTCTGAACGTAAAAACCGATAAAAAGTTATCGGGGAAATACCGCATTTACCTGGAAATTAACCAGTCCTGGGACTGGAACGAGTACTGGACGAATAACAAATATCCCGACGACAAAGAATATAAAACATCCAGTCAGCCCGCTCTGGTCTATTCGGCAGATTTTGACACCAGCCAGGCCGGAACGGAAATTGAACTGAAACCTGTAGGACGCAGTCATTATGCAGGAAGTGACGGGCAGCTCTACACCGATCTGAATACGCTGACCACGGCCCTGAAAATTGCAAAAAAGATTACCCTGACTTTTAACTAAATGGCTATTTATCCCACAAATTAACACAAAACATTATGAAATTCAACAAATTAACTCTAACAACATTATTAGCAATGTTTACAATCACAGTATTCAGTGCATGCTCTACCATCCCGAAGGGTGCAGTGGCAGTTAGTTCTTTCGAAAAAGAAAAATATCTGGGAAAATGGTATGAAATTGCCAGAATGGATTTTCGTTTTGAACGGAATATGAACAACACCACGGCCATGTACACGGCAAATAAAGACGGCAGCATACGGGTGGAAAACGCCGGATACAACTACAAAAAGAATGTTTGGAAGAAAGCCATCGGAAAAGCAAAATTTGTGGGAAAAGAAGATGTCGCCATGCTGAAAGTTTCATTTTTCGGGCCATTTTACGGCGGGTATAATGTCATTGCACTGGATAAGGACTACAAATATGCCCTCATAGCCGGAGGGGATTTGGGCTACCTCTGGATACTTTCACGGGAGAAATCAATCCCCGAAGAGATCAAAAGCGATTATCTGAAAAAAGCCAGCGATCTGGGTTTCAATACATCGGAACTGATCTGGGTGGAACATAACAAGTAAGACAGTGATCCTATTTAATAGGATACGGGTAAATGGCTGATACGAAAATTAAGCTGCTATATCATTATCTTACAGCATGATAAACAACAGTCATATAGCTTCAATGGAATAAAATATTCATAAAGCTATCCGCACTCCGATTAATTACATTTATTTTACTTCATCTCTGGAGAGCATACTTGGTGCCACTCCAAAGTGCTTAGCAAAGCAGCGGGTGAAGTATTTCGGGTCATTGAAACCCACTTCGAAGGCAATCTCTGAAATATTGAGATTGCCTTTTTTCTTCAGAATTAATTCGTGAGCTACTGCAAGTCGGTAGTTTCGGATAAATTGCACGGCAGGCTGTCCGGTGAGAATATTCATTTTTTTATTTAGCAGACTTTTGCTTATACCCATATCCGAAATAAAATCGGCGACTTCGTAATTCGGGTTTTTGTAGTTTTCTTTCACAGTTTGAATAGCCTGATGGATGAATTTTTCATCATTCGTTTCCTCCCGGATATTCAGTTCTTTCACATCCATATTCAGGCTGAATTTTCGCTGGTAGTTTCGGCGTGCTTCGAGCATATTGCTTATGCGGGCCAACAACAATTCAGGATCAAAAGGTTTTGCCAGAAAATCGTCCACACCCAGTTTGTAGCTATTTATTTGAGTTTCTACATTTGATTTGGCTGTAAGCATCAGGAAAGGAATGTGTGAAATGGAAAAATCTGATTTCACCTGTTTTGAAAGCTCCAGACCATCCATTACCGGCATCATCAAATCGCTGACAATGAAGTCAATAGTTTTGGATTTGAGTATTTGCAGGGCTTCAATTCCGTTTTCTGCATCTATCGTTTTGTAATCATCACAGAGTATGGAACTTATGAATTGTCGCATGTCTTTGTTATCCTCCACTACCAGTATTGTTGGTTTACCGGTTGAAAGATATGCTGTGGTTTCCGAATGTTCAAATTCGGCATTCACCACTTCATTTCGGGGTAATTCTTCCGAAAGTATCGGGTTATGACTTCTTTCCAGAGGCACCAGAACTCTAAAAGTAGCTCCACCTCCACGGTTGTTTTTTGCTGAAATGGTTCCGCCAAGCAACTCTGCAATCTTAGCACACAGGTACAACCCGATACCTGTACCGCTTTGTCCGGAAACCGAAAGTTTTTCGTGTTTCTTGGACTGATAAAAACGATCAAAAATCTGGTCAATTTCATTTTCATCAATTCCAAATCCAGTGTCTTTCAGACTGATGTATAATTTCTCCCGTTTATTGTCAGTGTCATTCAACGAACACACATACAGGGTAATTGAACCATTGTCGGGTGTGAATTTAATTGAATTTGAAAGTAAATTGGTAACCAGCTTTCGGATGGCTTCATCGTCGAACATAATTTCTGGTGAATTCAACCGATATATTCGTCTGATTTTAATACCCCGTTCGGAAGTGTACGGGTCGAAGGGAACCAAAATTTCATCCAGAAAACTTATTATATTGCCATTCTTTGTTTGAATACTCATCTTATCGCTTTCCACTTTGCGAAAATCCATCAATTGATTGATTAACGAGAGCAAATGTTTGGAATTTTGAGATACAAAATGGAGTTGTTCTATAACCTTCGGATTTGTGCTGAGTTTCAATGCACGTTCTATCGGGCCGGTGATAAGGGTAATGGGAGTTCGGAATTCGTGTGTTATGTTGGTAAAAAATGAGATACGGTCAGTCATGGCTTCCTGTACTTTTGCCGACATTTCGATCAGTTGTTTTCGTTGTGCGTCGATTTTTTTATTTTGCGAAGCCAGTATTTCATTTTGTTTCATCAACTCATCGGCTTGTATTTCCAGTGTTTTTTTCTGATTTTGCAGCTCATTGGTCCTTCTTTCCACCTTTTGCTGGAGCAATTCCTGCTGACTTTTCAAGGACCCGATTCGCCATTTGTAAATACGGTATATGCCCCACAATATTAATGCAACAAAAAATGAAAGGAACCAGATTGTTTTATAAAAATAAGGATGCACGACTATTTCCAGTTGAGCTGTTTCGTCCATCCAGTCGTTGCCGCGCGACATGGCGCGAACCTGAAACCTGTACTTTCCGGGTTGCAGGTTGGTGTAAGTTATAAATCGCCTGTCGGCACCGGTATTAATCCATTTGTCATCAAATCCAAGAAGCCGGTAAGCATACGAAACCGTGGATGGAGTGTCGTAACCGAGTGCTGCAAATTCAATGGAAAAGGATTTGTCTTTTTCGTGTAAATTCACTTTATCGGCATAAGCAATATCGCTCTTCAGATATCGGTTCTTGCCAAACCATACTGTTTTATTTAAGATCTGTAGTTTGGTGAAAATTATTTTGCCGGCATTTGATCTGCTGTTCTGCTGTATCCCCATGAGTTCAGTCAGTCCTTCATTGCTTCCGAAATAAATATTCTTATTTGTTGGAGATTTGAAGAAGGCATTCCAGTAAAACTGATTGCAGATTAAGCCATCATTGGTCGTATAGTTGGCAAAATGATTGTTAGCCGGATTGTAACACGAGAGTCCATGCCCGGTACTTATCCATATCAATCCGTTTTCATCGCCCACTATTCCAAACACAGTATTGTGGCCCAAACCGTTCTCCTTGTCGAAAAACTGAAGCTTGTATTTGTTTTTGGAACGGGTCATTTTACAAATGCCATATCCATTACTGCCCATCCATATCGATTTGTCGGTGCCCATACTCATACTCGTGATGTTTCTCAGGAAGAGAGAAGCAATTTTTTCACCATTGCCGGTGAAATTTACCGACTTGAATTTTGAGGTTTTGCGGTTGTAGGAATTCAGCTGAATAATGGCAAGTCCTTCGGATGTGCCGATGTACAAATTTTTATTTTCGTCAATCAGGCATCCGAGAGTTCCCCAGATATGCTGCAACTGAGGTACGTACAGTGGGTTTATTATTTTCTTTAATTCAAAATCGTAGAAGAAAATATTCCGGTTTGTCCCTATCCACATTCCCTTGTTTATTGAATCATATTTCAAAACTGCGATATATTGAGTGGGGAAACTCAATTGAGTAAAAGAGGGTTTTGTCAACCGGTTCAGATTGATGATGTTAATGCCTCCACCCCAGGTTCCTGCCCACAAGTTGTCGTCTCCGTCGGTTTCTATGGCACTTACCGAGTTATGACTTAAATTGGTATTGGCAGTGGTGTAATGGATGAATGAATTGCTTCCTTTCAATTTCCGGTTTAGCCCGCCTTCCACTGTACCGAGCCATAAATTTCCACTTTTGTCTTCGAAAATGGCATTTACCGGATTGGGCGATATGGAGGTTGGATTGTCTGTATTATTTACATAATTTTGAGTGATAAGTTTTGGGAGCATCATCTTGTTTACTCCGCCAGCTTCGGTTCCAATCCACAAAAATCCCCTGTCGGGCAGCAGGCAATTGATGAAGTCGTTGGAAAGTGATGTTTTGCTGCCGGTTTTGGCTGAAATGCGACTGAAATTATTTTTCTCAGCATCATAAAAATTCAAGCCCCGTAATGTTCCAACCACTAAAGTTCCATCATCAAAAAAAGCCAGGGTGGTAATCATATCCTGCGAGAGGCTGTTAAGATCGTTTTCATGATGAACATAACGTTCCAGGTTATTGCTGTTAATCATAAATTTGTACAAACCATTATCAGTGCCAATCCACAGTGTATTATCTTTTTTCAATATTGTGGAAATGAATGTATTCTCACCAAAATCAAGTAACTCGTTCAGCGGCTTGAAAGTCAAAGAACCATTTTTTGGAACCGAGACCTGGTAAATTATTCCTCTGTTTCCTACATATATATGATTGTCAATTTCGTTGATAGTGGTAAATGTATGGGATTTTTCCCCGATTTTCTTTTCAGAGCTAAGGACATTTTCGATATTTCCATTTTTATCAAAATCAACTTTGTAAATTTTCTCAACAGATAGTATCCAGATGCTGCCGTTTTGATCTTTCATCACACTTTGAGCGTTGATACCGGAGAGTTTCTCCATCTGCAGATTATCCGGATTGTCCGGATTATTCGTAATATTTTGCATCGTACGCAAATTGATTACGTCAACACCTCTGCTGGAAATCACCCAAAGCCGGCTGAAATTATCTTCGCTCACCTGACGGATGTAATTGCTTTTCAGAGATACCGGAAAACTGCTCACGTTTAAGGTCAGAAATTCGTATCCGTCGTACCTTACCAGGCCGCCACCACCCGTCGATATCCATATAAATCCACGACTGTCTTTATACAGGTCGTCAATGAAATTGTGTGGAAGAGATTCGGCCACCGTAAAATTGTTGAAAATGTATTTTGCGACAACCGGAACCTGACAATACATAATTCCACTGTGCAATAGCATCAATGCAAGAATAAAATAGAATTTTTTCATATATTAATTGTTTCCCAAAGCAAAATTAGACTATTAATCAGAAAAAGTGTGATATTTACACTTAAAAATCAAATTGTCCACCAATTAAGGAAAAATGTCCACCTTCATGCCATATCTGATGACGTATATTTGCATAACCGTTATAGCGAAATTTATAATTTTGAGCGAAAAATACTGAATTTTTACGGAATAACCTTAAGATTAACACATATCCGGATAGTTATTTTTACTGACCACTTATTTGCCATTTAAAAATTTCAAAAATGCAGGCATTCAACCATAAATGCAATGATTTTTGAAATAAAAAAAGGAGAATAATCAGGCAAAGATTAATATAATCAAAT
>ERZ724518.898-NODE-898-length-13217-cov-7.435952_pt1 | contig 13217 bp, 10 predicted proteins | sample MGYA00376051_ERZ724518 | MGnify/ENA primary metagenome ERZ724518 (study PRJEB28724, sample SAMN07190885) | wastewater metagenome | isolation source: influent of sewage treatment plant in Hong Hong | place: Hong Kong | collected 2016-03-17 ... | reverse complement strand
GATGTCCGCGGCGGCGGGGGCGGCGGGGCGGACGAGCGGTCAGCGGCGCCGCGCCGATCCCACGCCACGAGCACCCCGACCGCACCAACGACGACGAGCGCGAGCACCACCCCACCGGCGCGCCACCAGCGCCGGCGAACGGGTTTCACGCGAGCCACATGGCGGTTCTAGCACGAGCCGAATCTGTCGGTGGCCGGCGATACCGTTCCCGCCAGTCTGCAAGAGGGGGGAACCATGATCAGGATCGGGCTCGGCGGTGGCCTGGCACTCGCCATCGCTCTCGGATCGGCGGGGCAGGCCTCCGCCGATCAGTACGACTTCATCTCCGAACTTGATTCCGCCGGGGTGAGCTACCCGTCGACGTCGGAGATGATCGGCATCGGCAAGGCGGTCTGCCACGACCTGCGGCTCGGGCTGCCGGTCGAGACGGCGCTGTCCAAGCTGCAGAACAGCGGCTTCGCGCCGTATGAAGCCGCGGTCGTGGTGGCCGCCGCGTCCCTGGCCATGTGCACCGACCAGCGGTCGGTGGTGCTGGAGTTCGCGAACGCGCATTCCGGCGGCAGGACCGCCTGACGGCGCGCCGGGCATCGCCCGACAGCGGGCGGGATCGTCCCGGCGACCCTAAGGTTCCTCGCATGAATCTGCTCGATCGGTTCTTCGAGATCTCGGCCCGCGGCTCGACCGTGGGGGCCGAGGTCCGGGGCGGCGTGGTCACCTTCATCGCGATGGCCTACATCGTCGTGCTGAACCCGATCATCCTGTCGAGCGCCCCCGACGTCTTCGGCCACAAACTGAACTTCGCGCAGGTGTCGGCCACCACGTCGTTGGCGGCCGGGGTGATGACGATCCTGTTCGGCGTGTTCGCCCGGTTGCCGTTCGCCTTCGCCGCCGGCCTGGGCATCAACTCATTCCTCGCCACCACGGTCGTCGGCACCCTCAGCTGGCCGGAGGCGATGGGCCTGGTGGTGATCAACGGCGTGATCATCATGCTGCTGGCGGTGACCGGGCTGCGCAGGCTGGTCTTCGACGCGGTGCCCATGCAGCTCAAGCTCGCGATCACCGCGGGCATCGGACTGTTCATCCTTTTCATCGGGCTGGTCGACGCCGGCTTCATCTCTTCGACCGGGCTGCCCTCGCCACCGGTCGGGCTGGGCACCGGCGGCAACGGCTCCATCACCACGATCCCCACCCTCGTCTTCGTCGGCACGCTGCTGTTGACCGGTGTCCTGGTGGTCCGCCGGGTGCGCGGCGGCATCCTGCTCGGGTTGTTGGCGGGCACCGTCGTCGCGGTCGTGATCGAGGCGATCTGGCATCTCGGCGCCGAGGTCGACCACCCCGGCGGCTGGAGCCTGTCGGTGCCCACCCTGTCGGGTTCACCGTTCGCCCTGCCCGACCTGGCCCTGGTCGGCGACGTCAGCTTCACCAGCTTCGGCCGCATCGGCGTGCTCGCGGCGACCATGCTGGTGTTCACCCTGGTGTTCGCCAACTTCTTCGACGCGATGGGTACCTTCACCGGGTTGTCCCGCCAGGCCGGGATCGCCGATCCGCAGGGGACGTTCCCCAGGCTGCGGACCGCACTGATCGTCGAGGGCGCCGGTGCCGTGGTGGGCGGGTCCACCTCGGCGTCGTCGAACACCGTGTTCATCGAGTCCGGGGCGGGCATCGAGGAGGGGGCGCGCACCGGCCTGGCGAACCTGGTGACGGGCGGGCTGTTCCTGGCCGCGATGTTCGTCGCCCCGCTGGCCGAGATCGTGCCGACCGAGGTGGCCGCGGCGGCACTGGTGATTGTCGGCGCGATGATGTTCTCCCAGCTCAGGCATGTCGACATCAGCGAGTTCTCGGTGGCGTTGCCCGTCGTGCTGACGGTGGCCTCCATGCCGTTCAGCTACTCGATCGCCAATGGCATCGGGGTCGGCTTCGTGACCTGGGTGGTGGTGCGGTCGGCGGCCGGCAAGGGCCGCGAGATCAGCCCGCTGTTGTGGATCGTCGCCGCGGGGTTCGTGGTGTACTTCGCCCGCAGCTGGATCCAGTCGATGGCCGGGGTGTAAATAGCGCTCACGTCATTATTCGCGAACGATTCCGTTTCGGGCTGTACCTGCGGGTATGGTGCTCTTTCGTGGGGAGACACAGGTTAGCCAAACCGCGACGCCGCTGGCCGGTGCCGCTGGGGGCGCTTGTGGTGGCCGGCGTCGCCGCCTCGCTCGCCAGCGGGGCCAGTGCGCAACCGCGCCCCGAGGCCGCCCCGGTGTGCTGTCCGGAACTCGTCGCCGGATTCACCGACCTGTCGGCCGCGCCCGCCGCCTCCCGCTACAAGGTCGTCGCCAGCACCGAGACGTCGTTCGCGATCAGCACGCTCGCCGCCGACCGCAGTTTCCGGGGCCGCCTGCTGCCGGTCGGGGTCGCCCCCGAGCGCGGGTTGCAGGTCGAGACCATCCTGGTGGCCCGTGCGGTCAGCGCCGCCTTCCCGGAGATCCGCAACATCGGCGGCGTTCGCCCGGACGCCTTGAAGTGGCATCCCAACGGCATGGCGATCGACGTGATGATCCCCAACTACCAAACCCCGGAGGGCAAGGAACTCGGTGATCGCATCGCCGCCTTCGTCCTGCAGAACGCGACGAAGTTCCACCTCAACCACGTGATCTGGCAGCGGATGCTCTATCAGCGCAACGCTGCGCCCAAGCTGATGGCCAACATGGGCTCCGACGACGCCAACCACTACACGCACGTTCACATCGCCACCGACGGCGGCGGTTACCCCACCGGCCTGGAGTCCTACTTCGGCTGAGCCGGGCCGACTCCCGGCGTCGAAAAGAACGCCGCGGGTCCCCGCCTGTTGCTACGTTCCCCTGCACCGCCGTGTCGACATCACGGCCCGCGGGAAAGGAACACCCTCGATGGCACGTAGCCCCCTGCTCGGCGAGTTCTTCGCGGAGTTCTTCGGCACCATGATCCTGATCCTGTTCGGCGTGGGTGTGGTCGCCCAGGTCGTGACGGGCGGGTTCCCCACCACGACCGGCGCCACCGGCGACTACAACTCGATCGCCTGGGGCTGGGGGCTGGGCGTCACGATGGCGGTGTACGTCGCCGGCCGGCTCAGCGGCGCGCATCTCAACCCGGCGGTCACGGTCGCGCTCGCCGCGTTCAAAGGTTTCAGCCCGCGGAAGGTCGTGCCCTACATCGCCGCACAGCTGGCGGGCGCGTTCGTCGCGGCGCTCCTGGTGCGCTGGGCCTACTCCGACGCCATCAACCGCGTCGACCCCGGCCACACCAAGGCCACCCAGGGCATCTTCTCCACCTCACCGGATATCGGCGTCTCGATTCCCACCGCGTTCCTCGACCAGATCATCGGCACCGCCATCCTGGTGATGGTGATCTTCGCGCTCACCAGCGCGGTCAACAATCCGCCGCTGGGCAACACCGCCCCGCTGTTCATCGGCCTGCTGGTGGTCGGCATCGGCCTCGGGTGGGGCGCCAACGCCGGCTACGCCATCAACCCGGCCCGCGACTTCGCGCCCCGCATCGCGTCCTGGCTGACCGGCTACCACGACGCCATGTATTCGACCAACGGGCCGGAGCTGTACTTCTGGCTGCCGATCGTGGCCCCGTTGGTGGGCGGGCTGATCGGCGGTGCGCTGTTCGTGTTCGGTATCGAACGCTTCCTGCCCGCCGCCATCACCGAGCCCGCCGAGATCGGCGTCGTCGAGCCGACACCGTTGCGCTGACGGCTTTGCGTGGAGTGTCTGCCTACAGTGATCTCCAGACACCCCGGCGACCTGGAGCAGACCACAATGGAACTTCGCGTTACGGCGCTCATCCCGCTGACGGCAACCCTGATCGTCGCGCCGCTGCTCGGCGCGCCCATCGCGCAGGGTGACCCGGCGCCCAACTGGTCGGGCAACTACAAGGTCACCTTCCACACCGACCAGAAGTCGGGCAGCAGCATGGCCGCGACTCAGAGCGAGGAGCCGTACTCCGCGACCTATCAGTTCAGCACCGACTGCTCGTCGGGCAGCTGCGTCGCCTCGGCGATCGACGGCCCGACGCCGAAGGACAACGTCAGCAAGGCGGTGAAGTTCGACTGGACGGGTTCGCAGTGGTCGCGGACCAACAACTGGCGGTGGGACTGCCTGCTGCCCGACCGGACGATCACCTACGACCCGGCGACCTCGGTGACCACCTATCTGCCGCAGGCCGATGGTTCGCTCACCGGAACGTTTCAAACCACCATCAGCTCGGGTGCCTGCCAGGGCACGGTGACGATTCCGGTGACCGCCGTCCCGGTGTGACGATCGGCGACGACTGCACATTCGCCTGACCGGTGGAGCCGACCTTTGCCATGCTGGGCACCATGGCCCGCCTCCCCCGCCGGATCGCTGCGGAACTGAACGCGAAGCTGCGCAGCCCGGAGACCGCCGCGGTGGTGGCGGGAATCGAGAGCAGGCTGACGCGGCGCCGCCGCGAGCAGAAGATCTCCTCCGGCGCGTTCCGGGGCCTGCACGTGATCGTCTATCGCGGCTTCGTCGCCGACGGCGTGGCGAAGGTCCGCGTCAAGGTGATCGAGGCCCCGGAACTGCCCGGCGACAGTCGCATCCCCTACTGGGACACCGCCGAGGCCAATCTGCGCAGGCACGCGGCGCTGGACATCGTCGGTGCCGGGGTCGAGTTGCGGATCGGAAAGCACAGCGCCACCGAGGTCACCGACGACCACGGATTCGCCAACTTCTCGGTGCCGGTGCCGAACCTGCGGGCCGGCCGGCATCGGGCGCACGCGGTGACCACACCCATCGACGGCGGGGAGTCCGCCGACGGCACCGGCGAGGTGGTCAAACCCGCACGCAACGCGCCGTACCTGGTGATCTCCGACATCGATGACACCATCCTGTTGACCGGGCTGACCGAGGGCGTGACGATGGTGCTCCGAACGGTGCTGCGCGACGTCAGCGAGCGCCGGGCGATCCCCGGCATGGCGGCGTTCTACCGGGGCCTGGCCCGCGGCGTCGTCAACCGCTCGGGCAATCGGAAGCCGGCGCCGACGTTCTTCTACGTCTCGACCGGAAGCTGGTCGTTCTATCCCATGCTCGACGAGTTCATCGACTCGCGTGGATTCCCGGCCGGCCCGATGTTCCTCACCGACTGGGGGCCGACCGAGCGATACCTGCGGCGCAGCGGGGCTGAGCATAAGCGCACGGCGATCCGCCGGATCTTCGAGGCCTATCCCGACATGCAGTTCGTCCTCATCGGCGATAGCGGGCAGCGCGATCCGCTCACCTACGAGGAAATGGCCCGCGAGTTCCCGGGTCGGGTGAAGCTCATCATCATCCGGCAGGTCGGCGCCGACGACGACGAGCGCAACGCCGAATTGGCTTTGCGGGCAACGAAATTGCGCGATAAGGGAATCCCTTTGCACCTGGTGCCCGATGCATCCGTCGCCGCGGACCTGGCCCACGAGCTCGGCCTGTGCGACGAGGCCACCCCTGCCGAGGTCGCCGACGAATCCGAGCCGTAGGGCGAACCGGGCTATATCGTGTTCACCGGTGTCCGGCGTTCGACCATCTGGCGCGACATCATGTGGTGGTGGTAGTGCATCGCTGTTTTGACCACGCAGATGAAGGCGAAGTTGGGGTCCGGCCGCCGGCGCAGGATTCTCGTCATCCGGCGCCGGTAGAGCCGGCGCAGGTCAGGGTCGGGGATGTTCTTCATCAGCAGTAGGAACAGCCCGATCGCCCGGGCGGCGTCGAGCGACTGCGACTTCCACCTCCGCAGCGGGTGTTTCCGCCAGTAGGCGTTGCGGACCCGGGCGAAATCGAAGTGGCGGTTGAGGTAGAGATTCTCCAGCCGGTCGAAGTAGAAGTCCGCGTCGTAGAGCTCCTGCATCAGCCCGACGTAGCCGTCGCGCAACTCTTCTCGGGTCATGCCCAGCGGGATCACGTTCGTGCCGAACGGCTGCTCGTCGTCGAGATCCAGCCGGCCCTCGCTTCGCAACCGGGCGTGCAGCGGGGTCTTGGGGATCGCCGAGAGCATGCCGACCATCGCGTGCATGATGTCGGTCTGCTGAATGAAGTCCAACTGCTCCTTGAAGATTCGGGTGTCGTCGTGGTCGAAGCCGACGATCATGCCGCACCAGACCTCCAGGCCGGAGTCCTGCACCTTGCGGACCCGATCGACGATCGTTCCGCCCCGGACGTTCTGGAACTTCTTGGTTTCGCGCAGCGACTCCTCGTTCGGGGTTTCGATGCCGATGAAGACCACGGTGATGTTGGCGGCGACCATCAGCGCCATCATCTCCTCGTCCTCGGCGAGGTTCAGCGACGCCTCGGTGAAGAACTGCAGCGGATAGCCCTCGGCGGCCTGCCATTCCGCGATATCGCGCAACAGCTTCTTGGCGGCGACCTTGTTCCCGATCAGGTTGTCGTCGACGATGAAGGCGATGAGCAGTTTGTGCCGGCGCAGCGCCTCCAGTTCGGCGATCACCTGCGCGCTGGTCTTCAGCCTCGGCTTACGCCCGAACGTGACGATGATGTCGCAGAACTCGCATTGGAACGGGCAGCCACGACTGAACTGGACGCTGCCGAAGAGGTAGTTCTTGGTGTCGATCAGGTCATAGCGCGGCACCGGCACGGTCGCCATATCGGTCCGTTCGAGCTGTTCGTAGCGGGCCTGATGTCGCCCCTCGGCCCATTCGGAGAGGAATTGCGGCCAGGTGGTCTCCGCCTCGCCGATGAAGATCGCATCGGCCAGCCCCTCGAAGTAGTCCTCGGCAACGGTGACCCACGGGCCGCCGACAACGGTGAACGCGCCCCGGGCCTTGAGCTCGCCGAGGATCTCCCGCATCCGGACCCGCTGGACACTCATCCCGGTGAGACCCACGATGTCGGCCCGGGCCACCAGGTCGTAGTCGATCGGCTCGACGTTCTCGTCGACGATCGTCACCCGGTGCCCATCCGGGGTGAGCGCGGCGAGCAACGGCAGGCAGGCGGTCGGCAGGTTGCATTTCTTGCCCAGCATCGGCAGGGCATGCTCCAGGCCCCAGTACGACGCCTCGAAGCGGGGATTGATCAGGACGATATTTGCCATGGTCATTTGCTCCGGACCGACTCGCGGCCCGGGGGGCGAGCCATGAATTCGCTGGTCATCTGGCCCAGCGTAACACCAAGACCGGGTCCGGCGATGGTATAAAAAGCGGTGGACAGAAGTTTGCCGTGCTGGTCGGGAAGGCGCAGGGTGGTGCGGGTTCGTCAAATGTCGCGGGTGCTGACTGCCCCCGCAGTTCGTGCCGTCTGCAAGAACCGGAACAAACGTCCCAGAATCGCCTCCCCAGCAAACTCCCATGGGTCACAATTGCCGCGTCGGCTGACGCTGTCGGCCGGATATGTGTCGGGGGGCACCGCTACACGCTGGGGGAGCAACTGACATGGGCGCAGGCAGATACATCGGACGGGTCGGCGCGCTGGCCGTCGCTTTGGGGGTTGGCACGGCGGTGGGGTCCGGCTACGGCCTGGCCTGGGCCGATACCACGGGAACCTCGGACTCGACGTCTTCGTCATCGGAGTCCTCGTCGACGAGCGGATCAACCGACACCGGATCGAAGACGACCACGGGCGAGTCCACGACGACCGGCTCGACCACGGGTACGACGACCGGCTCGACCACTGGCTCGACGTCGACCGGTACCACGACGTCGACCGGCGGCAGCACCACATCGGACTCCGACTCCACCACGTCCTCCACGACCGGCACCACCAGCACGAGCACCTCGGGCACCCAGACCACAACGGGCTCCACCACATCGGTGACGACCGGCTCCGGATCCTCCACCGACCCGAAGTCCACGCTGAGCGCGCAGGGGGTGGTGCAGGGCAGCACCACCGAGTCACACACCACCTCCCAGCCGACAAGCACCTCCCCGACCGCCACTGTTGAGAAGCCCACTGAGCCGACGGCCACCACCCAGCCGACGCGGAGCCCCGCGCCCACCCCGGAACCAACACCGCAGGCTAAGCAGCAGACGGTGCCCGACAACAAATCATCGTCGACCACGCAGTCCTCGAGCACGCAGCAGCAGACGACCACCGCCACCGAGACGACGTTGCGGGTGACGACCACCACGCTGAGTGCGGTGACCGAGCCCACCGCGGCCTCGGTCACCGCGCCGACCGCCCCCGCCAAACCGTTGGTGAGCCAGTCCCTGGTCACGGCCCTACCCTCGCCCGCCCCGGCGCCGGTGTACCTGCTGTCGCCGATGGCCATCCCGCCGCCGGTCAGCCCCCCGTCGTTGGTCGCCCGCGCCGTGACGAGCCTGTTGTCCGTTTTCGGCATCGACCCGCTGGCCGGGACCACCCCAGTGGCACCCGCACAGTCGCCGCTGCTGTGGGGGCTGCTGGGATGGGTGCGACGGCAACTGACCGGTGCGGTCCCGAGCACTCCGCAGATCCCGACCATGACGACCTCGCTGTTCACCGCCCAGCCGGTCGGCGCGCTCAGCCTCGATCCGGCCCCAATCGTGCCGGCGGCGACGGCGGACGCGGTCCAGCCCATAGCGCTTGATGCCGCGGCGCCGACCACACTGGATGCGGCGACACCGGCTACCTTCGCCGTCGAAGAGTCGAGCACAGTGGACGCGAGGACCTACCCGACGGCTCGGGACACCGCCGCACCGATGATGATGGCGGCCGCGGTGGAGCCGGTCGCGCTCGCGGCAACCGCGCCGACCACCTTCGCCGTCGAGGAGTCGAGCACGGTGGACGCGACGTCCGACCCGACGGCTCTGGACACCGCCGCACCGATGATGATGGCGGCCGCGGTGGAGCCGGTCGCGCTCGCGGCCACCGCGCCGGCACCGGCGTTCCCCGCCCCGGGCGCCCAGCTGAGCCCCTCGACGAACTTCATCAGCTGGCTGACCGGCAACTTCCCGGACAACTACACGCTGTCCCGCTTCGGGATCAACGGCACCGACGTGGGCATCATCTGGGACAACGGCATGGTGGACGACCCGTCCACGCCCTACAACGAACATCAGCTGCTGATCGCGTTCGGGGACACGTTCGGCGACCCCAACGCGCCGGGTCAGCAGTGGCGGTCCAATGTCCTGCTGCGCACCTCCGATCTGGTGTTGTCCGACGGGCTGTCCATCCCCAATGGCACTGTGATCAATGCCGCCGACCTGTCCACCTACTTCGGCGGTGCGCCACTGGCCTATGTGAATTTCGCGAAGCAGATCATCAACGACCCAAATGTCGGTCCGGCAGTGACGATCATCCCGACCGCAGGCATCTCCGTCCCGACTCCGGGGACCATGTTCGGCGTCACCCAGTACATCAACTTCATGGCGGTCCAGCAGTGGGGTAACCCGGGCTACTGGACCACCAGCTATTCGGCGATCGCCTACTCAGTGGACAACGGCCAGAACTGGACCTTTGCGCCGTCCACCGTTCGACTCAACCAGTGGTGGACCGGTAATCAGAATTTCCAGCAGGCTTCCTACGTTCGGCCCGGTGACGGCTACGTGTACATGTACGGCACGCCCAACGGGCGGCAGGGCAACGCTTATCTGGCCCGCGTCGCGGAGCAGTCGATGCTGGACCTGACCAAGTACCAGTACTGGAACGGCAACGCCGCGGCCGTTCCCGGCCAGCCCGGCCCCGCGGGGCAATGGATCACCGGCAATCCGGCGGCGGCGACCTCGATTTTCCCGGTACAGCAGGTGGTCGGTGCCTGCGGAGCACTTTCGCGGGGGCCGGGCTCCACCACCAGTGAGATGTCGGTGCAGTACAACGCCTACCTGAAGAAGTACATCGCCATGTATACCGACCAGAACAACAGCGTCGTGATGCGCACATCCGACCTGCCGCAGGGCGCGTGGTCCTACGCCAAGGTGCTCATGAACCAGCAACCGGGCGGCATCTACGCACCGATGATGAACCCGTGGTCGCCGTCCACCAAGGGCACCGGCTCCGACCTGTACTGGAACCTGTCGCTGTTCAACACCTACGACGTGATGAACATGCGGACCGACCTGTCCAAGGTGAACTGAGGAGCGTTGTGGCGAAAGTTGGTTTCTGGATTGTCTGGGGCATCCCGGCGCGGGGACGCGAGAGGCAGGCCCTCGAGGCGGTCCGGGAGGCGACCCGCGAACTGGAGAACCTGCAGCAGGAGGGCCGAATCGAACACTTCGACATGGTCGTCCTGATGCCGCAGAACATTGACTTCGGCGGCTTCTGCCTGATCAGCGGAAGTCGCGAGCAGATCGACTCGTTGCGCAATGACGACGACTTCCAGCGCTGGGTCCTAAGGCTGCAAATGCTCTCCGACAAGCTCGGGGTGATGGATGCCTGGGTCGACAAGGGTGTGCCCATCGCCCTTCGTCTCTACGACGAGGCGCTCAGAAAGGTCGAGTAAGCGGTTCGCCAAGCTGCACCGAAGACCGCGAAGGGTCAACTTCCGCAGCGGGATGCGGCTTGATCGACCGCCCGTCGATCCGGTCAGTCGGCCGTCTCGACGTGGTGGATGTCGATGGCCACCAGGGTCGGCAACGGCAAAGGCCGGCCTAACGGACCCCGCGGATAGACCCGCCGGGTCGTCGGCAGCCACAGTCTCCCGAACCGGCGGTAGTCGCTGCACAGATGCGCCGCCCTGGCCCAGGACCCGACGACCTCGGCGGTGTAGTCGTGGCGCACCAGCCGCCCGGACCGGTCGAAGTACAACTCCTGCGTCGCGCAGTGGGTGGGAATGCCGTCCGGGTAGCCCACCCGCAGCAAGGTACCGGTCGCCTGACGGTCCGATACCGCCACCGAGACGCCCGGGTACGACAGCAGGAACGGCAGGGTCAGGTAGTTCCACATGGCGTAGCCGCAGAAGTAGGCGAAGTCGATTGCATCCCAGCGCAGGAGGCGCCCATGACTGAATGCGTCACGCGGGTTGTCCCGGGCGTCGAGCACCGAACCCGCGGAGTCGCGGATCTCGACGCGCTGACCGCCGCGCAGGATGGCGCTGTTACCGGCGGCGGGATAGTCGTGCAGAACCACCCGGGGCTCGCGCGTGTCGATCGTCAGACGCGCATGATCTTGGGGAGCAACGTGTTTGGTGGTGAACAGGAATCCCCACGCGGATATCTCCACATCGATCGTCGATAGCGACCGCCAGTAGTCCAGCCCGCCGTGTGCATCGAAGATGCCGTCCAGCACCGCGGTCATGGGACGACGATACTCAGCCGGGCTCTGGGGGTGGGCTAAGTCGGCCAGCCGGACGCCGACCTGAGCGGCGGAGGCACCCGGCCCCCGTCTGTCGCAGCCTACACTTCTCACCCGACTTCCTGACGCACATTCGCTGGCGGCGGTCCACACTTAACGGTGCCGGACACGTGTCCAAGCAATTCGCCGGTAATTGCGTTCTCAACAGCGCGGAGCGGAATTTGCTGGTACCACCGCACCCGCGTTGTTAGCATCGTCACAGTCGGCCTCGAACTGACCGCACGGTGAAGGGGCATTTCCCCTGGTCGGCGATGTGAAAGGCCAGCGGTGACCAGGTGGACAAAGAAATATCCAGAAAAGTGTCACGCCGGACCCCGGTCGCTTCTCCTACCTGTGACAGCGACCCAACCGGGGCCGCGGACGCCGCCAAGGAGCACTCGATGCGCATCAGCCACGCCGGCCTGGCCGGCGCCTTCGCGCTTCCATCGGACCGGACACCCGGGACGGCCCCGCGATGACCGCGGTAATCGACTGGGACATCGTCAGCGACGCTGAGCTGGCCGCCGCCGCGGCGACCGGCAACCAGGCGGCCTTCGCCGGCATCTATGACCGCTACGCGGACCGGCTGCACGACTTCTGCGTGGGCATGGTGCGGGACCGCGAGGCCGCGGCGGACTGCGTCCAGGACACCTTCGTCACGGCGGCCACGCGGCTGTCATCCCTGCGTGAGCTGGACAAACTCCGCCCGTGGCTGTACGCCATCGCGCGCAACGAGGCGTTGCGGCGCATCCGGGAGCGCAACCGCGAGCAACCTTCGGACGAGTTGCCCGAGGTCACCTCGGCAGAACCGGGTCCCGAGGTGATGGCTTCCCGCACCGAGCTCGCAACGCTGATCGCCCAGGTGGCCGGCGGGCTCTCCGATCGCGACCGGGCGGTCCTGGAACTGACCTACCGACATGGCCTCGACGGCCCCGAGCTCGCCGAGGCCCTCGGAGTGAGCGCGGCGGGCGCCCGAACCATGACGCATCGACTACGGGAAACCATCGAGCGGTCGCTCGGTGCGCTGCTGGTGGCTCGGCGGGCCCGAACGGGGCAGGGATGCGCGGAGTTGGGCGAATTCCTCTCCGACTGGGACGGTGAGTTCACCATCCTGATGCGCAAGCGCATCGCCCGCCATATCGACACCTGCCCCGGCTGCCTGGAACAACGCGGCAAGATGGTGAACCCCGTCGCGCTGCTCGGCGGCGCACCGCTGTTCATCCCGGCACCTGCGGCCCTGCGCAAACAGACGTTGGACCGTATCCAGCTGGTCTGCGCGCAGACCGACATGACCGGGTCGGCATCCAGCGGCCCGTCCGGGCCCGGCGGCACGACGGGTGGGGCCTCGGGCCTGGCCACTGTGCTGGCTGCGCGCATTCCCGGCCGGTCCGATGACCCGGTGGCACTCGTCGACGAACCCGGAACCGAGGGCGGCGACGATGCCGACGACGCCAAGAAGCGCAGGCGCCGCATGCTGCTGTTGTTCCTGTGGCTGGGCGCGGCGGGGATCGCCGCGCTTGTCGTGGCGTTGCTGTGGCCCTTCACCCGGGACAGCTCGCTCGACCCCGTCGTCATCACGCAGAGCCCGACGCAGCCCAGTCCCACGCTGTCGAGCCCGCCGCAGACCACGCCACCGCGGCCCACCCCGCCGCCGTCGGCTCCCCCGTCGACCAGTGCTCAGCTTCGACCGACGGTCATCCCGTACGTTCCGCCCCCTTCGCAGATCTACATCGCCCCCACCGAGTCGGCCCCGCCGTCCCGGCCTCCCGCCGGCACCAGGCCGGCCACGCCGCCGACCCGGACGTCGAGCGCAAGCCCCTCGTATGCGCCTCAGCGCTCGGGCGGTCCGGCCGCCACGACCGGCTCGGGAGGCAACGGCCCCAAGCGCGGGTCGTCGGGCTCGTCGGATTCCGGCAGCTCGACCGGCTCGGGCGGAACGACGGGCGGGTCGACGGGCGGCACCACGGGCGGGTCCACGGGTTCTACGGGTTC
>ERZ724518.893-NODE-893-length-13241-cov-54.624905_pt1 | contig 13241 bp, 10 predicted proteins | sample MGYA00376051_ERZ724518 | MGnify/ENA primary metagenome ERZ724518 (study PRJEB28724, sample SAMN07190885) | wastewater metagenome | isolation source: influent of sewage treatment plant in Hong Hong | place: Hong Kong | collected 2016-03-17 ... | reverse complement strand
AGAAAGACCCGTTGATATTTCACGACTTTTCATGATGTCGCCCCGCTTTTCAAAAAGCGGACCTGCATGGCTATGCACCCTTGCTCTGGGGCCTGTCTCCTGTAAAAACGCCCCTGCAGGAGGGGCGTCAGAGAGGGTATATGCAGGGGGGGACTAGAGCCTCAAGCCGCCGTCCAGCTCGATCATCCGCCCCGACAGATAGTCGTTGGCAAGGATGAACTGCACCGTCTGGGCCAGCTGCGCCGCCTGCCCCAGGGTGCCCACCGGGATGGCCTGCTGCATGCGGGCCATGGCTTCGGGTTTCATCGCCGCCGTCATGTCGGTGGCAAAGACGCCGGGGGCGATGCCCATCACCCGGATGCCGTGACGGGCCAGCTCCTTCCCCCAGGTGACCACCAGAGAGGCCACCCCCGCCTTGCTGGCGGCATAGTTGCTCTGGCCCATGTTGCCGGCCCGGGCGATGGAGGAGATGTTGATGATGACGCCCCCCTCCCCGCCGGTGGCCATCAGCGCCGCCCCCTCGCGCCCGCACAGGAAAGTGCCGGTGAGGTTGACGTCGATGACGCTCTGCCACTGGGCCAGGCTCATCTTCTCCGTCAGTGCCCCCTCCTTCACCTTGATCAGCATGCCGTCGCGCAGGATGCCGGCACAGTTGACGAGACCGTGCAGGGCACCGAACTGATCCTTGATGGCGGCGAAGGTCGCCTCGACCTCCGGCTCGCTTGCCACGTTGCAGACGAACAGGGCGCAGCGGCCGTCACGGCTGCGCACCTCCGCCTCGGTCACCTCCAGATCGGTGCGGTTGACGTCGATGAGCGCAAGCACGGCCCCCTGCTCCGCCAGACTCAGGGCGATGGCGCGGCCCAGCCCCCTGCCCGCCCCCGTGATGGCGATGACTTTCCGTGTGATATCCATAAATGCTCCTGGTGAGATGGCCGGTGACTGTCGAGTCAAAGACTATCGGGTAAAAAGGTAGATAGCGGCCCTTAACCCGGCGCTGTCTTGTCCCGATAGAGCTCGAGGATGCTGGAAAAATCCTTGTTCTCCTAGCCCAAGCTCGCGTGCAGGTTGAAGAGGTTGCGGGCCAGGGCCCCCATGGGCACGGCGCTGTGGGCATGTTCCGCCAACGCCATGGCGAGCCCCAAATCCTTGACCATCAGCCGGGTCATAAAGCCCCCTGTATACCCACGCGACGCCGGCACGTTCTCCATCACCCCGGGCCAGGGGTTGTAGCGCTCCAGGCTCCAGTTGTTGCCCGAACTCTTGCCCATGATGGTGGAGAGCACGGCGGGATCCAGCCCCTCCTTGACCCCGAGCGCCAGCGCCTCGGCGGTGCCCGCCATGTGGATGGCGAGCAGCATGTTGTTGCACATCTTGGCGATCTGGCCAGCGCCAAGCGCCCCGGCGTGAAACAGGTTCTGCCCCATGCAGGCGAGCACGGGTCTGGCCGCTTCAAAATCCGCTTGTTCGCCGCCGACGATGAAAGTGAGCGTGCCCGCCGCCGCACCGGCCACGCCCCCCGAGACGGGGGCATCGAGAAAACGGATGCCGCTCGCCTTCGCCGCCGCCCCCACCTGACGGGCCGAGGCCACGTCTATGGTGGAGCAGTCGATGACCAGGGCGCCGGGCGACAGGGCCGCCAGCAGATCCTGGCCACCCCGCTCACCGGCACTCTCCCCCAGCCAGAGGCTGCGCACGTGCTCGCCCGCTGGCAGCATGCTGATGACCAGCTCGCAGCCGCTCACCGCTTCCCGGGCATTCCCGGCGGCAATACAGCCAGCCTCGATGGCCCGGCTCAGGCTCTCGGGCACCAGATCAAACACCTGCACCCTGTGCCCCGCCTTGGCCAGGTTGGCGGCCATGGGCCCCCCCATGTTGCCAAGCCCGATAAACCCAATCCTTGTCATGGTGTGCTCCTTGTGTGTGATCCCGCGTCAGCGGAGGCGCAAGGGGTTGTCCCCCTCGGGCCAGCGATAGAAGGCATCCAGCCAGGCCTCACCCGTTTGCGGGGCCTGCCAGCGGGGGGATTTGTCCTTGTCGATGAGCAGGGCCCGCACCCCTTCCACGAAGTCCCCCCTGAGCACGCAATTGACCGAGAGGGTCAGCTCGTCGGCAAACACCTCGGCCAGGGACTGGCGCCGTGCCTGCCAGAACTGGCGCCAGAGAATGGCGCGGCTAATGGGGCTGCCGCGAAGGCAGGTCTCCCGCCCCTGAACCAGCGCCGGTTCGTCCAGCTCGGCGCCCTCGAGGCGTGCCAGCACCCCTTGCAGGGAGCGGCCGGTCAACAGCGCATCGATGCGGGCCTGGTGGGGCAAGAGCACGGGGGTCGGCAGCGTCTGGCCAAGGGATCGCTGCAAACCGGTGAGCAGCACCTCGATCCGCTCGCAGGGGTCGCCTGCGGACCAGTCGAGGGCGGCGAGGCGCGCCGGCAGCTCCGCCCGCTCGCGGCTCTCCATGGCGTGATCCGCGAGCCCCAGGCCGATGGCGTCCGCCCCGTTGAAGCGGGCACCGGTGAGGCCGAGCCAGAGTCCGAGCCGCCCCGGCATCCGGCTCAAAAACCAGCTGGCCCCCACGTCCGGATAGAGGCCGATGGTCACCTCCGGCATGGCGAACAGACTCTTCTCCGTCACCACCCGAAAAGCGGCCCCGGCAAAGAGGCCGATGCCGCCCCCCATGCAGATGCCGTCCGCCACGCAGACAAGGGGCTTGCCGTAGCAGTGGATGTGATGATCGAGCCGGTACTCCTGCAGGAAGAAGTCGCGGGCATAGCCGAACAACTCAGAGTGGCTCGCCTCCTGCTTGCGGTAATAAAAGGAGCGGATGTCGCCACCGGCGCAGAATGCCTTCTCGCCGGCCCCCTGCAGCAGCACGCAGACGATGGCCGGATCCTGCTCCCAGCGGGTCAACGCCCCCTGCAACAACTGGATCATCTCAAGGCTCAGGGCATTGAGGGAGGCGGGGCTGTCCAGAGTCAGCATGCCGATGTAGCGGCCATCCGCCGTGGGGTGGGTCTCGATGCGCACGGGCTCACTCATGGGCAGCCCCCGCAGACCGGGTATCTGCCCCTGCGACATGGCGGGCCGCCATCATTACCTCATTCATCCTTCACTCCTTCACTCTTTCGGTTTGGATTGGTCGTATCGCCAGCGCGGGGCCCGCTTCTCCAGGAAGGCCGCCACCCCTTCGCGCTGGTTGGCATCGTCAAACAGGGCGAGAAAGAGGCTGCGCTCGAGCGGCAGCGCCGCGTCCCTGTGAGTGCTTCGCCCCTGATTGATGAGCTGTTTGCAGGCGCGCAGGGCGCTCGGGCTCTGGCGCTCCACCAGCTGGGCCATCTGCTGCGCCGCCTCCCAGGCGTGCCCCTCGGTCACCACCTCCTCCACCAGCCCCATCTCGTAGGCCAGGGTGGCGCTCACCTTCTCGCCGCAGAGGATCATCCGCTTGGCCCAGCCCGGCCCCACCAGCTCGGTGAGGCGCTGGGTGCCGCCGGCGCAGGGCAGCAAGCCCACCGAGGCCTCCGGCAACCCCAGCTTGGCCTGCTGCTCGGCGATGCGGATGTCGCAGGCCAGCGCGACTTCGAGCCCCCCTCCCATGGCATAACCGTTGATGGCGGCGATGCTGACCCCGTGAAAGCGGGCCAGCGCCTCGAAGGCGTGGCCAAAGGCCTCGGCCACCTCGCGGGCATGCGCCAGGCTGCCGTCGGCGAACATCTTGAGATCGGCGCCGGCGCAGAAGAATTTCTCTCCGGCACCGCGGATCACCAGGGCCACCACGTCGGGGCGACCATCCAGCTCCACCATCATCTGCAAGAAGGCTTTCAGGCTGGCGAGCGTCCAGGTGTTGGCGGGTGGGTGATCGAGGGTGATGTAGGCCACGTGGCCGTGATATTCGAGCCTGATCCTTGTCATTGCGTTGTCCTTGTCAAAAAAACTGCCCCATGATGACAGGGTTGAATGGAGCCAACCTGCACCTGGCTCACAAAGCCTGAGGACGTGCCGACTGCGTCCTCAGGGCAGGCTACTCCCGCTACTCCAGCGCCAGGCCGGGGTCGGCCAGCAGGCGGCGGGCGATGATGAGCCGCATCACTTCATTCGTCCCTTCCAGAATGCGGTGCACCCGGGTGTCGCGCAGATAGCGCTCAAGCGGATACTCGCGGATATAACCATAGCCGCCAAAGAGTTGCAGGGCGTCGTCGCAGATGCGGTGCCCCACGTCGGTGGCAAAACGCTTGGCCATGGCGCACCAGGCACTCTTGTCCGGGCTGCCCTCATCGAGTTTGGCGGCCGCCTGGCGCACCAGCAGGCGGGCGGCGGCGAGCTCGGTGGCCATGTCGGCCAGGCGAAACTGCACGCTCTGGAATTCGCTGATCGGACGCCCGAATTGCTGGCGCTGCTGCACATGAGCCAGGGCATCGTTGAGAGCCTGCTGGGCAGTGCCCAGCGAACAGCTGGCGATGTTGATTCGCCCCCCATCGAGCGCCCGCATGGCGAACTTGAACCCTTCCCCCTCCTCCCCCAGCCGGAAGCGAGCGGGAATGCGCACGGCATTGAAGTTCACCTCCCGGGTCGGCTGGCTGTTCCAGCCCATCTTTTCCTCCGCCTTGCCGTAACTCACGCCGGGGGTCTGGGCCGGTACCATGAAGGCAGAGATCCCCTTGGCCCCCTCGCCACCGGTGCGGGCCATCACCACCAGCACGTCGGTGCAGCCGGCGCCCGAGATGAACACCTTGCTGCCGTCGAGGAGGTAATCTTCGCCATCGCGCACGGCGCGGGTCTTGAGGGCCGCAGCGTCGGAGCCCGCCCCCGGCTCGGTGAGGCAGTAGGAGCCCAGCAGCTCGCCGCTGGCGAGCCTGGGTACCCACTCCTCGGCCACCTCGGCAGGCAGCCAGCTGCCCAGCATCCAGCTCACCATGTTGTGGATGGTGAGATAGGCGGTGGTGGAGGTGCAGCCCATGGCGAGGCGCTCGAAGATGAGGCTGGCATCGAGCCGGCTCAGGCCCAGACCGTCATACTGCTCCGGGGTATAGAGGCCACACAGGCCCAGCGCCGCCGCCTGCTTGATGGTGGGGATGGGGAACTCGTGCTCCCTGTCCCAGTGCGCGGCATGGGGTTTGAGCGCCAGATCGGCGAAGGCGCCGGCCGACTCGACACAGGCCCGTTGGGATTCGGTCAGGGTAAAATCCATCTTGTTCGCTTCCTTTGTACTTGTTCCGTCGATCCGTTGCTGTCAATGGGGGCACCCGGGCAAAGTGGGCAACCCCTGCCGTCAGCGCAGCTGAATGGTCATATTGGGGCCGCTGGGAATGTCTTCGTCGAACCAGCGCTCCGTCACCGTCTTGGTCTCGGTGTAAAAACGCACCGCCTGCTTGCCGTAGGCGTGCAGATCCCCGTAGAAGGAGCCACGCCAGCCGGTGAAGGAGAAGAACGGCAGCGGCACCGGGATGGGCACGTTGATCCCCACCTGGCCCACCGCCACCTCGTGGCGAAACTTGCGGGCGGCGGCGCCACAGCCGGTGAAGAGGGAGGTGCCGTTGCCATAGGGGTTGGCGTTGATGAGGGCAAGCGCCTCATCCAGGCTCTCCACCTCGAGGCAGGCCAGCACGGGCCCGAAGATCTCCTCCTTGTAGATGCGCATCTCGGGGGTCACGCCGCGAAACAGGGTCGGCCCCACCCAGTTGCCCACCGGGTAGCCGGGGACGTCGCAAAAACGGCCGTCCAGCAAGCACTCGGCTCCCTCGGCAATCCCCGCCTCGATAAGCCCCTCCACCCTGACTTTCGCCTCCGGGCTGATAAGGGGGCCATAAGCCGCCTCGGGGTCGTGCCAGACGCCGGGTTTCACCTTGGCGAACTCGGCGGCGAGCTCGGGGATCCACTCCCTGGCGCTCCCCACGAACACCGCCACGCTGATGGCCATGCAGCGCTGACCGGCGGCGCCGACTCCGGCTCCCACCAGGTTGCCGAGCACCTGCGCCTTGTTGGCATCCGGCATGATCACCATGTGGTTCTTGGCGCCGACAAAACACTGGGCGCGCTTGAGCTGCGACGTGGCGCTGCGATAGACGTGACCACCGACCCGGGCCGAGCCCACGAAGCTCACCGCCTTCACGTCCAGGTGGCTGAGCAGCGCATCCACCTGATCGGCGCCGCCATGCACCACCGACAGAATGCCCCTGGGGGCCCCCGCTTCGGTAAACAGCTCGGCCAGGCGCATGGGGGTGAGGGGATCCTGCTCGGAGGGCTTGAGCACAAAGCCGTTGCCGCAGGCCACCGCCAGCGGGAACATCCAGAGCGGGATCATGGCCGGAAAGTTGAACGGCGTGATGCCGACGCAGACCCCGAGGGGCTGCACCCAGGAGTGGCCATCCACCCGGCGCGCCACGTTGCCCATGGTCTCCCCCAGGGTCTGGCTGGCAATGGCACAGGCCTGCTCCACCACCTCGATGCCGCGCCACACATCCCCCTTGGCATCCGCCAGGTTCTTGCCGGTTTCCTGGGCCAGCAGGGTCGCCAGCTCGTCGTGATGCACTTTCAACAGATGCTGGTAGTTGAACATCACCCGGGCCCGCTCGGGGGCCGGCACCTCCCGCCACAGCAGGTAGGCGTCGTGGGCGGCGCGCACCGCCAGCTCAATTTCCGCAGAGGTAGCTTTCGGCACCCGCGCCAGCAGATGCTGGTCCGCCGGGTCGGTCACCTCTATCCACTCGTCGCTTGCGGACGGACACGCCTCGCCACCGATGTAGAGCGGTAGATCCCCGTACTGGGTGTGATGCTGGCTCATGCCCCCCTCCTAGCCCGTTGGCAGGCGATGGCAGGCCACCCTGGGCCGGCCACATCCATGTTGCTGTTGCACATCCTGTTCACTCCTTGCGCTCCTCTGCCCGGGTAGCCCCTTGCGGCGGGCTGCCATCGAATTTACCTTAGACCAACAATCAATTTACGTTTACGCTAACGTAAACTTGAATCACGAATGGACTGACCAGTCATCACCCTGATGGCAGGGGAAATCGGCAGTCCACTGCACCAAGGAGAGCACGGATGCATGCCCTGATGGATGAAACCCTCCAGGCCCTGACCGAACAGGTCGAGGCTTTCTGCCAGAAAGTGATCGCACCGCGCGCCAGCGAGATCGATCAGAGCAACGCTTTCCCCCGGGATCTCTGGCCCCGCATGGGTGAGCTGGGGCTGCACGGCATCACGGTGGCGGAGGAGTATGACGGGGTGAACCTCGGCTATCTGGCCCATGTGCTGGTGATGGAGCAGGTGAGCCGCGCCAGCGCCTCGGTCGGCCTCTCCTACGGCGCCCACTCCAACCTCTGCATCAACCAGATCCACCGCCACGGCACCCCTGATCAGAAGGCGAAATATCTGCCTGATCTGGTCAGCGGCAAACACGTGGGGGCGCTGGCCATGAGCGAGCCGGGTGCCGGCTCCGACGTGGTGAGCATGCGCCTCACCGCAGTGCGCGAGGGGGATCACTTCGTGCTGAACGGCAACAAGATGTGGATCACCAATGGGCCCGATGCCGACACCTTCGTCATCTATGCCAAGACCGATGCCGCCGCCGGGCCCAAAGGGATTTCCGCCTTTATCGTCGAGGCGGGGACTCCCGGTTTTTCCACCGCCCAGAAGCTCGACAAGCTCGGCATGCGCGGCTCCAGTACCTGCGAGCTGGTGTTCGACAACTGCCGGGTGCCGCAGGAGAACCTGCTGGGCCCCCTGCACGGCGGGGTCAAGGTACTGATGAGCGGGCTCGACTACGAGCGGGTGGTGCTGGCGGCCGGGCCCCTTGGCATCATGCAGTCCTGCATGGACGTGGTGCTCCCCTATGTGCGCGAGCGCAAGCAGTTCGGTCAGGCCATCGGCGAGTTTCAGCTGGTGCAGGGCAAGCTCGCCGACATGTATACCCGTCTCGCCAGCAGCCGGGCGCTAGTCTATTCGGTGGCGAGCGCCTGCGATCAGGGCCGCACCAGCCGCAAGGATTGTGCCGCCGCCATCCTGTTTGCCGCCGAGAACGCCACCCAGATGGCCCTTGATGCCATCCAGCTGCTCGGCGGCAACGGTTACATCAACGAATACCCCACAGGCCGCCTGCTGCGGGACGCCAAACTCTACGAGATCGGCGCCGGCACCTCGGAGATCCGCCGCTGGCTCATCGGCCGCGAGCTGATGGGAGAGAGCGCATGAGCAGGATCCACTCCCGTCTCGACACCGCGAGCCCCGACTATGAGGCCAATCGGGCCGCCATGCAGGCACTGGTCGACGATCTCAATACCCGCCTGGAGGAGATAGCCTTGGGCGGGGGCGCGGCCAACAACGCCCGCCACCAGGCCCGTGGCAAGCTGCTGCCCCGCGAGCGCATCGACCAGCTGCTGGACCCGGGCTCCCCCTTTCTCGAGCTCTCGGCGCTGGCCGGATGGCAGGTCTATGACGAACCGGTGCCCGCCGCCGGCATCCTCACCGGTATCGGCCGGGTCTCGGGGCGCCTGTGCATGCTGGTGGTGAATGACGCCACCGTGAAGGGCGGCACCTACTACCCCCTCACGGTGAAAAAGCACCTGCGCGCCCAGGCCATCGCCGAGCGGCTGCGCCTCCCCTGCCTCTATCTGGTGGATTCCGGCGGCGCCTTCCTGCCCATGCAGGACGAGGTGTTCCCCGACCGGGAGCATTTTGGCCGCATCTTCTACAACCAGGCTCGCATGTCGGCCCAGAGCATCCCCCAGCTGGCGGTGGTGATGGGGCTCTGCACCGCCGGCGGCGCCTATGTGCCCGCCATGGCGGACGAGTCCATCATGGTCAGGGAGCAGGCCACCCTCTTTCTGGCGGGGCCACCGCTGGTCAAGGCCGCCACCGGCGAGGAGATCAGCGCAGAAGCCTTGGGCGGCGCCGAGGTACACTGCGCCCACTCCGGGGTGGCGGATCACATGGCCCGGGACGATGCCCATGCCCTGGCCATCGCCCGCACCCTGGTAAGCAACCTGGGGGACAACCAGACGGCGGCGTCACCCGCCCCATCCGCTCCCTCCTATGATGAGCCGCACTACCCCATCGAGGAGCTCTACGGCCTAGTGGGCACCAGTCTCAAGCGCCCCTATGACGCACGAGAATTGATCGCCCGACTGGTGGATGGCTCTGTGTTTGACGAATTCAAGGCGTTGTTCGGCACTACCCTGGTGACGGGTTTTTCCCGCATTGAGGGCATGCAGGTGGGGATCCTCGCCAACAACGGCGTGCTGCACAGCGACAGCGCCCAGAAGGGAGCCCACTTCATCCAGCTCTGCAACCAGCGGGGGATCCCGCTGCTGTTTCTGCAAAACATCACCGGCTTTATGGTGGGGAGTACGGCGGAGAAAGAGGGGATCGCCAAGCACGGCGCCAAGCTGGTGACCGCCGTGGCCTGCAGCCGGGTGCCCAAGATCACTCTGATCGTCGGCGGCAGCTTCGGTGCCGGCAACTACGGCATGTGCGGGCGCGCCTATGAACCGGATTTTCTCTTCAGCTGGCCCAACAGCCGCATCTCCGTCATGGGGGGCGAGCAGGCGGCCGGGGTGCTGGTGCAGGTGCGCCGGGACAAGCTCGCCGCCGAGGGCAAGACTCTGGGCGAGTCGGAGGCGGCCGCCATTCGCGCCCCGGTGATCGCGCAATACGAGCGCCAGGGTCACCCCTATTACGCCAGTGCTCGCCTGTGGGATGACGGCGTCATCGACCCGGCCCAGAGCCGCACCGTGCTGGCCCTGGCGCTGGCGGCCTGCCAGGGGGCCGAGCCTGGCCCTGGGCAGTACGGCATCTTCCGGATGTAAGGAGTTCATATGTCAGACCCGCTCTTCAACGATCCCCTTGCCCATTTTCGCCTTGAGCGCCACGGCCCGGTGATCGAGCTGGTGCTCGCCCGCCCGGCCCGTCACAACGCCCTCGATGCCGACCTGATGCAGGGGCTGCTCGACTGCCTCGACGAGCTGGCCCACGGCCAGCCCCTCGCCGACCGCCCCCACGTGCTGCTGCTGCGCGCCGAGGGGCCGCATTTTTGCGCGGGCGCCGATCTCGAGTGGATGCGCAAGATGGCCGGGGAGGCATTCGACCCCCGCGCCTTTGACAAGAATCGCGAGGACGCCCGGGTGCTGGCCCACCTGATGCAGGCACTGGACGAGCTGCCCTTCCCCACGGTAGCCCTGGTGCAGGGGGCCGCCTACGGCGGAGCCTTAGGCCTTGTCTGCGCCTGCGACATCGTGCTGGCCAGCGAAAATGCCCGCTTCTGCCTCTCCGAGGTGACCCTGGGACTGGTGCCTGCGGTGATCAGCCCCTACGTGGTGCGCGCCATGGGGATGCGCCAGGCTCGCCGCTACATGCTGAGCGCAGAGCCTTTTGATGCCATCACCGCCTGCCGACTCAACGTGGTGCACAGGCTCAGCCAGCCTGATCAGTTGCTGGCAGAGGGACGCGCCATGGCCCTGCGGTTGTGTCGCAACGGCCCCCAGGCGATGAAGGAGACCAAGCGGCTGCTGGCCGCCCTCGAAGGGCGCCCAGGCCACCAGCACGAAGAGCAGACCGTCGAGACCATCGCCCGGGTACGGGTCGGTCTCGAGGCCCAGGAGGGGATCCAGGCCTTCTTCGACAAACGCCCCCCAACCTGGCGCCCCCGTTTCAAGGACGAAGCATGACTCAATACCACCCCATCAAGCACCTGCTGATCGCCAGCTGTGGTCAATATAACGGGAGTGTGGATCAACACGCTTCGCACTTGTGCGCCTTGAACAACAGAGAGGTAGCATGACCCATCACACTCCCATCAAGCGCCTGCTGATCGCCAATCGCGGTGAAATCGCCGTGCGCATCATCAAGACCGCACGGCGCCTCGGCATTCACACCATCGCCCTCTACTCGGACGCCGACGCCCGTGCCATGCATGTGCGCGAAGCCGACGAGGCCTGGCATCTGGGGCCGGCCCCTGCCCGGGAGAGCTACCTCGACACCGGCAAGGTGCTCAAGATTGCCAAAGAGGCGAATGCCGACGCCATCCACCCGGGCTACGGTTTCCTGTCCGAGAACAGCGACTTTGCCACCGCCTGCGAGCAGCGGGGCCTGCGCTTTGTCGGCCCAAGCGGCGCCGCCATCCTCGCCATGGGGGACAAGTCGGGGGCCAAGGGGCTGATGCAGGCAGCCGGCGTCCCCGTGCTGCCCGGTTATCACGGCGCGGATCAGCATCCCGACTTTTTGCGCGATCAGGCGAGCCAGGTGGGCTTCCCGCTCCTTATCAAGGCGGCCAGTGGCGGCGGTGGCAAGGGGATGCGCCGGGTCGATCAGCTGGCCGACTTTGACGACGCCCTGGCGGCGGTCAAGCGGGAGGCGAGTGCCGCCTTTGGCGACGACCATGTGCTGCTGGAGCGCTATCTCCCCCGCGCCCGTCACGTGGAGGTGCAGGTCTTTGCCGATGCCCTTGGCAACGCCATCTATCTGGGGGACAGGGACTGCTCCTTGCAGCGCCGCCACCAGAAGGTGATCGAGGAGGCCCCCGCCCCCGACATCTCCCCTGCCCTGCGCCGCGCCATGGGCGAGGCGGCCGTGGCCGCTGCCAAAGCCATCCACTATCAGGGGGCCGGCACCATCGAGTTTTTGCTCTGCGGGGAGGAGTTCTTCTTCATGGAGATGAACACCCGGTTGCAGGTGGAGCACCCGGTTACCGAGGCCATCACCGGCCAGGATCTGGTGGCCTGGCAGCTGGCGGTGGCCGAGGGCAAACCGCTGCCCCTCACCCAGGAGCAGGTGGTGCTGCGTGGCCACGCGGTGGAGGCGCGCCTCTACGCCGAGGACGTGGCCGCCGGTTTTCTGCCAGCGAGCGGCCCCATCCACTGGCTCACCTGGCCCAAGGGGGTGCGCATCGACACCGGCGTCACCGCTGGCGATGAGGTGAGCCCCTATTACGACCCCATGATCGCCAAGCTCGTCGCCCACGCACCGAGCCGCAGCGAAGCCTTTGCCACCCTGGCCGATGCCCTGGCAGCCCTGGATCTCGGCCCTCTGGTGCACAACGGCCCGCTCCTGCAGCGCCTGTGCGAAGCGCCAGAGGTGCTGGCGATGCGCCACCACACCCAGTGGCCCATTCCCACCGACACCCTGCCCGTTCCGGCGCTCGCCTGGCCCCTCGCCACCCTCTGGCTCGCCACTTGCGAGCGCGATGCCTCCCCCTGGCAGCAGGCCGCAGGTTTTCGGCTGGGCCCCACCCGCCGCTTTTGCGCCACGGTGCGCATCGGCGAGGAGACCCGCACTCTCACCCTCGCCGAGCGAGGGGGCGCCCTGCTCTGGCAGGGCGAGCAGATCCCGTTTGAACTCGGGTCAGATCAGATCCGCCTGTACCAGGGTGGACATTGGCAGCGCTATCCGGTGCAGCCCCTCGGCGAGGACGCCTATTTGCTGCACCTGGCGGGCAGGCGCATCCGCTTCTCGCTCGATGATCAGCATCATCAGCTCCACCATGATCACGACACGAGCCATGCCCCGGGCATCCTGGCCCCCATGCACGGCATCGTGGTGGCGCTGCAGGTCGAGGCCGGCCAGCCGGTCAGCAAGGGGCAACCCCTGCTGGTGCTGGAGGCGATGAAGATGGAGCACGTCCTCAAGGCTGACCGGGACGGGGTGATTGAGGCCCTGCAGTGCCGCCAGGGGGAACAGGTGAGCCAGGGCGCCGTGCTGGTGCGCTTTGCCGAGGACCATACCGCGCAGGAGGAGCGCTCATGAGCCACACGCACGAGAACCGGGACGACAAGGTCAGCCTGGTGGAGATGGGGCCGCGGGACGGCCTGCAAAATGAGACCGCCACCCTCTCCCTGGCGCAGCGGCTGGCGCTCATCGCCCGCCTGGCCGAGAGCGGGTTGCAGCGCATCGAGGTGGGGGCCTTCGTGTCGCCCAAGAAGGTGCCGCAGATGGCGGATTCCGCCGCACTCTTTAATGCCCTGCCGCGCAGGGGGCCGACCCGCTATGGCGCCCTGGTGCCCAATCTGCAGGGTCTGCAGGCCGCCATCGCCGCACGCGCCGACGAGATAGGCCTCTTCACCGCCTGCGCGGACGGCTTCACCCGGGCCAACATCGGCATCAGCGTGGAGGAGTCCCTGGTGCGCTTTGCCCCGCTGGTGCAGGAGGCGCGCAGCCTCGGCATCAAGGTGCGCGGCTACCTCTCCACCGTCATCGCCTGCCCGTTCGACGGCCCGACCCGCCCGAAACGGGTCGCCGCCCTGGCCGAGCGGCTGCTGGATC
>ERZ724518.889-NODE-889-length-13269-cov-7.827758_pt1 | contig 13269 bp, 14 predicted proteins | sample MGYA00376051_ERZ724518 | MGnify/ENA primary metagenome ERZ724518 (study PRJEB28724, sample SAMN07190885) | wastewater metagenome | isolation source: influent of sewage treatment plant in Hong Hong | place: Hong Kong | collected 2016-03-17 ... | reverse complement strand
GCCCCCGCCTCGGCGGGCGACATGCCGACGTCGGCGAATACCTGGTCGTTGAGCGTCACGGTGGCGTCCTCGACGGTGGAGCGGCCCAACTCGGTGATCTGCACCAGCGTGGTGCGCCCGTCGGTCGGGTGCGGCACCCGCTTGACCAGACCGTCGGCCTCCAGCCGGCGGATGGCGTGGGTGACGCTGGTGACGTGCACCTGCAACCGATCCGAGGCCTTGGTGATGGGCAGCGCCCCGGAGCGGCTGAAGGCGAGCAGCCGCAGCAGTTCGAACCGGGAGAAACTCAGGTCGTAGGGCCGCAGGGCGTTCTCCACCCGGGCGAGCAGGATCTGATGGGCCCGCATCACCGAGGTGACCGCGACCATGCCGTCGGCAACCTCACCCCAGCCGGCGCGCGCCCAGTTGTCGCGGGCCAGCGCGATCGGGTCACCGCTGTGGGTCGGCACCGGTTCGGAGGACACGCTTCTTCATACCGCACCCGATGAGTTCGGGGCCGCCGACCGGTCACAACCCTCGGGGAGGGACCAGGGAGGAAGGGGACGAATCCATGTCCATCGATCATCTGCTGGCGGTGGTGCCCGTCGCCGATGTGCAGCGGAGCAACCGCTGGTATGAGGCGCTGTTCGGGCGCGGCGCCGACAACAACCCGATGGCGTCGCTGGTGGAGTGGCAGGTGCTGCCGCACGGCTGGGTTCAGGTCTTCGTCGACGAGGCGCGCGCCGGGTCCGGCCTGATGAACCTGGCCGTCGACGACCTGGACGCCCACCTCGCCGAGGTGCGTGGCCGGGGCCTCGACCCCGGCGAGGTCGTCGAGGCCGACAAGGGCGTGCGGCTCTCGACGCTGGCCGATCCCGACGGAAACCTGATCCGGCTGATCGGCGGGTTCCGGGTGCGGTACTGATCCGCTACAGGCCGCGCTGGAGCAGCACGGTGCCGGTGTCGACCGAGGCGATCTGCACGGCGGCGATGTCGTCGATCGGCATCGAGGTGCTGCCGGTCGGGGTCGCGGTCACCCCTTCGTGCGCCATCCACGTCGCCAGTTGGATGCGCTCGCCCTGGCGGCTCACCGCGAACATGGCCAGCTCGTCACCGGCCTCCTCGTCGTCGCCGGCACCGGTCTCGGGCCGATAGGTGCAGCGCATCGCCACGCTGGTCCCCCAGCCCTCGGCGGTCACCGACACCGTGGCCTCCAGCGACGAGGGCGCCACCGGGGTCATGCTCATCGCGGTGATCGACGTGGGCGGTTGGGCGGTCGGCGTGGGCGCGACCGGCCCCTGCCGGATGGCGACGAACACCCCGACCGCGAGCACCGCCGCCGCGGCCGCCGAGAGCGTCCAGACCATCCAGCGCATCCGGCAGCGGCGGGTGCGGACCTTGCCGAGCAGTTCGTCGAGCAGTTGCGGGCGCAGCGGGGGCGGCTCCAGACCTCCGTCGTCGATGGCGGCCACCTCGTCGGGGCGCAGCATTCCCAATAGGGCCGGCACGCCACCGAACTCGGTCACCGCCGCACAGCAATGCCGGCACAGGGGCAGGTGACCCTCGTATTCGCGGCGTTCGGTGCTCGACAGCGAACCCAGCACGTAGGCGGCGTCCCACATGGCGTAGGGGCAAGCGTCCGTGTTGAATTGCGCGTCTCCGGCGGGCTGGCCACGAAGGTGCGCCCCGCGCGAGAACGGATCGGTCATCGCGTCACCCCCATCTCCTGCAGCGTCAGCCGCAGCGCCCGCACCGCGTAGTGCAGCCTGGACTTCACGGTGCCCTCGGCGATCTGCAGATCCTCGGCGATCTGCGCGGTGGTCCAGCCCAGATAGTACGAACGGCGGATCACGGCGCGATGGTCCGCCGACAGCTGGGCCAGGGCGTCGCCGATCAGCAGCCGGTCCAGCGCCGCGTTGACCTCGTCGGGCGCGGCCTGCTCGGGCGTGCTGCCGGTGTCCAGGGATTCGCGCTCCTTGCGGAACCGAGCGCTGCGGCGGTCGTCGATGACCATGTTGCGGGCGACGGTGAACAGCCAGGCCCGCGCCGAGCGTTCGGCGTCGCCGGACACCTCGGGATGCTGCCAGGCCCGCAACAACGTCTCCTGAACCACGTCCTCGGCCCGCGCCGGGTCACCGGTCAACCGGACCGCGTAGCGCCACAGCGCGGCCGCGTGCTCGTCGTAGAGCACCCGCATCAGCGCGGTCTCCGGGTCGCTCATCGGAACCTCCCGCCCACAGACACGAGTCCGCCGGGTGTCTGGTTCAGCTACGCCGTCAAAATCCGGGGGCCGTCCTCGGTGACGGCGACGGTGTGCTCCCAGTGCGCGGCGCGGGAACCGTCGGCGGTGACGACGGTCCACTCGTCGGCGAGCACCCGGGTCTTCGTGGTGCCCAGCGTCAGCATCGGTTCGATGGCCAGCACCGAGCCGACCACCAGGGTGGGGCCGCGGCCGGGCTGGCCCTCGTTGGGCAGGAACGGGTCCATGTGCATCTGGCGGCCGATGCCGTGCCCGCCGTAGCCGGCCACGATCCCGAACTTACGGCCGTGGGTGCGTTCGGCGGCCCTGGTGCCCATCTCGATGGCGTGGGAGACGTCGGTGAGCCGGTTGCCCGGCACCATGGCCGCGATGCCGGCCTCCATCGACGCCTTGGTCGCCGCCGACAGCGCCTCGTCCACCGGGATCAGCGCACCGACGCCGAAGGTGATCGCGGCGTCGCCGTGCCAGCCGTCGATGATCGCGCCGCAGTCGATCGACACCAGGTCACCGGGCGCCAGCGTCTCATCGGCCGCCGGGATGCCGTGCACCACGCGGTCGTTGACCGAGGAGCAGATGCTGGCCGGATAGCCGTGGTAGCCCAGGAACGACGGGATGCCGCCGGCCTCCCGGATGATCGTCTCGGCGACGTCGTCGAGGTCCTTGGTGGACACCCCCGGCCCGGCGGCCTCGCGCACCGCGCGCAGGGCGTCGGCCACCACCGCCCCGGCGGCGGCCATCGCGTCGAGTTCCCCCGCCGTTCGGGAGGGTACGACCTTGCGGCTACGCAGTCCGGGCAGCGAGACCATCGGAACAGTCAGCGACCGAGCGCGTGCAGTGCCCTGGCGAAGACCTCGTCGAAGGATCCGACGGCGTCGACGGTCTTCAGTTCGCCGCGGTAGTAGTCCAGCAGCGGGGCGGTCTCGTCGCGGTAGACGTTGAAGCGATTGCGGATGACGTCCTCGGTGTCATCGGCGCGGCCGCGGCCCTTGAGCCGCTCGACCAGTTCGTCCTCGGGGACCCGGAACTCGACCACGGCGTCGAGCTTGAGGTTGCGCCGCTCGAGCATGTCGTGCAGCGCCTCGGCCTGCTCCACCGAGCGCGGGAACCCGTCGAGGATGAACCCGTCGGCGGCATCGGCGTCGTCGAGCCGGTCGTCGACCAGGGCGTTGGTCAGGGTGGCGGGCACCAGGTCGCCGGCGTCGAGATACTTCTTGGCCTCGATGCCCAACTCGGTGCCGGCGCTGATGTTGTGCCGGAACAGATCTCCGGTGGAGATCTGCGGAATCCCGAGCTTCTCCGCCAGCTTGACCGCCTGAGTGCCCTTGCCCGCACCGGGCGGCCCAAGCAAAACGATTCTCACTTCAGGAACCCTTCGTAGTTGCGCTGCATCAGCTGGCTCTCGATCTGTTTGACCGTATCCAAACCGACGCCGATCATGATCAGAACGGCGGTTCCGCCGAAGGGGATGTTCTGTACGCCCCCGCCGTTGCCCATCTCGAGGAACAGGTTCGGCAGCACGGCGATGACACCCAGGTAGATCGAGCCGGGAAGGGTGATCCGGCTCAGCACGTAGCGCAGGTAGTCCGCGGTGGGCTTGCCCGGCCGGATACCGGGGATGAAGCCACCGAACTTCTTCATCTCGTCCGCCCGCTCGTCGGGGTTGAACGTGATCGAGACGTAGAAGTAGGTGAAGAAGATGATCAGCGCGAAGTAGATCGCGATGTACACCGGGTCGGCCGGGTTGGTCAGGTAGTTGGCGACGAAACGGTCCCACCAGCTGTTGCCGACCCCGCCGCTGCCGCTACGGATGAGCTGGGTGATCAGGTGCGGGATGTAGATCAGCGAGGACGCGAAGATGACCGGGATGACGCCGGCCTGGTTGACCTTCAGCGGCAGGTAGGTCGAGGTGCCGCCGTACATTCGCCTGCCGACCATGCGCTTGGCGTACTGCACCGGGATGCGGCGCTGGCCCTGCTCGACGAAGACGACGCCGATGATGATGAGCAGGGCCGCGGCGCACACCGCGGCGAACACCAGTCCGCCTCGGCTGTCCAGGATGGTCTTGCCCTCGGCCGGGATGCGGGCCGCGATACCGGCGAAGATCAGCAGCGACATGCCGTTGCCGATGCCCCGCTCGGTGACCAGCTCACCCATCCACATCACCAGGGCGGCGCCCGCGGTCATCACCAGCACGATGATCACCAGGGCGAAGATGCTCTGGTCGGCGATGATGTCCAGGGTGCAGCCCTGCAGCAGGCCACCGTTGGCGGCGAGCGCCACGATGCTGGTGGCCTGCAGGACGGCCAACGCGATCGCCAGGTAACGCGTGTACTGCGTCATCTTGGCCTGGCCGGCCTGACCTTCCTTGCGCAGCTGCTCGAAACGCGGGATCACCACGGTGAGCAGCTGCACGATGATGCTGGCGGTGATGTAGGGCATGACGCCGACCGCGAACACCGTCAGCTGCAGCAGGGCGCCACCGGAGAACAGGTTGATCAGGGAGTAGATCTGCGCGCCCGCGCCACCGCTCACCTGCTCGATGCACTGGTGGACGTTCTTGTAGTTGACCCCCGGCGACGGGATGGTGGCGCCGACCCGATAGAGGATGACGACACCCAGCGTGAACAGGATCTTTCGCCTCAGGTCGACCGTCCTGAGTGAAGAGATGAAAGCCGAGAGCACTCTTCCTCCTGGGCAGCCGGACCTCAGTCGCAGCGTGCCAATGGGGCTGGCCTGGCCAGCGTTCGGGTAATCCTGCCTCGCGCCGATCGCAGCCTGGAACTTCTCGGCGGGATCGCGCGCTCGAATCAGTCTACGAGAGTAACAGTAGGCCCAGGCAGGGCAGGAATCCGCGGAGCCACCCAGCCACGGCGCGTACAGTCGCCGATGGCTCGTTATATTGGCTAAGTATAAGTAGCGCCGTGGTGGAGGGTCCTTCGATGACGCGCACAGACAACGACAGTTGGGACTTGGCGTCGAGCGTGGGCGCCACGGCCACCCTGGTGGCGGCGGCCCGCGCCGCGGCAACCCGGCTGCCCGATCCGGTGATCGACGACCCCTACGCCGAGCCGCTCGTCCGTGCCGTCGGCGTGGACTTCTTCACCCGGATGGCGGCGGGCGACATCGGTACCGACCAGGCGGCCATGGGCGTCGGCCGGATGACCGCCAACATGGCCGCCCGAACGCGCTACTTCGACGAGTTCTTCGCCGGAGCCGCTGGGCCGGCGACATCGGACACCGGAGCCGCTGGGCCGACGACATCAGACGTGAGGGCGGCCGATGCGGGCATCCGCCAGGCGGTGATCCTGGCCGCCGGCCTGGACTCGCGGGCCTTCCGGCTGGCGTGGCCGCCGGACATGGTGGTCTACGAGATCGACCAGCCCGAGGTGGTCACGTTCAAGTCGGACACCATGGCCGAGCTCGGCGTCACACCGACCTGCGTGCGCCGCACGGTCGCCATGGATCTGCGCAACGACTGGGCCACCGCGCTGCGCGGGGCCGGCTTCGACCCGAACAAACCGACCGCATGGAGCGCCGAGGGGCTGCTCGGCTATCTGCCCCCGGACGCCCAGGACCGGCTGCTCGACACCATCACCGGGCTGTCCGCCCCCGGCAGCCGGATCGCCATCGACTGTGCCCCGCCGTCCGACCCGGCCCAGGAGCAGCGGTCGCGCGAACGCATGCGGGCGTTCTCCGACCACTGGCGCGAGCAGGGCTTCCATCTGGACTTCAGCGAGTTGGTCTACATCGGTGAACGCAACGAGGCCAGCGCCTACCTGACCGGCCACGGCTGGCGGGTCGCCGCCACCGGAGTCAACGACCTGCTGGCCGCGCACGGCCTGGCGCCGTTCGACGACGACGAACCGATGTCGAAGCTCCGCTACCTCGAGGCGACCCTGGAGGCCCGACCGTGAAACGCACCGACGACGACAGCTGGGACCTGGCCTCCAGCGTCGGGGTCACCGCGACGATGGTGGCCGCTGCCCGCGCCGTGGCCAGCCGGGAGGAGAACCCGCTCATCGACGATCCGTTCGCGGCGGCGCTGGTGCGGGCGGTCGGGATCGAGTACTTCACCAAGTTCGTCGACGGTGACATCGATCCGGCCGCCGTCGACGACAGCGGTGGCGCCCGGATGTTGACCGATGTGATGGCCGTCCGGACCCGGTTCTTCGACGACTTCTTTCGCGAGGCCACCGAAGCCGGTGTGCGCCAGGCGGTCATCCTGGCCAGCGGGCTGGACTCCCGCGCCTACCGACTGCCGTGGTCGGCGGGCACCGTGGTCTTCGAGATCGACCAGGCCAAGGTCATCGAGTTCAAGTCCGAGACGCTGGCCGCTCTGGGCGCCTCCCCCACCGCGGACCGCCGCGCCGTCGCCGTCGACCTGCGTGACGATTGGCCGGCCGCCCTGCGCGCCGCCGGCTTCGACGACACCGCGCCGACCGCCTGGAGCGCGGAGGGGTTGCTGGTCTATCTGCCGCCGGACGCCCAGGATCGGTTGCTGGACAACATCACCGCGCTGTCCGCGCCGGGCAGCAGGATGGCCACCGAGTACCACCCCGACGCCGGCGCCGGAATCCTGGACCGCGCCACGAAGATGAGCGAGCAGTGGAGCGCGCAGGGCCTGGATCTGAACATGGCCGACCTGTTCTACACCGGCGAGCGTGCCTCCGTCGTCGACTACCTCGCCCGGCACGGCTGGCGGGTGACCACCCGCACCCGCCCGGAGATGTTCGCCCTGCACGGCCGCGTGTTCCCCGACGGGGATCCCGCGGCACCACTGCGAAACTCGTTGTCCGTCACGGCGGTCCGGACGTAGCGGGATGGCACGCACCGACGACGACAGCTGGGACCCGGCATCCAGTGTGGGGGCCACCGCCACCATGGTCGCGGCCGGGCGGGCGATGGCCACCAAGGACCCTCGCCGGCTGATCAACGATCCGTTCGCCGAGCCACTGGTGCGCGCGGTCGGCATCGACTTCTTCGTCGCGATGCTCGACGACACCCTGGGCACCTCGGCGTTCCCCGACTCCTCGCCCGAACGGGTCGAGGCGATGATCGCCGGAATGGCCATGCGCACCAAGTTCTTCGACGACTACTTCACCACGACGGCCGCCGGCGTGCGCCAGGCCGTGATCCTGGCCTCCGGGCTGGACTCCCGGGCCTTCCGCCTGGCCTGGCCGCCGGGCACCGTGGTGTACGAGATCGATCAGCCCGCGGTGATCGACTTCAAGAACCGCGTGCTCGGCGATCTCGGCGCGCAGCCCACCGCCGAGCGCCGCACGGTGGGGATCGACCTGCGGGGCGACTGGCCGGCCGCGTTGCGCGATGCGGGTTTCGACCCCGGCGCGCCCACCGCCTGGCTGGCCGAGGGGCTGCTGATCTACCTGCCGCCCGATGCGCAGGACCGGCTGTTCGACACCATCACCGCACTGTCGGTGCCGGGCAGCACCATGGCGACCGAATACGCGCCGGGCATCATCGAATTCGACTTCGAGAAGGCCCGGGATCGGGCGGCGATGATGCGCGAGCGCGGGCTCGACATCGACATGGCGTCGCTGATCTATCCCGGTCCGCGCAGCCATGTCATGGAATACCTGCGCGCCAAGGGCTGGCAGGTGACCGGGGCGCCCCGCGACGAACTGCTCACCCGCAACGGATTACAGCCACCCGACCGCAGCGACTTCAACCCACTGGGTGACATCGTCTACGTCAGCGCCGTGTTGGGTTAAACCCCGGACGCTCCCGATGTCGGCATACTGGACCGGTGAACCGGCTGATCGGTGCCGCCGGACTGGCCGGCCTGCTGTTGGCGGCGGCCTGCGCGCCGAAACCGCACCCGCAGCAGGGTGACCCGGCGTCGGCGGCGTCCCCGACGGCCGGTGCGACGATGTCGGCCTGGCCGAAGGGCGCGGCGGTCGACTATCAACTGGGCGGGGCGTATCCCCCGGATGCCGGCGTGGGCATCGTGGCACGCGACAGCTCCGAGCAACCCGCACCGGGCCGGTACTCGATCTGCTACGTCAACGGTTTCCAGACGCAGCCGGGCGACCAGTGGCCGGACACCCTGGTGCTGCACGACGCCTCCGGAACCGACGTGGCCGACCGCGGTTGGCCCGATGAGCGGATACTCGACATCTCGACACCGGCGAAACGGGCGGCGATCGTCGAGGCCCTCGCCCCGACCGTGCACCGTTGCGCGGTCCGCGGGTTCCAGGCGGTCGAGTTCGACAATCTCGACTCGTATACGAGGTCGAACGGCGCCTTCGACCTGGCGGCGGCCGAGGCCCACGCGACACTGCTGGCCGAACTGGCACACCGGGAGAAACTCGCTGCGGGACAGAAGAACACGCCGGAACTCGGCAGGCGCGGACCCGCCGACATCGGTTTCGACTTCGCCGTCGCCGAGGAGTGCCGTCGCTTCGACGAGTGCACCGCCTACACCGATGTCTACGGCGACTACGTCATCGACATCGAATACATCGACGATCTCGGCGCCCCCCTGGCCCAGGTGTGCGCCGACCCGCAGCTACCGCGGTCCAGCGTGATCCGGGACCGGATGCTCAGCGCGCCCGGTTCTCCCGACTACCGGCTGGAGCGCTGCCGATAGTCAGAACCGGCCGTCCCCCGGCCACAACGCCCGGGCACCGGTCAACGAGCGCTGACCCTGTTCCAGGGCCACGCTGATCGACCGGCCGAGCAGCACCGCAACGGCGTCCGGCAGCGAGGCCGCCGCCGGCTGCGAGGATGCCCTGGGCCGCAGGTAATCCCGCCACGAGGCGCCCGGGTAGCCGACCAGTTCCACCTCGGCGTCGACGTCCAGGCCCGCCAGGATCTTGGCGCGCCGCACCGCTGTCCGCAGCCCGCCGAGCTCGTCGACCAGGCCGTGGCCCAGCGCGTCCTCGCCGGTCCACACCCGGCCCCGGGCGACCGCGTCGACGGCCTCCACCGACAGGTTGCGCGCCTCGGCCACCCGCTGCACGAAGTCGGCGTAGAACAGGTCCGCCTCGGCCTCCACCAGCGCGTGCTGCTCGGGAGTGAACGGTGCGTTCAGCGACCAGGCATCGGCATTGGCGTTGGTGCGCACGGCATCCGAACCCACCCCCAGCCGGTCCTTGAGCTCACGCGCCACCAGTTTGCCGGTCACCACACCGATCGAACCGGTGATCGTGCCGGGATTGGCGACGATGGTGTCGGCACCCATGGCCACGTAGTAGCCGCCGGATGCCGCCACCGACCCCATCGAGGCGACCACCGGCTTACCCCGGTGTCGCAGCCGCACCACCTCACGCCATATGGTCTCCGAGCCGGTGACCGAACCGCCGGGACTGTCCACCCGCACCACCACGGCGGTGACGTCCTCGTCGGCGGCGGCCTCGCGCAGTGCGGCCGCAATCGTGTCCCCGCCGGCGCTGGATCGGCCGAATGGCGACAGTTGTGGTCCGCCGCGCCCGTTGACGATCGGACCGGCGACCGTGACCACCGCGATCGTCGGCTTGGAGCGGCTGGGCAGTGACGGCACCGGAACCGGCGGGCCGCCCTTGCGGGTCTGGGCGTAGCGCGACAGGAACAGCCGGGGCGGCTTGTCGTCGTCGGAGTCGGCGTCACCGGTCTCCGGTGAAACACCCTCCACGCCAACGAGTTCGGCGATGCGGCTGTAGGCCTCGTCGCGGAACCCGATGCGGTCCAACAGGTGTCCGGTCACGGCGTCGTCCCGCAGCAGCGGTGCCCGGTCGGCCAGCTCGTCGACGGCGGACACCTCGATGCCGCGGGACGCGGCGATGGCCTGCCACACCTGGGTGTGCAGGCTTTCGATGAGGCGGGAGTCGGCCTCGCGGTGCGCGTCGGTGTAGTGGTCCTGAGTGAACAGGTTGGCCATCGACTTGTATTCGCCGCGGGCGACGAACTGCGCCTCGATGCCCGCCTTGTCCAGGGCGTCACGCAGGAACAGCGCGTTGGTGGCGAAGCCGACCAGCCCGACGGTGCCCGACGGCTGCATCCACACCTCGCCGAACGCCGAGGCCAGGTAGTACGACAGCGTGCCCGGGTAGGTCTCGGCCCACGCCAGCGACGGCTTGCGTTCGGTGAAGGCGGCGATCGCCTCCCGCAACTCCTGCACGGCGGCGGCCGGTGCGGCCGTGAGCTGCACGCGGGCAATCAGTCCGGCGACCCGGTCGTCGTCGACGGCCCGGTGGATGGCGGCGACGGCGTCGCGCAGCAGCATGGGACGGCCGCCGCCGGTGACGAAGCTGAGCGGGTCGAAACCGGCGGTCTCCGGGGGAGCGGACTGCAGGTCCAGTTCGAGCACCACACCGGCTGGTACGCCGTGGTGGCGGGCGGTGTCGACCTTGCGGGCCATGTCACGCAGGGTGTCGGCGCCGGGGATCCCGGGCAGGAAGGACAGCATGCCGACGAGCCTACCGACGGCGCGGGCGCCGCATGGCCGCGAGGCTTTCTCCCGGAAACGGCATGCTCGGGTGCGCCGGCCGCGAGAATCGGCGCATGGTGCTCAAGGTCGACGTCTCGCCTCACCTCATCGGCGGCGAGGTGGAGCATGGCTACGGCAATCTCGCCGATGCGTTCCGAGCCAACTTCGCCGCCGGCCGGGAAATCGGCGCCGCCCTGGCGGTCTACCGGGACGGGGTCAAGGTCGTCGACCTGTGGGGTGGCTACCGCGACGGCACGACCAGAACGCCGTGGCGGCCCGACACCATGGTCAACCTGTTCTCCACCACCAAAGGGGTGGCGGCCCTGACGATCGCGCACGCGGTGTCGCGGGGGCTGCTGGACTACGACGCCGGGGTCTGCGACTACTGGCCGGAGTTCGCAGCCCAGGGCAAGGACACCGTAACGCTGCGCCAGTTGCTGGCCCACCAGGCCGGACTGTGCGCGCTGACACCCAATCCGACGCTGCGCGACGTCGCCGACCCGGTGCGACTGGCCCCCATCCTGGCGGCGCAGAAACCGGCGTGGCCGCCGGGCACCCGGCACGGCTATCACACGGTCACGATCGGCTGGTACGAGTCGGAGTTGATCCGCAGGACCGATCCGGGCGGCCGTACGCTCGGTCGTTATCTCGCTGAGGAGATCGCCGGCCCGATGGGGCTCGACCTGCACATCGGGCTGCCCGACACCGTGCCGCGTGACCGCGTCGCCCACATGCACAACTGGAAGCGACCCGAAACGCTGTTGCACGTCCGTGAGATGCCGCTCGGCTTCCTCGGGGCGGCGCTGAATCCGGTCGGCCTGCTCGCCCGAACGGCGTCGCCCGGCGACATCGACGTCTACGCCGGCGACTTCAACCGCGACGACGTTCGCCGGGTGGAGATCCCGGCGGGCAACGGCACCGGGACCGCGCGGGCGGTCGCGCAGTTGTACGGCGAGGCGGCCTGCGGCGGTAGCCGGATCGGCCTGAGCTCGGAGACTTTCGAGCAACTCACCGCACCGGCGCGCCCGCCGTCCGGCGGTGTCCGGGACAAGGTCCTGCGGGTCGACACGGCGTACTCGCTGGGGTTGGCCAAGCCGTTTCCCAGCATGACGTTCGGCTCGTCCGAAAGGGCCTTCGGCACACCGGGTTTCGGTGGCTCGTTCGGGTTCGCCGACCCCGACACCGGGATCGGCTTTGCCTACGTGATGAACCGGATGGGTTTTCATCTGTTCAGTGACCCGCGGGAACTGAGTGTGCGGCAAGCGCTGTTCCGTGACGTACTCGGTGTCCGGCCACAGACCTGACCCCGGAAACGCGAAAACCCCCGCACAGCGGGGGTTTTCGACCGGTGCGTTCGCGGAGTTACAGCTCGGTGGCCGATCCGCCAGCGGCGGTGATGGCCTCGCGGGCGCTGCCGCTGAACTTGTGCGCGGTCACGTCGACCTTGGCGGTCAGCTTGCCGTCACCCAGGACCTTCACGAGCACGTTCTTGCGCACCAGGCCCTTGGCGACGAGCTCCTCGACGCCGACCGAGCCGCCCTCGGGGAACACCCGCGCGATGTCACCGACGTTCACCACCGCGTACTCGGTGCGGAACCGGTTGCGGAAGCCCTTGAGCTTGGGCAGCCGCATGTGAATCGGCATCTGCCCGCCCTCGAAGGTCACCGGCACGTTCTTGCGCGCCTTGGTGCCCTTGGTGCCGCGGCCGGCGGTCTTGCCCTTCGAGGCTTCACCACGGCCGACGCGGGTCTTGGCCTTCTTGGAGCCGGGGGCCGGCTTCAAGTCGTGCAGTTTGATGACACTCATTTCACTTCCTCGACTTCCACGAGGTGGTGGACGACCTTGATCAGTCCGCGCGTCTGCGGGTTGTCCTCGCGGACCACCGACTGACGAATCTTGCGCAACCCCAACGTCCGCAGGCTCTCGCGCTGCTTCCAGCGCGCCCCGACGGTGCCACGCACCTGGGTGATCTTCAGTTCAGCCATGACTATGCGCTTCCTTCACGCGCGGCGGCCCCGGCGGTCTGGGCGGCCAGCGCTTCACTCTCCCGACGCGCGCGCAGCATGCCGGCCGGCGCGACGTCCTCGATCGGCAGCCCACGTCGGGCCGCCACTTCCTCGGGACGCTGCAGCAGCTTCAGCGCGGCGACGGTGGCATGCACCACGTTGATCGCGTTGTCACTGCCCAGCGACTTGGCCAGCACGTCGTGCACGCCGGCGCATTCCAGCACCGCGCGGCACGCACCGCCGGCGATGACGCCGGTACCGGGGCTGGCCGGGCGCAGCATGACCACACCGGCCGCCGCCTCGCCCTGGACGGGATGGACCACGGTGCCGCCGATCAGCGGGACGCGGAAGAAGTTCTTGCGAGCTTCCTCGACACCCTTGGCGATCGCGGCGGGCACCTCTTTGGCCTTGCCGTAGCCGACACCGACGAGGCCGTTGCCGTCGCCGACGATGACCAAAGCGGTGAAGCTGAACCGGCGGCCGCCCTTGACCACCTTGGAGACGCGGTTGATCGTGACGACCCGCTCGAGGTAGTTGCTCTTCTCACCGCTGTCGCGACCGCCACGGCCACCACGGTCGTCGCGACGACCCCGATCGCC
>ERZ724518.886-NODE-886-length-13281-cov-14.873356_pt1 | contig 13281 bp, 12 predicted proteins | sample MGYA00376051_ERZ724518 | MGnify/ENA primary metagenome ERZ724518 (study PRJEB28724, sample SAMN07190885) | wastewater metagenome | isolation source: influent of sewage treatment plant in Hong Hong | place: Hong Kong | collected 2016-03-17 ... | reverse complement strand
TAAGTGCTTTTTATAGGGATTTGCCTTTTTGGTAAATCCCTTTTTTTATGGATAAAAATTTTTCTTTATTATGTAAAAATAAATCTACAAGTTTAGGGTCAAAATGTTTGTTTTTCTCTTCTTCAATTATTTTGAATATTTTTTCATCTTCTATTGCCTTTTTATAAGGTCGTTCACAAGATAGTGCATCAAAAACATCTGCTATTGCCGTAATTCTTGCTTGAATACTTATTTCTTCTTCTTTTAACTGATTTGGATATCCTGAACCATCCCATTTTTCGTGATGTTCCTTTGCAATTGTTGCAGCTAATATTAAATAGTCTTTTTTTGAATCTTTGAATATTTCATAACCTTTTTCTGAGTGTGTTTTCATAATTTCCCATTCATCTTTTGTTAGTTTTTCAGGTTTATTTAAAATAGAATCGGGAATAGAAATTTTCCCAATATCATGTAAAGGACTAGCTTTTGCTAATAGTTCAATTTGTTCTTTATTTAATTCATTATGAAGAGAGGCTAATAATCTTGTATATTGAGAAACTCTTTTTACATGCCCACCAGTATTTGAATCTTTAAACTCAATTAAATCTGCCATTTTATTTATAATTTCATCTTTGGTCTCTTTTAATTCGGTATTTGCGTCTTGTAAATTAAAAAATAAAGAACCTATAAGTAATATTATAGTAACAGAAAAAAGTATATTTTGGTATTCGCTAAAAATCCATAATAGTATAATAGGTATTAAAAGAAATAAATAAGCTATAGTTCTAAATTTAACCTTTTTATCAAAAGATTTATCAAAAATATTTAGTAACTTGTTCATATCTGTCCTAGTGTTTTATATTAAAAAAAGAATGAATAATTTCATATGATAGGTTTAGAAAAATAAAAACCTTGGAACTTATTGATTCCTAAAGCTTTAACGGTATCATAAATCTCTTTCGTACTTACATGTTCGGCGATTACTTCGATTTGTGCTTCTTTTGCAAAATTTACAATGTTTTTTGCAACTAAATAGGATAATTTATCGCTATTTATTGTACTAATGATACTTCCATCTATTTTTATTGCATCAGCTTTTATTTTTGCTAAATAGATAAAATTTGAATATCCACTTCCAAAATCGTCAATATATATTTTATATCCCAACTCTTTGAGTTCAATAATAGTTTTTGTAGTGCTTTCATAATTTATTATTTCTTCTGTTTCAACTATCTCTAATGCTATTTTTGAAGTTATATTTTTTTGTTTTGAATATGATTTTAAAATGGTAATTATAGATTGGTTTTGTAAATCTTGAGGTGTTAAATTCACAGAAATCAATAGATCTAAATCACAATTTTCTAATTTAGTATATATTATTTTTAGGAGTTCTTTTGTAAGTTTTGTAGCTATAAAAGTATCTTTTATTGTAGTCATAAATTTTTCAGGTAGATATATTTGGTTATTTTTTACAACTCTAAGTAGTGCTTCATAGTGTTTAGTGTGTGAACTTTTATTTTCATTAATTATTTCTTGATAATAACAAATAATCATATTCTTTTGTATTGCTTCTTCAATTTCATCAATTGTTAAAAATTGTTCATCTTCTTTTTTCTCATGATAGATTTCTATGGTGTTTCTACCTTTATTTTTAGCATTATATAAAGCTATATCTGCTAATTTAAATGCTGAAACAAAATCTCTTTGATTATAAGGAGATAAATTTACACCTATAGAAATAGTGATAGGAATCTCTTCTTTATCTGATATTCTAAATTGTTTATTTTTAAAAGTATTATGAATTCTTTTTATAATATCTAATACAAATTCATCGTTTACATCATCTTTTTTTATTAATAAACAAAACTCTTCTCCTCCATATCTAATAAAAATATCTTTATTATTTCTAATTTGATTTTTTATAGTTTTTGTAATTTGTATTAAAATATTATCACCTACAACATGTCCATAGGTATCATTAACTTTTTTAAAATAATCAACATCAATAGCACAAAGAACATATTTCTTTAAATCTAAAAACATCTCGTAATCTTGTAGGTAATTTCTTGAATAAATGCCTGTTAATCTATCAATATAGAAGGTCTTTTTAGCCGTATAAAACCTAAAAGTTTGGTAAAGGAGAATTAAAAATAAAGATAAAACTAAAACCCAAAGAGAAAGAAGAAATATTTTGATTAAAAAGATTGTTGATGAAATTTCATCAATTTTTTTTATAGAAAAATCAATCGCAAAAACAACAGTTTTATCTTCAATAACAATTGGTTTTAAATATGTTATAAATAGTTCATCTGAAAATTCATGTTTTATTAACGCGGGAGTTTCAGAGGTATACGCATCTAACCATGTTTGAGAGTCAATGTCGAATTTTTCATTTAATTTGGCTTTTTCTTCTCCTTTTGAGGCATCGGCAATAAATCTAAAAAAATTGTTTTTGTCTACATAGAGTAAGTAAGCATATTTTATGTTTTTTGTTATTAATGTTTCAACTTTTTTATCTAATAGCTTAAAAAATTGATTTTCTTTATTATGAATATCATTATTTACTAATAAGTTAAAATCCTTTTTGTTATTAACTAATATTTCTTTTATCTCTTGAGAAGTATTGTCTATTATTTCAAAAATATCATTTGTAGAAATTTCTAAAATTTTAGTTTTTACATTTTTTTCGATGTATAAAGTTGAAAAATAAGAGATACATATCATAATCAATATGGTGAATAAAAAACTAAAATATAGATAGAATCTATTTTTTAATACTGGTTTAAATATCATTTTTTAATCCACAAATTTCAAATAATCATCAGGTATTTCTATATCCAATGACTTCGCTTTTTTTGAAGACAACTTTACATTTGGACGACTTTTAAACCAGTAAAATGCACCAAAGATGTCTTCATTATTTTTAAAAATGTATTTGTCATTTGTAAAAATAATTTTATTTTTATGTTCACAACTATTTATATCAAATTGAGACCCTTTTTTTATGTAGATAAAATTAGCATTATTGCAATTTATTTCAATACTTAAATCTTTACTAAAATATGGAGAAATTTTTTCTTCTGCTTCAGCAATAAATATTTTTGGTTCTTTCAAAAAAGTTTGAGCTATTTGTGAAATAATTTTTGCTTCTAATTCATTGATATTTGAACAATCTTGTATAAAATAGATATTTTTTGAAAAAAGAGGTAATAAACTTAGAAACAAAGCAATAAGTATTTTCATTAAAATGTCCATTTTATAGTGCTTGTATAAGTTCTAGTACTATTTGGTAATGTAAATAAAGACATATCTGAATAATTTGTATAAACAATGTCCATATCATCATCTAAGATATTATTTGCTTTGAAAATAAGTTCTAAATCTTTTGATATTTTATAATTAATGCCCAAAGATAGATTAAAACTATCTTTTATTTCTAAGTTTTTATTATAAGTATATCTTTGTTTATAAATTAACTCTTCATAAAAACTAAAATCACCAACCATTTGGTATGTTTTTATAGTACCGCCTGTTCTTGGACTTCCATATTTGCTACTTGAGTTGACATAGCTATAATAGTTTAAATCAATTTTATTGTGAGAGTCAAAATATTTTTCATAAGATAAAGAGAATCCTGTGGCATTAAAATCATCATTGTAGTTAATATAACCTGCTTTATCTATATCTAAAAGTATCATATTTTTTATCTCTAAATAGTTTAGAAATAAAGAAATATTCTCTTTTTTATCCCCATATTTTATTTCAAAAGTAGCAATATTTTTATCTTCATTTTTTAAATCTTTATTCTCTTTTGTTGCAAAATCTATTTCAAACATAGAAGGAGGAGTAAATGTTTTTGTTCCAAATAGTTTTAGACTTAAATCTTCTTCTAACAATGAAATATAACCAATTCTTGAAGTTAAAAAGTTAATATCTTTGAAATCGCTATTTTTTTTGTAGGTATCATGTTTTAAGTTTGTTATTAAGATATTTGAGTCATTAAAAAAATAAGAATATTCACTTAATAAAGTATAAATAGTTTCTTGTTTGAGATCTGATAATTTAACATCATTTTGAGTTGAACCATCTAAATATACAACATTTCTTGTATCAATTTCATACTCTTTATGTTTTATAGCTCCAGCTAAAAACAAAGAAGATTCATCAAACTCAAAAATATTTGAAATACCTGCATCATATTTTCTAAAATTTAAATCCTCATCTAGTTGTTTTGGCATAGTTGAATTTAAAGAATCAAAATCAATAATAGGAACAATTAAAAGTCCCTCCACATTTTTATGAAAAGACTCTTTATCGCTGTGGTTATAGCTTAAATAAGTTTTTCCATTTGAATTATTGAAATTTCTAGCAATTTCAACAAAATATTCCTTATGATTACTTTTTGAGGAGTCAAGAACAGTATCAGCAGCTAAAGAGATAAAATCATCTTTTTCTATAGTTGCAAAACCACCACTAATTTTATAATCATTTTTTCTATATGCAAAATATCCATACTCTTTTCTTGAGTCATTTTGTACACTACCATTTTTCAGATTTATAGTAGGATTGTTGATTTTTGAGCTATTAATCATAAAAAGTAAAGATGAATCTTCTAGTTCATCTGCAAAAACCATTGAAGTAGAACGGGAACCAAAACTAGAAAAACTATTTTTTAAAATACCTCCATTTATTGTGTATGGATTCTTCGTATAAAGTTTTACTGTTAATTTGGCTGGTTCATTTCCCAAAAGTACGGTGCTTTCTCCATAATAAATATCTATATGACTTATATGATCTAGCGGGTAATCAGCAAATAATAACCAAGGAGATAGGGTTTGAACTGAACTTACTTCTTGATCATCTATATAAACTCTCATTGAAGTACTAGTACTATTTGGGTTTCCTGCGTATGTTAGATTAGATATCCCAAAAATATTTGTTTGCATTGAAATTTTTGGTAGAGTTTTTAAAACATCTTTTAAGACATTTGCATTCATCATTTCTAAGTCTTGTTGTGTAAAAGTAACAAGATGACCTAAAGACTCTTTTTTAGTTCTTTCTGAGATTAAATTGGAAGTTTCAAGTTTATATTTATCTAATAAAAATTGTAAATCCTGAGAGAAAAGTATTTTTGTAAAGAGCAAAAATACAATGAAAAACTTCATATAAATAAACCTTGAATAGAAATTAAATTATATTGTACTTTATTATTTCTTAATATTGAAGAATGTTCTTTTTTATAAATAGGCAATTTTTGGAATATTTACGTGTAATTTTTAGATAATTTTTAGCTATACTTCGGCAAAAAATAAAAGAGTAGTAAATGGAATTTTTAGAAGAGATAACAACTTTATGGATAGTTATTTTTATTATTACAGGATTTATAGCTGGATATATTGATTCAATTGCAGGTGGTGGCGGGATGATTCAGGTTCCTGTTCTTTTATATAGTGGGATTCCTCCGATTTTTGTTTTAGCAACAAATAAAATGGCATCTTTATTTGGTACATTAATGGCAACAATCAAATATTTTTTAAGTAAAAAAATCTCTTTAAAAGTTGTTAGTATTACCATAATTCCATGTTTATTAGCTTCATATATAGGAAGTGAGTTGGTGATGTATATTCCTGAATATATAATTCAATGGGCAATTTTAATAGCTATTCCTATTGCTTTATTTTTTTTACTAAAAAAAAGTAAAAATATGGATGAAAAGAATACAAAACTCTCAAATAAAAACATTATATTAGCAACTGCACCAATTGGTTTTTATGATGGTATTTTAGGACCTGGCACGGGAACTTATATGACAATTTCTATGAAAAAATTTTTACATTTAGATTATATAATTGCTACAGCTTCTACTAAACCACTAAATTTGGCTACAAATGTTGGCTCAGCAATTGCTTTTGTAATGGCTGGAAAAGTTTTATGGATGATTGCAATTCCCATGGCAATTGCAAATATGATGGGTTCATATCTAGGAACACATTTTGCAATAAAAGGTGGAGAAAAGTTTATAAAAAAAGTATTGATTTTTGTACTTATTTTTATGTTGACCGCTAATATTATAAAAATCATTCTATCTTAAAAATGATTTTTATAGTTCTATTCCACTATCAAAAATGATTTTATCTCTTCCTTTATGCTTTGCTTTATAAAGTAGTTCATCTGCCATTTTTTTTGCTTCTAAAAATGAATCATATTTATTTCTAACACTAATTCCTGCACTAAATTTTAATTTAATACTAGTGTCTTTATATATAAAATTACTATTGTTTAAAGTTTTTTTTAGTCTTTTCATATATCTTTCAATTTCAATTTCTTCTTGATAATTAATAAGTGCAATAAATTCTTCACCACCATATCTAGCAATAACATCCTCTTTTCTTGTTAGATTTTTTAAAATCCCAGAAAAACTTTTCAAAACAGCATCTCCACAAGTGTGACCGTAGTTATCATTTATATTTTTAAAATGGTCAATATCATAAAAAACAATTGCATAATTATTTTGAAACATGGAAAAATTCTTTTCCATTTTTTCCATTTCATGATGATAAGCTCTTCTATTTAAAAGACCTGTTAAATAATCTACTTGATGTTCTTCTTTTGTTAAAATTAACTCTTTTTGTAGTACTTCTATTTGTTTATATAAGTAGTTAAATTTTTCTTTATTATTAGTTACTAGTTCTTTATTTTCTTTAATGGAATTCTCTATTTTGTAAATGGTATCAATAAGTTTTTTTTGTACAATTTTAAGTTCTCTATGTGAAGAATTTGAGATATTTAAACTTATTAATTCATCTTTTATTTTCATGATTTCTTCACTTGAATTATTACTGCTAGATAGAGTTTTATCAAAATATCTCCCCATTAATGAAGTCAATTTTACTATATCATCTGTTTTGTCTTTTAGTACTTTTCGATCAGAATTAATTCTTTGTTTAGAAATCTTTTTTAGGTTTGATATTGTTTTATTTGAAGTTATATTTTTTGGATTTTCTAAAATATCAACTATAAATTTCTCAATTTCTTCAACAAAAGTATAATCAACTGATGGAGTTAAAAGTTCTTCAAAAACTTCTACTAACTTTTTTAACTCTTCATTAGTTGTTCTTTCTACTAAAATATTTGCTAGGTCATTAAATGAGTTTATTTTTGAGGATTCTTTTTCTTCTTTTGTTAAAGATTGAGTGATTTTTTCAAATAAATCAAACTCTTCTATTTTTGTATTAGAGCTTAGAGCTTGTTTCCTAAATTCGATAAAATAATTTTCTGGAAGAGTTGGAATATTCTCATTTTTTAATTCAAATAAAGTATTTTTTGTTAGTTCTTTTATCTTTGTCAAAACACTACCTTTGTGACTTCATAAATAATAAATTGCATTGTACAATTATTTTTTAATATTAAAATAAAATGGTATATTAAAATATTGATGGTAATCAATTGAAATTATTTTAAATTAACTTATAATAGAAGAAAAATAATAAGGTAAATATAATGAGTACAATTTCATCTTTTTTAACAACTGACCATAGGGCTTGTGATGAGGAGTTTGCAAATTTAGAAAATGCAGTAGCTTCTCAAAATTGGGAAAAATCTCAGGAACAATTAAATAAATTTATTTCTGATTTAACTCATCATTTTAGTATGGAAGAAAAAGTTATGTTTCCAGCTTTTGAAGATGCAACAGGAATGACTCAAGGACCAACAATGGTTATGAGAATTGAACATGAACAAATGAAACAACTTTTAAATTCTTTACAAGAAGATGTAAACAAAAAAGATAAAGATCATTTTTTTGGAGTGAGTGAAAGTTTGATGATGTTAATGCAACAGCATAATATGAAAGAGGAGCAAATGCTTTACAAAATGGCTGATATGCATTTAGGAACACTGGTTTCAAAAGTAATAGAAGACATGAAGGCTATATAAAAGATGTTCAATCAAGGTTTAAGCCTAGATCAAGCACCACCAATTCATATTCCTTTTCGATTTTTTTTAAGCGCCCCAATTTTTGGGGTACTTATTTCTTTTGTGTTTTTGTATTTTCCTTTTATTGAAGTTTCAAATCAATACAATCATTTAGCAATAGGCGTTGTGCATCTTTTTACTTTGGGGATATTATCAATGATAATATTTGGAGCAATGCAACAAATGATGCCTGTTCTAGCAGGTGCAATAATTAAAAAACCTAGACTATTTGCAAATATTGTTCATACTTCTTTAGTTTTTGGAACGTTAGGCTTGAGTTTTTCATTTATCTTAGATTTCAAATTTTTACTTCATCTTGGAGTTTTCTTTTTAGCTATTGCTTTTTTAAGTTTTTTTGTAGTTTGTATAAAACTTTTATTTAGTGTTAAGTATTTGACTTCAACTGTAAAAGCCATGAGATTATTCGCTGTAGCTGGATTGATTACTTTTCTTTTAGGCTTATTTCTTGCAAGTTCACATATTAGTTTAGATATGAATGAACATTATTTGTCTTTTGTAAATGCACATATTTTATTTGCATTATTTGGTTTTACTTTTTTGCTTATTATGGGTGTTTCTTTTCAAGTTATTCCTATGTTTTATGTCTCTTTGGATTTTCCAAAATTTGTACAAAATACTATTCCTATTATTTTGTTTAGTTTACTTTTCATTTCATTTGGATTTCTCTATTTTGGAATAAATTTTTTAGTTTTAAAACTTTTATTTATTTTAATAATCTGTGTTTTTGCATATTTTGGATTAAAATCTTTAAACAATAGAAGAAGACCTGTTTTTGATGTAACTTTATGGTATTGGAAATTTTCATTAATTATGCTAATTCTTTCACAATTTATTTGGTTATTTAATATTTTTGAATCAAATTATATTTTAGCAATAATTTTTGCGTTTGGGTTTTTATATTCACTTTTACAAGGAATGGTTTATAAAATAATTCCTTTTTTAGCTTGGTTTCATCTAAATTCAAAAGGTTATTTTTCTCTTCCAACTATTAGAGAATTTATTGAAGAGAAATATATAAAATTGCATTTCTTTTTTCATCTTGCTTCTATAATATTTTTTGTAGCAGCTTATTTTCAAGATAGTTTTATTTATCTAGCAGGAATTTTGTTTTTAATTTCAAATTTAATATTTTTAATAAATGCAATTGTATCTGTTATGAAGTATTCAAAAATAGCCAAAACAAACCCAATGGATTTATCAGCGTTTAAATAATATCACTTGTGTTATAATGTCTCCTTAATTTTAAGGGACATTATAATTTAGGGAAATCAATGGCAAATCAAAATAATCAAATTTTAAAAAACACAAATGCACAAATATTAGATGAATTTAACGCTTCAATAATGTTTGATAAAGAACTTTATGCACAAGATATTAGAGGTTCAATCGCCCATTCACAAATGTTAGCTGAACAAGGAATTTTAACAACTGAAGAGCAAAAAGCAATCGAGCTTGGGCTTTTACAAGTAAAAAATGAGATTGAAAGTGGAGAGTTTAAATTCTCTTTAGCTTATGAAGATATTCATATGGCAGTTGAAACAAGACTTACTGAAATCATTGGAGAACCAGGAAAAAGACTTCATACTGCAAGAAGTAGAAATGACCAAGTTGCAACTGACTTTAGACTTTATGTTCAAGATAAATCTTTGAGTATAAAAGAGCAATTAAAAGAGTTAGTAAATACTTTTGTAGATGTAGCTTCAAAACATACAACTACATTAATTCCTGGAATGACTCACTTACAACACGCACAACCTCTTAATTTTGGTTATCATTTATTAGCTTATGCAAATATGTTTAAAAGAGATTTTGAGAGATTTGAAAGTTCTTATGAAAGAAATAATTATTGTCCTTTAGGAAGTGCAGCACTTGCAGGAACTCCACATAATATAAATAGAATTTCAACATCTCAAAAATTAGGATTTATAGCACCAACTTCTCATGCTATGGATACAGTTTCAGATAGAGATTTTGCATTAGAGATTTTATTTAACATAAGTACAGCAATGATGCATATAAGTAGAATTGCTGAAGAGCTTATCTTATGGTCATCTTATGAATTCCAATTTGTAAGAATGAGTGATGAATATGCAACAACAAGCTCAATTATGCCACAAAAGAAAAACCCAGATGTTCCAGAACTTTTAAGAGGAAAAACAGGACGTGTTTATGGAAATCTTATTTCACTTTTAACAGTTATGAAAGGTTTACCACTTGCATACAATAAAGATACTCAAGAAGATAAAGAGGGAGTTTTTGATTCAGTAAAAACTATGGAAATTTCTATCTCTATTTTAAATGAAGTAATCAAAACTATGATTGTAAATGTAGATAAAATGCAAAATGCTTGTAAAATAGGTCATTTAAGTGCTACAGATTTTGCTGATTATTTAGTGCAAAAACAAAATATGCCGTTTAGAACAGCTTATTATCTAACAAAAGATGTTGTGGCTAAAGCAAATAGTTTAAATAAAGACATTAGTGAATTAAACATTGATGAAATTAGAGCTTCAAATGAAGAGTTAAAAGATATTAATGAAGAGATTTTAATGTTCTTAGATTTAAGAAATTCAATGAATGCTAGGGTTTCACTAGGTGGAACAGCAACAAGCCAAACAATTAGTCAAATAGAAGTTTTTAAAGAGTGGTTAAAAAAATAGATTAAAAAAAATAAGATGAAAAAATCTCATCTTATTTAAAAAGTTTATTTAAGTAAGAATTTTTTTGTTAATTTAAATAGATTTGAGATATCAGTTTTTCCAACAAACCCATCTACCCCAACTTTATTCATTTTCCCTCTTACAGCATCTGTTGTCATTGAAGAGTTTACTATAACAGGGATATGAGCTAAATTTTTATTGTTTTTGATAAATGAAGCAACTTGATAACCATCCGTTCCTGGCATTTCAATATCAGTAATTACCATACCAACTTTATCAGGATTTAACTCTTCTAGTCTTTTTATTAAAAGCGTCCCATTTGCATAAATTTCAAAATCAAGACCTGCTTCTTCAAAAAATTTACTTAAAACTTCTCTAGCGACTCCTGAATCTTCTGCTGCTAAAATCAATTTGCTAGAGTGAATTTTCTCTTCTACATATTTTTTAACTTCATCAGAACCATCATCTGTCCATTTAATGTCTCTTAATAATTGTTCAGCATTGAATACTGTACATAATTCATCTTTATTATTTACTCTTACATAAGTTGTATATGTGATTTTAGAGTTTGTTTCTTCTGTATGTCTTAAATCCTGAGTTGTTTTTTCTACAATATCAAGCATATCTTTTACTAAAAATCCAATTTTTTTATGATTGAATTCACAAAAGATAATAAGTTTGTAATCTTTAACTTCAAGAGCAGGAAGTCCAAGCCATGCATCAAGGTTTACTAAAGTTACAGGTTCACCTCTAATTGTTGCAATTCCAGCTATTACATTGGTGTCTTTTGGAGTATCGTTAATTGCTACTTCTTCAGTAATTATAAAAGCTTTTACTTTTGCTATATTAATTGCGTAAATATTACTGTGACCTGTGTAAAATACAGCTAATTGTTGAACATTTCTAAGATGTCCTTGAGTCATTTGTTCAACACTACCACTAATACCGCTCATGAGAATCCTTTTTTAAGTATAAGTTAATTATTATATATATTTTAAACTTTGATAAACTTTAAGTTATTTTTGAAATTTTTTGACTAATTTTTGAACTGTAACTGATGCCATCATCAAACCAAATGAACCAGTTACTCCCTCAAAGCTACCTTTTTCTAAACACATTGGAAGTTCTGATGAAAAAATTACTTTAAATTTTTTCTTAAATCCTTGCGCTTTTAATTCTGTTCTAATTTTTTTAATAAAAGGGTCATTGTATGTGTCCCAAATAGAGATATACTCTATTTTTGATGGGTCAATTCTTTTTGCTCCACCACTCGTACTAATAATTTTTGTGAAATGTTTTTTTATTAAATGAACTTTTGGTTTAATATCATCAATTGCATCTAAAATATAATCATAAGAAGAAAAATCAAAATTATCAATCCATTCAGGTGTGATTTTTATATGAATTGGCGTAACTTCTGGATATTTTTCTTTTAAGGCTTCAACCTTTATTCGACCAATATTCCCAAAACTGCCCATTTGTCTGTTTAGATTTGATTCTTCATAAGTATCAAAATCAACTATAGTTATATTTTTGATTCCAGTGTTATAGAGTGCATCTAAAGCAAAACTTCCAACGCCACCAACTCCCAAAAGTATCAGTTTAACATCTTTGAATTTTTCAAAAACATCAGCACCGAATAGCTTTTTTGATCTATCATATTTCATCTAAACTTCTCTTTTACTTGTTTTTTGGTATTATATCATAAATTAATTTATTGGAGATGTTCATGGATAAAGAACCAATGACGCTAGCTGGTTACAACAAAGTTACGGGAGATTTAGAGTTTTTAAAAAAAACAGAAAGACCAGAAACTGTAATTGCTTTAGATGAAGCTAGACAATTAGGAGATTTAAAAGAGAATGCTGAATATCACTCTGCAAAAGATAAATTAAAATTAATTGATATTCAAATAGCTGAGTTAAATGCAGTTATTTCTAAAGCAGTTATTATAGATCCATCAACTCTTCCTCACGATAGAGTAAGTTTTGGTTCAACTGTTAATCTTGTAGATACAAACTCAGATGAAGAGTTCACATATACAATAGTTGGTGGAGTTGAATCAAATGCAGAAAAAGGAATGATTTCATTTAATTCACCCTTGGCAAAGCAATTAATGGGGAAGGAAGAGGGTGATGAAATACGAGCAACATTACCAGGTGGTGTTAAAACTTTTGAAATTTTAGGTGTAAGTTATAAGGAGATAGAATTATCATGAATGTAGCTATTATTGGAGCTAGTGGTTATACTGGATTAGAGCTAATAAAAATTTTAATAAATCATCCAAAATTCAATATTACTTATATTGCAAATTCTAGTGGTGAGATAAATGTTCAGGATTTACATCCTTGTCTAAAAAATGTAATAAATATGGATGTTAATTTAGCAGATGCAAAAGCTGTTGCACAAGTAGCAGATTTGGCATTTTTAGCACTTCCTCATAAAACAGCAATGGTTTTTGCTAAAGAGCTTTTAGCTTTAGGGATAAAGGTTATTGATTTAAGTGCTGATTATAGATTAAGTCTTGAAACTTATGAAAAACATTATTGTGAACATGGGGATAAAGAAAATATAAAAGATGCTGTTTATGGTTTACCTGAATATTTTAAAGAAGATATAAAAAATGCTAGACTTATTGCAAATCCAG
>ERZ724518.885-NODE-885-length-13285-cov-7.135525_pt1 | contig 13285 bp, 8 predicted proteins | sample MGYA00376051_ERZ724518 | MGnify/ENA primary metagenome ERZ724518 (study PRJEB28724, sample SAMN07190885) | wastewater metagenome | isolation source: influent of sewage treatment plant in Hong Hong | place: Hong Kong | collected 2016-03-17 ... | reverse complement strand
GTTCCCCTCTTACAGAGGGGTGGCATTCCGAGCATCGGAATGACGGGGTGTTTTTTTCATTCAAGCAAGTATTGAATAAAGATTTTTACGGTTTTCAGTAATATAAATTAAAATGGATTTTGTATTTTTGAGTAGAAAAAAACTATTAATTATATTGGAATCTCAAATTTTACCATTTAAAGAAATTTTTAAGAAAAAAATCTTTAGAATTCCAGATTACCAACGAGGGTATTCTTGGGAGCAAACACAATTAGAGGATCTTTGGACAGATCTTTCGAATATACATTTACAAAATAACGCCTATCATTTTACGGGTATACTTACTATTAATAATTTTTCTGAGCAGGATTATGAAAGTTTAGAACGTGAGGGTTTTCAAAATCTTGTTAATAGAGAACAAGGTGTTGTGGCTATTAATGGGGAATTTTATACACCCCACAATCTAGTAGATGGGCAACAACGCTTAACAACAATTCTTATTTTGCTTTCTCAACTCATAAAAAAAATTAAAAACGAGGCAGAAAGACTGCAATTCAGTAGGCAGTATTTTTTTATGTATGATAATGGAAATAAATATCTTTTTGGATATCATGTAGATGTGCCTTCACACCATTATTTGATTCGAGATATTTTCGAAGACGATTCTTATAGTGCCGAAGATACCGAGACTTTATATACTCACAATCTCGATTTTGCTAAGGATTTTTTTAATAAAAAAATTGTTGGATATTCACAAAATAATATCAAGGATCTCATCACTAAAATTACAGATCGATTACTATTTTCTGTCCTTAATCTTAGTGAAGCTTCAGGCAATAATCTAGATATATCCATGGTATTTGAAACTCTCAATTTTAGAGGGAAGCAGCTTTCTGGATTAGAACGTTTCAAAAATAGAGTATTGTATTTATTATCAAAGCAAAATAGTACCCCCTCCAATATTGCAAAAAGAAGAAGAGATGTTAATAATACATGGTTAGAAATTTACAAATGGTTAGGTAGAAATCCGAACCCTAAAAAAGTAATGGATGATGATGCGTTTCTAAAAGCATTTTGGTTGTTGTATTTCTCAGACGATACCATGGTAGCAAAAGAGTTTAAAGCTTATCAAAAAAACTTATTCGAAAAAGATTTTAGCCTTCTTAACATCTATGGTAATCGATTTATGAATTTAGAAATTTTACCCAAGTGGCTAAAGTGCATGAGGCAATCTGTAGTCCTTTGGTACTTTATCAATAACCCTTACGAGGTAGAAAATGATCCCGAATTCAAATACTATTACACGCCAAAAATTCAACGTTCTTTACTTCGTCTCAATAGTTTTCCATTTGGGTACGGACGTTATATGCTTAATTTAGTTTTAGCTATTTTAGTTCGTTTGTTGCCGAAATGTCAAGATGGTTTAGGGTTAACTAATGCGCAACAAAATAATGTAGAGAGAATAGAAAAGTTCCTGTGGGCGGCAGAAAGACATAACATCATGTGCTTTTTGTTCAATGGAAACAAAACCAATTTCAATCAAGAAGCAACATTTAGAGATATCAATAGGTATTTTTGTACAGGTAATTCTGGCGTTACGAATGTTTCCTTAACAGAACTTTTATTGGAAAAAAGAGTTTCTCATTTCGATTGGGCTTTGGTATTGCGTAATCTAGGAATGGGCAATTATTTCCAATCTTGGGACGGTATATTCTTCATTCTTAGAGAATACGAAGAGCACATCTCTGGGAAAATTGTAGAAAGAGAGATTGCCGTCAACAGAATATATCCAGATGATGAAGTCTCCGTGAGAATTTTATACCAAGATATCAATCGTTATGGTGTAGCGAAAAAGAGAAAATATTCCTACGCCTTGGGAAATCTTTTTATGTCCAACAATCAACATGCAGCAAGAGATTTTGATGCTCATAAAACCCGTATTAGTAATGCAATCGCTAGAGAAAACATCATCTACGAGTCAGAAAGACAATTGCTTAATTACAATAATTGGACAACCAAAGAGATAGAGCAGCGCAGCCAAGAGATTTTAGATTTTTTAATAGAAAAGTGGCAACTTCCTCCTTTACCTGCTAATTTCTGGAAAGAGTACTTTGGAAATTAGTATTGTATAATACTTATTTTAGTGTTATTTTTAAAGATTAATTTGCGAACAATACCCCATGAATAAACAAGAACTAATCTCCAAGATTAAATCCTTACAAGATATATCCTCCGATGAAAAAGCATACCTTATAGAGTTGGTCAACACCCAAAAGAAATACGGTTTAGTATGGGAAGACAAGCCAGAAGATGTAGAAGAACAATTGCGTAGCATGTTACCTGTTTTTAAAGAGATAAAAGAACGTGCGATAATTTCTGAAAATACAGACGCTCCCAACCATATCCTAATAGAAGGTGATAATTTACATGCATTAACAGCCCTTTCGTATACACACGAAGGGAAAATAGATGTCATTTATATCGATCCTCCATATAATACAGGAAAGGAGAATGAATTTAGATATAATGACAAATGGATTTTAAAAGATGATCCGTTCAAACATTCGACTTGGTTAGCATTTATTTCTAAAAGATTAAAAATTGCAAAAAAATTATTAGCAGATGATGGTGTTTTGATTTGTCATATAGATGAAAATGAATTCGATGCATTGAACTTATTGTTAGAAACTGAGGTTTTCACAACAAATGATTTTCTTGGTGTAATAGTTTGGAATAAATTAAATCCTAAAGGTGAAGTTACTGGAGTGGCTACAATGCATGAGTACGTTTTGATCTATGCTAAAAATAAAGATCAATTCAAAAATTTAGAAAATATACTTACTAGATCTAAGCCAAATGCGTCGAAAATATTAAATAAAGCAAAACAACTATTTAATAAAATTGGAAAGCAACAAATTCCTGAGACTATAAAGGAGGTTATTAAGCCATTTAACTATTCCAAAGAACTATTAAAAGATTTTGAGGTGCTTTATGATTTGGAATTAGTTAATACAGAATTTCAAGCTTGGTTATCTAAACAAGATTTTTCAGGAGGAGAGAAAGGTTATAAGTTTATTGACAAAAATGGAGATGTATTTCAGAGTGTTTCCATGGCTGCTCCAGACAAACCTGAAACTAGATCACACAGACCATTGATACATCCAATTACAGATAAATTATGTCCTGTTCCTGAAAAGGGATGGAGATGTACAGATGAGACAATGGATAACTATTTGGCTAAAGATTTAGTAATATTTGGAAAGGATGAAAAAACTCAGCCAAGAAGAAAATATTTATTAAAAGAAAATATGTATGAAGTTACTCCTTCTATTTATAACAATGGATCATCAGATGAAAATTTAATGAAAGATCTTAAGTTAAAATTTCCTTATCCAAAGGTTACTTCTGCGTCAATATATTTTTTGAATAATATTCATCCTAATCCAAAAATAATCCTTGATTTCTTCGCAGGTTCTGGGACTACTTTACACGCTACCATGGCGCTTAATGCAGAAGATGGGGGTAATAGACAATGCATTTTAGTAACCAATAATGAGAATAAAATTGCAGAAGAAGTCACTTACGAGCGCAACAAACGTGTCATCCAAGGCTATACCAATGCCAAAGGAGAACAAGTAGAAGGGCTAGTAAATAATAACCTTCGCTATTTTCAAGCAGACTTTGTTCCTAGTGAGCGTACAGAAATAAACCGCAGACTTTTAACGGCGCGTTCTACAGAGCTATTATGCATCAAAGAAGATTGTTTTCTAGATGTAACCAAAGATTATAATATCAAAGAGAGGCAAGCCAAGCTTTTTACCAACGGCTTAGGCAAATATATGATAGTCATCTACCACTCTCGTAACCAAGAAGAGGTAATCGCTCAACTTACAGAACTTATCCAAAATTTAGAAACCACAGAGAAAATAAAATTATACGCCTTCAGTCCAGAAAAAGAAAGCATAGAAGAAGACTTCTTTGCAGTGGCAGACAAGATTGCAGCGGTACCATTGCCAGATAGTATCTATAACGCCTATCGTGCAACTTTCCGTACCCTAAAACTTAACAATAAGCCTGCTGCTGTAAATTCTCTAAACCAAGACATCTAAACACCATGTACACTTTATTAGACTTTCAAGAAAAAGCCGTTAATCAGTTACAAGCACACGTAATTTCGGCTATAGAAGAGCATAGAAAACAAACTCCGGTTTTACTTAAAGCACCTACTGGAGCTGGTAAAACAGTAATGGCAGCAGCATTAATAGAGCGTGTAGTAGATCAGGCACATCTACATCCTGGTCTAGATAGCAATATGGCGTTTATTTGGTTTGCACCCAATACGCTGCATGTACAGAGCTATGATTCTCTTAATCTATTGTATGAGGAGCAAAGACGTCTCAATTGCATTAATCTAAGCGAACTTTCAGCAAACCCTGTGCTTAATCCTGGCGATTTGCTTTTTGCCAATTGGAGCAGCTTAAGCTCAGCAACCAATATTTGGCGCAAAGAAAATGAATCCAATACCAATCTGGAGTCTCTTATAGAAAATACACGTAACAACGATACCAAAATTATCCTAGTAATAGATGAGGCACACTTGTCAGCTTTTACAGGAGCTCAAGCAAAAGCAGTAAGAGAGCTTATCGCAGCAGATGTAGAAATTTTAATTACGGCTACACCTAGCCATATACCAGACAGAAATGTAGTAGTATCACGTAAGGATGTTATTGAACAAGAACTCATTAAAAAGTCCGTACGTTTGAATATTGGTCTAGACCCTTCCCAGCAAAATGGAGATAACGTTCATGTCCATTTATTAAGAAAAGCGTTTGAAAAAAAAGTCGAACTGCAAAAATTGTATGATGAAGAATTGGGGGCAGGAGTAGTAAACCCTTTAATACTAATTCAGTTGCCTTCAGATTCTACTGCTTTGTCAGATGAAGATAAATCCATACGAGAAATTTTGGAAGGGATTTTGGCATCAGATTACCAGATTTCCTCAAACAATGGTCGTTTGGCAATTTGGCTTTCTGGGGAAAAAGATAAAGATGGCTTAGAAGATCTTAACGGTTTGCAAGATGTTTTAATTTTTAAACAAGCCATAGCACAAGGTTGGGATTGCCCTCGTGCTTCAATTTTAGTAAGTTACCGTAATGTAAGGTCAGAAGATTTTGGGATACAAACGGTAGGGCGTATTTTGCGTATGCCTCATCGCAAACATTACACCCATGACGATCTTAACCATGGTTATGTGTATACCAACATCCAAACCAACCAAATCAAATTTGTGCCGTCTGATTCAGATTATTTTGATAAGCTTTTGGCAATAAGACAAGAAGACAAATCTTGGGATTTTGCCGTTATGCCAACTGCTCAGATGATTAACGACCGTAAGACAAGCGCCACGCTTACATCTACCTTTCAAACCATTTTCTTCAATGTAATGGAAAATAAATACGGAATAAAGCAGTTGCCCGATATTGATTTATTTACGCCAAGAGAAGAGGATGATGATGAGGTAAAAAAAATTAAAGAGGAAAACACGCAGAAAATGATCGAAAAAGGATGGGAATTTGAGATTGATGCCCACCAGATTAGAATTCCTACAGATATTAAAGTAGATCCTTACCAAGTAGATGCGATACAAATAAACAATGGTAACCGTAAAGAATTTGCCATAACAAACGAAGAGTTTAGACAGTTTTTTGATCGTTTTTGTTATGATAGTATCACGCGTTTAATTAAGGAGAAATCATGGCGTAAAATGCGCGAGACCTTAATTAATTTTGCTGAGTATTATTTACAATCTTTCGAATACGATGCTCGTAAAATCTACCTATATCCTAATAATAAAGCCATTGTTTTAGATGACATCAGAGTGGCTTTAGAGAAGTTTGACGCATGGCAGCAAGCTATAGGTAACGAAAGACGTCGTGTAGAATATTCGGATTGGCAAATTCCTAAAGAAAGATATTACAGCGAAAAACACATCAAAGAGGAAATAGAAAATCATGCCTTATTCCCTTTCTACGAACAAAATGGGGCTTCTAATCCAGAAAAATTGTTCAAACAATTTCTTATTGATCATGCCGATAAAATTAAGTATTGGTATAAAAACGGTGATAGCGGGAGAGAGCATTTTGCCATTGATTACGTAGATAGTAATGGAGTAAAAAGACTGTTCTATGTAGATTTTATTGTGGTAACTATGGATAATCGTATTGGTTTGTTTGATACCAAAACATTAAAGTCAGATATTGTAGATGCTAATAAACACAATGCATTGCGCAAATGGATGAGAAATAATGGTGAGCAATATTTTGGGGGAATTTTAATTCCTGTGGAAACAGCAGGCGTTTGGAAATTTTATTATTCCAATTTTGATTTAGAGGAAAATAAATACATTGATACCACAACTGGATTTACAGATTTAAGATTTTAGAAATGAGCAATTATATCATTCCAGATTTACCTTTGGCAGGAGATATAGAATCTAAGAAAATTCTTAAAAAAGCGGCTTTGGCTCATAAAGCTTTGGCAGAACTTAATGGAGTTTCTGAAACGATTCCCAATCAAGAAATTATTTTAAATACCCTTTCTTTACAAGAGGCAAAAGACAGTTCTGCTATTGAAAATATTATTACAACGCACGACGAACTATTTAGTAGTGATGAGTTAACGAGACAATTTGTGAGTTCTGCTGCAAAAGAGGTATTCAATTATGCAGCATCCCTTAAATATGGCTTTCAGTTAGTACAAAAATATGGCTTGTTAACAGCTAATAATATTATTGATATACAAGGGGTTTTAGAAGAGTCTAAATCGGGTTTTCGCAAAGTTCCTGGTACAAATTTAAAAAATGATCAAACAGGTGAAATTATTTATACACCACCTCAAAATCATTTTGATATTGTTCATCACATGTCAAATCTTGAAGAGTTTATTAATAATCCAGATATTACAGATCTAGATCAGTTAGTAAAAATGGCTATTATCCATCATCAATTTGAGAGTATTCATCCTTTCTATGACGGTAATGGTAGAACAGGTCGTATTATTAATATTCTTTATTTGGTTAGAGAAAGGTTGTTAAATTTACCCATTCTTTATTTAAGCCGTTACATTAATCAGAATAAAATCCAGTACTATAAATTGTTGCAACAAACAAGAGATACTGGAGAATGGGAAGAATGGGTGATGTTCATGTTAGATGCGGTTGAAAAAACTGCGATTCAAACGACTTCAATTATTAAAGGAATTAAAACTTTGATGCAGAAGTATAAAATGGTTATTAGAGAAAATGAGCCCAAAATCTATTCCCAAGATTTAATTAATAATTTATTTAAACATCCCTATACTAAAATAGAATTTCTTGTAAATGATCTTGGCATTACAAGACAAACCGCATCAAGATATTTGGATAAATTGATTGATTTAGGACTTGTCCATAAGCAAAAGATAGGTAAAGAGAATTTTTATATTAACAAGGATTTGTATGCATTTCTACATGATGCACCGCAAATACATCATTTGTAAGAACAATAGTTGATGTTATTAAAATGAGAAAATAATAACATGTGTTATAAACGTGTTAGAAAAAACAGAATAATTTAACATGTTATACAGAACGTGTTAAAAAAAATAAAAAATAATAACACGTCTTACAAACATGTTATGAAAATAAATAAAAAAAATATGTGATTTTATATTAAACTTCTAAAAAAAATCAATAACTATGAATAAAGGACTAGACGCTATGTTTATGAATTTCGGTATTAGAAATGAAGACATGGAAATCATTAAGAATATTTGCGAAGAAGCACAGATAAATTTTGACTGGTTTAAAGATTTTATTCTTAAAGAGTACCACGAGCTAAAAATGAAAAATGAAGATTTGGATAGTAAATCCTTACAGAAGATTCTAGAAAAAGCTTTGTCTAATCAATAAACAGCAATCTCATGATAATTACAAAAATTGCAGCTAAAAATTATAAAACCTATAAAGATCTGGACCTTGACCTTACAGTGAATGCTGATCAACCAATTATATTGATCGGTGGTCAAAATGGTGGTGGTAAAACCACATTATTTCAAGCGATTTATGCAGCTTTATATGGTTTAGAAGTAAAAGACAAAGATCATTTTAAAAGACTGGTTTCAGCTGCTACACCTTTTCATAATGATGTTCGTATAGAACTTGAAATTGATTTTAAAGGAAAAGTCTTGATGAAAGATTTTTTATATAAAATAAAAAGAACCTATACGCTTAATTCCCAAGAACAGCCGATAGAATCTGTAACACTTAATTTTAACGGGGATGTATTTACATACGGTTCTGCTATGCCTTTCTCACAAAGAAATAAACTAGAAGTAGAAGTAAATAAAATTATAAAAGCAAATCTTCCAAAAGAGTTAAGCAAATACTTCCTTTTTGATGCTATGGAGTCGGGTGATTTATTAAAAGAAGATTATCTCGCTCGTGTTATAAAAGAGAATATTGAAAATGTAATGGGTTTTAATAAATACATTCATTTGGAAGAAGCGGCTCATAAGTTAAAAGAAAAATATATAGCAGACTCCCTAGAAATCGAATCTGAAAGAGTAGAATATCAAAAACTTTTGGATGAAAAAAACAAGGTAGAAGCGAAAATTAAAAGTCTTAGAGAAGAACAGAAAATCAAGTTAGGATATTCAATAGATAAAAAAGATCTTTACAATAAAGCTAAAGAGGGTAAAAATTTACAGCAAGAGTTTCAGGATCAAATAAAACTTTTAGAATCTCGTATTGAAGATTTAAAACTAAAAGAAGCTGAATATTTGCACTTGACGAGCAAGTACGCTGAGGAAATTGAGTTGCAATCATTTTTACCAAAATTGACTGATACAATTAAACAAGAACTACAGTTAATCATTAACTCTAAAGATAATGCTTCTAACTCTAGTCATTTTTCAACAATGCAGTTAGATTATATTTATCAAAAAATATCGAGTTACTTGGATCATAATAAACTAGAGGGGATGTTGTCAAAATCTTTTGCAGATGATTTACTAGAGTTTATTAAGCAAGATCAAAAAAATAATACCACTGCCGAGGATTTTAGTTATTTTTCAGATGATGAGATTAATTCAATAAAATTATTACTAAACCAATCCTCTGCCAATACTTTCAATTATTTAAATCATACCAAAGACAGTTTACAAAAAGAATTAAAGCAACTTCCAATAATTTATGCAGATTTAGCAGAAGCAAAAAGCCATTTATCCACAGAAGACAGCTCCATTATTGACTCATACGAATTCAATGAATCATTATTAGCCGATTTAAAAACGAATATCATTAATCTTCAAGAAGAGATACAAAGAATTAATAAAGAGATTAATAAATTTGATATTTCAGAAGAAGAAATTCCCAACCCAAAATTGGAAATTCTTAAAAAAATTGAACCTGTATTTTCTATAATTTCAAATGCTTTATTAAGTTCAAAGAAGCAACGTATAGAAGAAATGATGAAGAATGATCTTAATTCTACATTGGTAGCCTATGCGGATCAAATAGGCAAAGTAGAACTTTCTGAAAATCTTTCTGATTTAACGTTTAAAATCTTTCATAAGTCGGGAAACGAAATTTATTTAGAAGAATTAAATGCAGCATCTAAGCAAATCATAGTGCAAGTATTATTAAAAGCATTACATCAATTTGGCGATTATAACCCTCCTGTAATGATTGATACAGTTATGGGATATCTCGATGAGGACAGTCGAGCTTCTTTGTTGGAGAATTATTTCCCTACTTTATCACATCAAACAATATTATTGAGTACCGATAGTGAGATAAGAACGGATAAAGACTTAATTAAAATTCAAGAATTTATTTCTAAAAAGTATACACTTGAAAGAGACAAGGTAAATCAACTAACCAATGTAAGAGAGGGGTACTTTAACGCTTAATTTTTTATTCTATGTTAACATTACAAACTAATTTACGTATTGCAGAAGCAGTTAATCCTAAAATGGAAGAACTTCGTGCAAAATTAGAAGATATATTAAATTTAGAAAAATACCATTTTGATCATAAGCCTTTTGCTGTAAAAGGGAATGCAAAATTTATGCGTATTTCTTTGCTTGCGGGTTTGTCTTTAAACCATATAAGAACAGAAAATTTTCTTAGTCTTTCAATGACGAGCAATAGTATCCATCCAACTTTATTTACAGTTCATAATTTATCGAACTATTTAAATACTTTGCTTCACTTCAGATATGCCCATCTTAATATCAATTGGGAAGATAGCATTACACGTAGTAAGGTGATTTGCGAAGAAATTTTAAAAGGTGCAGAGTATTTGCTTAAAGGAGATAATTTATTAGAATGGTTGTCTTTTTCAGGTAATAAATCAGCAGCTGCTAATGCTATACCTCACCTAAATCTTAATATTGGAGAGTATGCGGATGATATTCCTGCTTATTTAGATATGAATAGTACAGCAGTGACCAATACACAAATTTTAATTGCAGGGACAACAGGATCAGGTAAATCTAATTTGTTAGCTGTTTTAATGAATGAAATTAGATCCCTTTCCGTGGAAACGAGCTATCCGGTAAATTTCTTGTTTTTTGATTATAAAGGTGAGTTTTCTGATGTTGCAAATAATGATTGGTTGAACCATTTCTCGGTGGATAGAACCGCTATTTTAGATCCTATCGTAGAACCACTGCCTTTTACACCTTTCAAAAACTTTGTAAATGCTAATCAGCAGGAAATTAATATTTATTCCACAGAAATGGCTAATGCATTATGTGCGATTGATAGAGCATCTATTAGTGCAAATATGAGTAATCGATTATCAGAAGCGATTATAGAAGCTTATGTTCAAACCAAGGGACATCCTATTACTTTCGAATTAATCTATGAATGCTATACGGAAGTACAACCTAAAAATGATAAGGAAAAAATAGACAGTGTTAAATCTGTTTTAAATCAATTGATAAGGTCTAATTTATTTCAAATTGAAGATAAGATAGATTTAATTAAAAACAGTTTTATAGTTAAAATGGATAAATACGCAAGCGATGGTCCTGTTGGTAAAGCAATTGTTTATTTTATCATTTCTAAGCTTAATTCTATTTACGAAAATTTGTCTCAGCAAGCTAATGATGGAGAAAAAGTCCAATTAAGACATTTTACAATCATTGATGAAGCTCACTATATGTTAGACTTTGATAACAAACCATTAAGAAACTTAATTGCTGTAGGTAGAAATAAAGGGATGAGTGTGGTCTTAGCTACACAAAATATGGAGCATTTTAAATCTAAACATTTTGATTTTTACGCCAATGCTCAATATCCGCTGATTATGAAACAACAATCAATTAATGATGGAGTACTAAAAGATCTTTATGGTACAAGTCCTTCGGAATTACTTGAATTGAAACAAGCAATTGCAGGCCTTGGAAAAGGAGAATTAATTATAAAGAATAATGAAGCAATACTGATGGGTATAGGGAAAAAATTTAAAAAAATTAAAGTCAGACATTTGATATAAACTTTACCTCGCATTTTAAGACAAAACCCAATTACTCTTAGAGGAATAGTATACACTAAAAAGTTAATATTAAAAATACTATAAATTTAATTTGAATTTTTATGGATAGTCCAAAGAAAAAAAGGCATTCCCATGCTGAATTGATTGAGATTTTTAGTCAAAAAAAAATACCGGATGAATTTCATTCAAGATTCATTAATGAATATGACAGAATTTTCAATGAATTATATGAAGATGCAAAAGATTGGATTGATGATGATTTTAACGAAGATGAATCAGTACAGAGTAGTGCATTAGATGTAACTTTTATGTTTGTTGAGCCTTTTTTAGAACAAATTGAAATTGGACATAGTGCGGAATGGGCCGAAATAATGGCGAAGTATAGCGAAGAGGATGAAAATGTCGCATTTCATTATGCGTATCAGGGAGTGTTTGAAAAAGATTCAGCAAAAGCCATAGATGAATTGATTATTCATTGTAAGTGTTTGAATGGAGACGAACATTTTGTAAGATACTTACTGTATTTGTTTCAATGTGGTGATGGATACTCGGAACCATTAGAAAAAGCAAAAGTGTATTCCGAGATTTATAATAAACAAATAGAATTGGGTAAATCTAATGTCTTTGCTCACGAATATGCAGATTTAATAGCGGAAGACGTATATATAGAATCCTATTGCGAAGCATATGCTACAATTTATGATCAATCACTAAAACAAGGAAAATCTGAACAATACGCTCGTAGATATGCATATATGTATAGTGAATGGATAGGTAATCATTATGGAAAATTATCTGATGCATATGAGGATAGTGATTTTGTATTCTGGAATGAAAAAATGATAGGAAATATGAAAGGTTGGGAATATGCCAATGAGAATGAACTTTCAGATAGGCAATCTTTTATAAAAATATATGAAAACATACATATAAATACTTACTACGCAGATATTCCGCCATTACCTGAGATGAACAATGAGCAAATAGATAAAATGATCTTGGAAAAAGCAGTAGAGAGTTATGAGAGATTGAAACCCAATGAATGATGGAAGTAAATAGAAAATAAATTTGATAAGAAAGGAAATAAAAAACTCAAGAAAATTTTTTTCAATTAATGAGATATTATGACGGTTTAAAGCATCATTAAATTTTGGCTGTTTATATGCTTCGATATAAGTGAAAAACCAATATTGGATTTTTAAACCTTTTCTTAAAATTTCCCAAAATCATTTAAATTATAATAAACAATCTTCAACCCAATGTTGATGAGTTTGTAGATCCCAAAATAGGTAAAATGAAATTCTTTCTTACACCCATCAATAGTATACTTTTATGGACTCTTGATTCCTTTTGAATTTAGGATAGTAATAATTGAAATATATTTTAATTATTACTATATGATTTCTAGGAGTCATTTATCATCCCTTGATTGGAAAGCAATAATCAAAATATTTTAAACGACTTATATTGTCATTGTATAAAAATAATTTTACAAGAAAGTAAACTCAAATAAATAAAATAAAACTATGGTTGAAGTTGAAAGTATAAGCTTAAAAAGTTTATTTGAAAAAAAATTAGTAATTCCTGAATACCAAAGACCTTATGTATGGACTTCAATTGAAATTAATAAACTTTTAAATCAGTTTAAAGAGCATATAAAAAGAGAAATTAATGAAGGTATTAAACCAAATTTTTATTTAGGAAGTATAGTTCTACACAAGGAAGGAGATTATTATAATATAATTGATGGCCAACAAAGAATAACA
>ERZ724518.884-NODE-884-length-13286-cov-9.233920_pt1 | contig 13286 bp, 14 predicted proteins | sample MGYA00376051_ERZ724518 | MGnify/ENA primary metagenome ERZ724518 (study PRJEB28724, sample SAMN07190885) | wastewater metagenome | isolation source: influent of sewage treatment plant in Hong Hong | place: Hong Kong | collected 2016-03-17 ... | reverse complement strand
GAAACTATTACCATTTTAGGACAAGATTCTTTTAATAACAAAAATGTTTGGCCCAAAACAAAAAGGAATTAAGCAACAATTAGTTGCTTAATTTCTTCCTAAATTTCTTCATCAACACTATTTGACAAAGAGCCGAATTTAATCAAATCAGAGATGTCTGGAAAGATTGCTCATAAAAAAAAGTGGGGCCAATTCGGGGCAATAAAGTTAAAAACCCTTGTGAATCAAGGGTTTTTCTGTATTTCTATCTTCCCTGCAGGAATCGAACCTGCAACTAATTCTTAGGAGGAATTTGTTATATCCATTTAACTAAGGGAAGTCTGCCTTTCTATTGTAACTCAGAAAAGGACAGAATGCAAGACTGAGACTGTTTTAGTCTGCTGCATGTTTACGGTATTTTTCCATTTTTCCTTTGAACAATTCCCCATTACTTGGGGCGGTATAGGTGATGGCATTTGCTCCAGCTGCTATAACTTGACGAATGCTTTCTTCGGTTGGTCCACCAGTTGCCATGATAGGAAAATCGGGATACTCTTTCCGAATTTTTTCTACAACTTTCGGGGTTTCAACACCACATGAAACATTCAAGATATCAATCCCCGCTTCAATCCGAGATTTGATATCAGATTTATCTGAAACGACTGTATAAATAATGGGAATATCGATGACCTTATTGATTTCCTCAATTGTTTCAACAGTTGTTGGGCCATTTACAACAACAGCATAGGCTCCCTCTGATTCAGACAATAAGCTCATATTAGCCGAACGCACACCAGTTGTTAAGCCACCACCCACGCCAGCCAGAACAGGTACAGAAGCAACCATCATGATACTCTTAATAATGGCAGGAATTGGTGTAAAGGGATAAACCGCTAGAATGGCATCCGCATTATGATTCGCAATAATTGAAACATCGGTGGTAAATAAGATGGAACGAATGCGACGACCATAAATGCGAATGCCACTACATTCTTTTATGACTTCGGGCATTTGAACAATATCTTGTCGTAAATCAGACATGACTGATGGGATATGTGGTTGAGTCATCATAATACCTCGTACGGTGGTTTAACAATTTAATTACCGCGCCAATTGGCCAGCCTGAAACTCATACATCCGATGATAGGTTCCCTTGAGGGCTAGTAATTCTTCATGGCTACCTGATTCAATAATTTTGCCTTTATCTAAAACGTAAATGCAATCTGCATCTTGAATCGTTGATAACCTGTGCGCAATTGCAATAGTTGTACGTCCTTTTCTCATTTTTTCAAGTGAATGCTGAACAGTCTGTTCTGTTTCAGAATCAATATTAGCAGTCGCTTCGTCTAGAATCAAAATCTTGGGCTGGCTAGCCATGGTTCTTGCAAACGCAAGTAACTGCCGTTGCCCAGTTGAAAAGGAAGAACCCCTCTCTGTAACAAGCTGTTGGTAACCATTAGGTAATTTTTCAATAAATGGTGCTGCATCAACAAAACGAGCAGCTTCAATGATGTCATCCTGACTGATATCTTGATACATTTGAATGTTGGAAGCAATTGTTCCATGATACAAGAACGGTTCCTGCAATACAAGCCCAATATTAGAACGCAATTCGTGAGGTGCGAATTGACGTATATCTTGTCCATCAATGAGGATGCGGCCCGATTGAAATTCATAAAAACGCATAAATACATTTATTATGGAAGATTTTCCAGATCCTGTAGCCCCAACAAAAGCAATGGTTTGTCCTTTTTTTACTTCGAATGAAACATGATCCAAAATTTTCCGCTTGCCATCATAAGAAAATGACACATCTTCAAAGACAATATCACCTTTAACGATTCGCACATCCGTACTCTCTTGCCTTGGCTCCTCAATCGTTTGATCCATTAGAGTAAACACGCGCCCCGCAGACACCATAGAAGTCTGAAGGGTTGAAAAGTGTTGGGTAACTTCTAAAAGAGGATCAAATAAACGATTGGCATATTGGATAAAAGCATAAATCAGTCCTGCGGAAACCGGTGCATCTGACCAATCCAAGCCAAAATAGGTCATTAGAAAAGCATAGGCTAGTATTTTTATCAGCGAAAGAGCAGGTCGCAAAAACAGGCTATCCAAAGCCATTGACCGACTGGCAAAGGCTAGATGTTCTTGATTAATAGCTTCAAACTCATCAGATAAACGTTCCTCTTGTCTAAAGGCCTGAATAATCCGAATTCCCTCAATACTCTCAGCAAGTTTACTATTGATTTGACTCAATAAACTCCGTGTTTTTTCCACAACGGGTGCTGATTTTTTTCGATACATATTCACCAATATAAAAATGATTGGTAAAAAGAGGACAATGAGGCTGGTTAATTTCCACTCAAGAGCAAACATGGTATACAAAGTGACAGCTACGACAAAAATAGCGGAAATGAAGCTGGACAGTATCCCAGAAAACATCTCTGAAATACTCTCCGTATCATTTGTCAATCGAGATACAATCGAACCACTCGGTGTTTGATCAAAATAGGCCATCCCCAAAGATTCCATTTTAGAAAAGGCATCCTGGCGAATATCTCGAACAATACTGTAAGAAACCTTAGCAAACCAAAAATTACCAATATACTGAAACAACATCTGGAGGATATACAGACCAAAATAGCCACCTAAAACCAACAAAACCCCATCTGTTACTTGATGGACATAATGATCAATGAAATAAGATGCCAGCAAGGGAATGATACTACGAATAACTGTGGTTAACAATAAAAAACTTAAGGCAGCGATGGTTAGAAATAGATAAGGTTTGACATAGGACAATAGCCGCCAAAAGACATTTTGTGGTGCTTTCTTATTCATCATACTCCTCCATTTCCAATTGCTGCATCCTATATGTATTATAGTACCAACCTTTCTTCTCAAGTAATTCTTGGTGACGTCCCCGTTCAGTAATACGCCCATTCTCTAATACCAAAATCATATCTGCATGGACTACTGCCGATAAACGATGGGCTGTGATAATGGTTGTTTTACCTCGTCTGCCCTCCTTGACATTTTCAATAATAGCATGTTCCGTCTTGGCATCAACTGCTGATAAGGAATCATCTAACAATAGGATTTCTGGATTTAAAATCATTGCGCGTGCCATAGCCAATCGCTGCTTTTGTCCACCAGATAAGGCAATACCTTTTTCTCCCACAACGGTGTCAAATTTTTCAGGCATATCCATTATATCATCATACACATGAACAATTTTAGCAGCTTCCTCAATCTCCTCTTCTCCCAAATTGGGATGTCCAAAGCGGATATTTTCTGAAATACTTGTTGCAAATAGAAACTGATCTTGGGGAACATAGCCCAGCAGACTCCTCAAATCTGCTAAACGATAGTCTTTTACATTTTCATTGTTCAATAAAATACGACCATCTTCCACATCATATTCACGCAAGATTAATTTTAATAAAGTAGTTTTCCCAGACCCTGTAGGACCTACTAGACCAACCGTCTGCCCTTTTTCAATAGTGAAATAGATGTCTTCAAGTGTCGGTTGTTCTTCATATGAAAATGCATCAATTTCATAACGAATGTCTCCATTTTCAGGTGCAGGTAAAGGATTCTGTGGATTTTCAACATCTGAACGAATATCTAATAATCGTTGGATACGCTCATAAGAAACAGCGCCACGTTGTGTAATATTAAATAAGAATCCTATCGCCATTAATGGCCAAACCAGTAAATCCAAATAGGTCATAAAGGTTACGAGTTGCCCAACTGTCACCTGACCTTGTCGAATAAATTGAGCACCAACGAACAAGGTCAGTACGTAAGAAAGACCAACAAAGAATAAAACGGCTGGATCAAACATGGCATCATACCGCATGGTCTTAATATTTTGTAAATAGGCTGCTTGATTGACCTCTTGGAATGCAAGAGTTTCCTGTTCCTGATAACCAAATGACTTGGTCACTTTGATACCTGATACCGATTCTTGAACCTTGTTATTTAATTCTGAGAAAGCCGCCTGAGACGCCTTAAAATTCTCATGTGTCCTTCTGCCCAAAAAGCTAGTTGTCATGGCCATAAAAGGCAAGGGCAGAATGGCAACTAGGGTCATTTTCCAAGAAATCATGAAACACATGGTCACCAAGGTCAAGAGGGCCGTTACCGTCGCGTCGACAAATGACATCACTCCTCCACCTGCTAATCGTGTCAAAGCATTGATATCGTTAGTAGCGTGCGCCATCAAATCACCTGTTCGGTAATTTTGAAAAAAAGGTGGAGACATTTTCATAAAATGTTCAAATAGCCTAGCACGCATAATTTTGCCAAGCCGAAAGGAAGTCGCTAGAATATTCATTCTCCAAATATAACGCAATACATACATACCGATTGCAGAGAGAACCAAACCAGCTACCCCAATCAGAAGTTGATTGCCTGATAAACGGTTCCCTGCAATCTGATCAATAATTTCTCCCATGATATAGGGCGGAAGCAAGTTCAATGCACTTACCAAGCACAAGGAAACAATCCCCATTACATACCGTTTTTTCTCTAGCCTAAAAAACCACCAAAGTTGTTTTATTATTTTCATTTCTGACTTTCTAAATGATGAAATAAGTATTGGCAGTATTAGAAAACTGCCAACCATATGATATTATATTTAGTTTATCACAATTAATGATGAATAGAAAGATTGCGACACGTCTGTCTCATATTTTACCAGATATCTCCTCTCAGTATACTTCCAAACTGCCCTTCTTTTCGATATCATCATAGACTGTTGCTGAATAAATGTTTAGAACAAAAAAAGACAGCTAACGCTGCCTCTTCTCAATCCGACTACGTCAGTCCAAGGGACTATCTTAACGACGGATTTCTTTGATACGTGCTGCTTTACCTTGCAATGCACGTAGGTAGTACAATTTAGCACGACGAACTTTACCGTAACGAACGACTTCAATCTTATCAACACGTGGAGTGTGGATTGGGAAAGTACGCTCAACACCAACACCACCAGAAATTTTACGTACAGTGTACATTTCTGAGATGCCTTGGCCTTTACGAGAGATAACAACACCCTCGAAAATCTGGATACGTTCGCGATTACCTTCGACAACCTTAGCGTGAACACGTACAGTGTCACCAGGACGGAATGAAGGAATGTCAGTACGAAGTTGACCTTCAGTCAAACTTTGGATTAATGGATTCATTTTATTCTCCTATCTTTGTCAATCTTAGGTGCTTTTAAACCCAGCGGATAAACTGTATTTTCGTGTGTCCATTACACACAGACTATATTATACCCTAACTAACAACCTATGTAAAGCATTTTGATGAATTTTCTACCGTGGCTAAGGTAGGGCTACAGTCTATTTACATAAAAAACTCTCCCCAATGGAAGAGTAAATAGTTTATTTTGCAGCTTTATAAAGTTCGTTAACCTTGTTCCAATTTATCACTTCAAAGAATGCTTTGATGTAATTTGGTCGAACGTTGCGGTAGTTTAGGTAGTATGCATGTTCCCAAACATCGAGAGCCAAGATCGGCTTCAATCCTTGCATGATTGGTGTATCTTGGTTAGCGGTTGAAAGAATTTCTAATTTTCCTTCTTTATTAACTACCAAGAAAGCCCAACCTGAACCAAAGCGTGTTGTTGCAGCTGTAGTAAATGCTTCCTTAAAGGCATCAAAAGAGCCAAATGTCGCATCGATTTCTGCAGCCAACTCTTCAGAAATTTCAGTTTTCTCTGGAGAAAGTAATTCCCAAAAGAGAGCGTGGTTAAGATGTCCGCCACCATTGTTGATCAAGGCCTGACGAATATCTGCTGGAATTTGTTCAACATCTGAAAGGAGAGCCTCTAAATCTTCGCCAATTTCAGGATGCTTTTCAAGTGCTGCATTGGCATTTGCTACATAAGTTGCATGGTGCTTATCATGGTGCAAAGTCATTGTTTCCGCATCAATATGTGGTTCCAAAGCGTCATAAGCATAAGGTAAATCTGGTAAAATAATCGCCATAATTCTATTCTCCTATAAATTTGATAGTTCTATTGTAACCCTTTCTGAGAGCCTTTTCAATTTATTTGTCTGAAAATTACGATGTAGCGATTCTTAGCAAGGCAATGTCAAATAGATAATCTTTATCAAATTGTCCTGTTTTAATTTGGTAATCTGTTTCAATTAATAGCTTGACGACCTTTTTCAAAAAACCAACCGACAGATTTCTTGAATCACGCAAGGCATATTTTACCTGATAGGGATTAATCTTGCGACCAGATAAATCTGACAACGCAGTAACAATCTGCTGTTCACCACGACCTTGCTCATGTAGTATTTGCACTTGAAGATAGGTGCGAAACTGAGTTAACATAATCGCAATCAACTTGATTTCGTCCTCTCCTTGCAATCGTAAATCCCGAACAAGATGGCTTGCTTCATCCATTTTAGTTTGAAGGACAAGTTGAGTTAAATCAAAGATATTATCTTGAAGAGTTTTTGGGATTGCCACATCTATATCGGCCAGCGAAATTTCATTTTGTCCTCTATAGGATTGTAGAAAGACCAAATTTTTACTAACTTCTGCAAAATCAAAGTTGGATTTTACCATAAGATAGTGAAAAACATCTGGATCCATCCGCAACCCAAGTCGACGGACTTCATTCTGGAAATGATTCTTCAGCTCCATTTCCTTTAGAGGATTTGCTTCTAAAACCAATCCATCTCTTTTCAGAAGTTTGACAAGTCGACGCTTACTATCCAACTTACCAGGTGCTAGAATAATCAAGCGCGTGGTCTCAACTGGATTTTCCAAATAAGCCTCAAATTGCTTCAGTTCGTCATCCGTCAAGTAGCGCTTCTTATCCGTTGTTAAATCTGCGAAATAATCAAGAATCACTACTTTTTCATCAGAAAAGAAAGGAAGAGAAACTAAATCCAAATCCACCTGATGATAGTCAGCCTCTGACATATCAAAATAGGCAAAACCCAAGTCCGAAGTATCAAATTCCAGTTGCTTCATCAATAAGTCTTTCGCAATGTGATATTGACCAACATCTTCACCACATAAAATGGTCAATAAACCTAAGTTCCCTTTTTTTATTTGTTCAATCTGTTCAATTACTGTCATAATCTCTCCGTATTCTTCTCTCCATTATACCATGCAAAAAAGAAAACAGCTACAGAGAGAGCGTCACTCTTTTACCGTTTCAATACTCCACTGTTTCCAACCTCGGAAACGGATTGCTCCTTGCAGATCCGTTCGGTAAACCTGCATATTTTGACTGTCGAGACGTTCCAGAGTTTCCTTATGTGGATGTTGATAGCGATTATTTTCACCAGCAGAAATCAGAGCAATTTTTGCTCCAATATGGTCTAAAAATTCTGGATATGAAGAGCCCTTGGAGCCATGGTGACCTGCTTTCAGCACATCGACTGGTAGCTGCGGATAAGAAGTGATTAAATCTAATTCCCCTTGCTCCAAGTCACCGGTAAAGAGAAAATTCATTTTTAACAAACGACCATAGAGTACAATTGAGTCATTATTGCCTCCATCTCCGATTCCATTGGGATATAGAACTTCTAGATAGGAATCAAAAATGGGCAATCGATCTCCAGGATTTACAACATGAACAGGGATATTGATTTTCCTCAAAGTCGCAACAAAATCTGGTATAGTCAAACTACCTGGAGAAACGTAAATCTTACCGATCTGAATCTGCTTAGCCACTTCTAGCACATCACCCACATGATCTGCATCGGTATGGGTCAAGACTAAGCTATCAATCCTATTCACGCCCCGACTATGCAAATAAGGAATCAGAGTTCGCTCCGCATTTGCTTCCCTAGACCGCTCCCGCCAAGCTTCCTTTGCAGCAAAGTCAACCCGACCACCCACATCAATCAGAACCGTCCGCCCCCGCATGTCCCGCAAAAAGATACTATCCCCCTGCCCTACGTCTACCACCGTCACCTCGTTTTCCAGCGGGTGTTTGGTTATGAAAAATAGCAGAGCAAGCATCAGGCTCAGTCCTAGGAGCCATTTCTTCTCTCTGTGAAAATCATAAAGCAAGAAAAGGCAGACCAGCAAGAGCAAAAAGACAAGGCCCGTAGGTTTTCCTAAAATCCAAGGGCGAATCCCCAATTCTGCCACCCATACAATAATCTTTTCCATAAGGATAAAGAATCCGTTGACCCATGTAATTTTAATGAAGGGCGATAGTAAAAGAATGACAGATAGCCCAGGTAACAACAACACATCAAAAACAAAGGAAAAAACAAACGTTAAAAGGATAGATAAGGGCTGAAAGGCAAAAAAATAGGACATCAAGACCGGTAAAATTCCAAGAGAAATACTCAGACTCTCCACTGCTACCTTCTTAAGTTGCCTTAGCTCTTCAAAATCAAAGACTGTCAATAACAAAGCATAGGTAAATGTTAGCACACCGCCTGCAGTCAGAAGAAACCGTGGCATAATCAAGAGACAAACAAAGACTGTTGCTGCAAAATTATCCAATTTTCGTAGTCCAAGATTACCCAGAATTTTCTGGACCAAGGACCGCACGACTGAGACTGAAAATCCTGTCAATCCTGCATAAACAAGAGAAAATGGAATTTGAAGCTTATCGACAGTTTCCTTGGTTAAACCCAAACGCAATAAAAGCCAGCGAAATTTATCAATGAAGAAACCAACCTGCATCCCAGACAGGGCAAAGAGATGAATGATCCCTAAACTAGAATAGAGGTCACTCATTTGGTCAAAGTCACTATCTAACTCTCCCAATAGTAATCCAGTCATGTAGTGGCTCATGGGAGCAGGAAAATGTGATTTGATATAAACGAGAGCCTGCCTCCGCCAGGTTGACAACCAGTCAAAGATATTCCAAGAATGAATAGGGAGAATATTGTTAATGGTACTTATTTTTACTGTCCGATAGATGCCCTGGGTTTTGAGATAAGCCTGATAATCAAAACCATTGAAATTACGTTGACCTGCTGGTTGGCAAACTTCTGCATCTACCTCTAACTGCACCAAGTCCGTAAGCTCCTGAAAGTAGGTTTGTTCTTCCTGACTTGCAAGTTTATAGAAAACCTGAAAAACTTGACCTTCAGCCCGACCACGAAAAGATAGACTGTCTCCGTTGACATCAATGGTATCAGGAATAACCTGCACAGTTGTCACTTGCTCTGGAGCCCATAGATTTGTCCGCTCCCATTGTATCTTCTGACATTCGAAGAAGAGACCACATAAGGCTAGAAGCGGTAGCGTTTTGATGAAGACCACCTTTCCTTGCCGAAGCCCAAAGACTGCTAGTAACAGACTCAGCAGGCTCATTGTCAAAAGGGAAAAAGAGTGAACGGCAAAGTAGGTTAACACCGCTAAAACTGCAAAGTGAATGGGCTGACAGGGGAGTCTAATCAACCGTGACATATGGTCGGATACTTTCCATCGTTTTATCACCAATTCCTGAAACATTATTCAGATCATCAACCGATTTGAAACCACCATTGGCTTCACGGTAAGCAATGATATCCGCCGCTCTCTTTGCACCTATACCTGAAATGGTTTGTAAATCTGCCTCGGTGGCAGTATTTAAATTGACCAAAGAAGATTGGCTCTCCTCTTGAGTTTGAGTAGCTACAACACTTGAATTTGGTGCTGTTATTACTGAAATATCCTCATCCTTGTGTGCGACGTAAATAATCTCTTCATCTGCCAATTTTTGAGCTAAATTGACTGATTTTTGATTTGCTTCTGCTGTAAAACCACCAGCCGCAACAATCGCATCATTGACGCGACTCTCGAACTTAAGTGTGTAAAGTCCAGGTCTCTCAACTTCTCCTTTAACATCTACCACAACCAGTTGGATTTCTTGTTCAGTATCTCTTGTTTTGCTTTCTGTACTGGATTCTTCAACCTCTTCTGGAACACTACTTGCTTGGTTCTCCTGTGAAAATGCTGCCAAACCCGTTTGATCTGCAGGCTGAGGGGGCTGGTTGAGCAATAGAACACTCACAACCACTACTGTCATCATACTTGCAATTACACAAAACCACTTATGTTCCTTTACTATGTTTAACATTTCTTCCATAAATTTACCTCCATCCTTTTATTCGAAAATAAAAAAGAAAAACCCGCAGAAACGAGTTTTTCAATTCATTTTTTTAATTCTACCGATGGATTCCAAAAGAAGCTTGCTATGTAACTAAAAACATAGGTTAATCCTAAAATAATTGCTACTAGGATAAGGATAGGGAGACGGTAAATATAAGTTAATATATTTGGTTTTTTCTTAGTTTGGAAGGATGCTGCGTAATCATTCAAACGTTTAAATTCAGTTTCGATTCGATGAGTTACTTCAGCCGTCCCTGCATCATCCAAGCGCTTGATGTCTGAAACATCGATAGGATTTCCAAAAGCCACATCGATTCGCTCACCAGCCAAGAGCCCATTGATGCTCATCGGTCCCACATAGGTTGCAGGCATGAGTTTAACCTTGGCTGACTTGGCAATGACCGCTACACCACCTTTTAGTTCTGAAGAATGACGACTTCCAGAAGGAAACATGACCAAAGAACGATTGCTTTTTTTCAACATGTTGACAGGGTATTTAATAGCTGCCATCCCAGGATTTTCACGATCAATTGGGAAGGCTCCACATTTGCGAATCCACCAGCCAAAACCGCGATCCTTGAAAAGTTCTTTTTTAGCCATAAAAATAAACTGTTTTGGCGCAGCAGCAAATCCTAAAAAAACAGGATCCCAGAAGGTCTTATGTGGAGCGATTAAAATATAATTCTCCTCTTGTGGCAATATTTTTTCTTTATCATGATAATGGATATTTCCATTAATTGCCCAAAGTAAAAAAGATAGTAAGGTACGTAAATAGGCGTAAAACATAGTCATCTCCTTTTCAGTCCTTACATTATACCATATTTTATCTCCGAAAAAAATCTGAAGTTCTGTTCTTACAATATGCTATAATTATCATATGCATAAAATAGAATTACAAGATGGGGAGCGGATTGACCAGCTCTTCTCAACAGATGTTCAAATTATTCAAAATCGGGAAGTTTTTAGTTATTCAGTTGATAGCGTCCTCCTATCGCGTTTTCCGAAAATGCCAGCTAAAAAAGGATTGATTGTCGACCTTTGTAGCGGAAATGGGGCGGTGGGCCTCTTTGCCTCCACACGTACAAAGGCTCAGATTGTCCAGGTTGAATTACAGGAACGCTTAGCGGACATGAATCGGCGATCCATCGAACTCAATGGTTTAGAGGAACAGTTAACAGTGATTAACGACGATTTGGCAAACTTACCTCAATATGATTTACGATCAAAAGTTGATTTAATGCTCTGCAATCCTCCTTACTTTAAAGTAGATGAATCTTCTAACCTCAATGAAAGCGAGCATTACCTTTTAGCCAGACACGAGATTGCGACCAACCTTGACAATATTTGCCAGGTAGCACAACAAGTACTCAAATCCAATGGTCGCTTGGCCATGGTCCATAGACCAGATCGATTTTTGGATATTTTAGATAAGCTACGTATCTACAAACTGGCTCCAAAACGCATCCAGTTTGTCTATCCCAAGGCCAGTAAGGAAGCGAATATGTTACTGATTGAGGCTATCAAAGATGGTTCTGTAGATGGATTACATATCCTGCCACCTCTGGTTGTTCACGAGGAAAACGGCGACTATACTCCTGCTATTCATGAGATTTATTATGGAAAATAAAGCCTATTTTTATGTTTTAGAATGTGCTGATGACAGCCTCTATACCGGTTATACAACAAATGTGAAAAAAAGACTTGCTACTCATAATCGTGGAAAAGGTGCTAAATATACACGTGGTCGTTTGCCTGTCAAACTACTCTATCAAGAAGCTTTTGGCAGTAAGCAGGAAGCCATGTCTGCCGAAGCCTTATTTAAAAAACGTAGCCGGCAGAGCAAGTTAAATTATATTGCAGAAATGCAAAAAAAGCCATGCTCCAAATGAAGCGTGGCTATTTTTTATTAGAAATGTAGTAAAATATTATCAATTTCCCCCATAGCTTCTTCAAATATCGCTTGAGCCTGGCTTGGATCAGCTGATTGTCCTTCGATGAAGACTTGCTGAATGTCTTTAAAGCCCAAAAACTCAAAGATAGACTTGATGTACTGGGCAGCTGGATCTTGACCTGCATAAACACCACCATTGGACTGGATGTGCAGGAGCTTTTTGTCCTTGATCAATCCGATAGAGCCTTCTGGGCCATACTTAAAGGTCAGGCCTGCTACATTAATTGTATTTATCCATGAAACAAGCTGACTTGGTACATTGAGGTTCCAAAGGGGATTGACGACCACAATCTTATCCGCCGACAAAAACTGCTGAGTAAAAGCATTGTACCGTTCCAACCGCTCGGCTTGTTCAGATGCAATCTCCTCCCCCTTCTTTGCAGCTGCCATCGCTTCCAACAAATGTTTATCTAGGGTAGGAATCTGGTCTTCAAAAACATCTACTATTTCAATCCGATCTTCTGGATGCAAACTGGCGAATCGAGTTTCAAATTCTTCCAATGCCCTCAAAGCATAGGAGTTTTGTGGGTCAAGGGGGTGGGCCTTTACAATTAATACAGTTGCCATTGTTCATCTCCTTTGTTACTAATTATTGATAAATATATTCTACTCTTTTTAATTTGAAATTCAAATCATCTGCTCAAAGCAGAGGCTGGTCAACCAGCCTCTGCTTTTCTTGTTTGTTTCTTATTTTAAATAAGTATAAGCAACACAGCCTAAACTATCAACAGCCGTAAAACCGAGTGCTTCATAGAATGACCTTGTTTTCTCAGCATTATCCGTCAAAAGATGAAGCTGATAAATACCTGGAAAGTGTGAAATGGCTTGCTCTAAAAGATTTCGACCAATTCCCTGACGCTGATAGGCGGGGAGGACCAAAATATCCTGAATGAAGATGATAGAATAACCATCACCAACTGCCCGCAAAAGACCAACTAGACGGTCACCGTCAACGGCACAAGAACGAGCAGAATATGTTCCAAGGCCTTCTCTAGCATTTCTGGATGGCTACTATAGCCTGTCCAACCCACAGAAGCATAGAGGTCTAGGACAGCTTGAAAATCGAGTTGAGGATTTTGTTTGTAAGTAATCATGTCTTTCTCCTTTGTATTGTTTTTTAGAATACAAAGGCTTTGTCCATTGTTAAAACACCCATGGTCTTACCTCCTGTTTGCTACTTCTAGTATAACAAAAACCGCTCCAATTATTGATATGATACCTCTTAAGTAGACAAGGTAAATACCTAAAATCTACTTAAGAG
>ERZ724518.882-NODE-882-length-13324-cov-5.242822_pt1 | contig 13324 bp, 13 predicted proteins | sample MGYA00376051_ERZ724518 | MGnify/ENA primary metagenome ERZ724518 (study PRJEB28724, sample SAMN07190885) | wastewater metagenome | isolation source: influent of sewage treatment plant in Hong Hong | place: Hong Kong | collected 2016-03-17 ... | reverse complement strand
GGCTTGCCGCTAAGATGACCTCCAAGGATAAGGTCCGCATCGAGCGGGAAATCAGTGAATGGTTCACAGAGAGAGAAAACAATGATTATTAACACCTCCATACTCCTCGGTATGGCCGAGTTCGCCCCGACGAAGGACCTCCGTGACTGGATGAACGGGGTCATCTTCGACTTCTCCCAGCCCAACAACCCCACCCTCGTCGCTACCGACGGCAACACCTTGGTTGCGTACTGCGCCCTGAAGGGTGAAGACGAAGACCTGACCTGCGTACCGTCCCAACTACTTACCAGGGCCGACCTCCAGGGCCTCCCTGCGGGCAAGGACGTTAGCCTGACGTTCACCAATACTCAGGTAGATATAACCTCACAAAATTTCTCCAGAAGCATAAAGTGGACAGGCACCGTTATCGCGCCCCCTAACTGGCGTCGTCTGTTCGGACAGAGCGAACCAGGACCTTCGACTCTGGCGTGCGCACTACTTGAGAAGTTCGCCAAGTTCGCCAAGCGCAACAAGACGGACGCTATTGTTATGACCGCCGGACCTCACACCCCGAGTGTGATCCGCTTCGACAGACGGGAAGACCTGATCGGACTCATCATGCCTCGCAACGACACGGTGAACACCGATCCACCCGACTGGGTGTAAGAGGAGATAAGGCGCAAGGATGCGCCATTGCGACTAACAAGTTAGTCTGCTACGCTTGTGGTGTCGGGTAGCTACCGACACTGCAAGTAAGAGCCCTCCGGGGCAGGATCATCCTTCTGTACCACAGTACTTGCCTGTGTTACAGGATGCGGTTAGCTCCCGCGATTCTGCCCCCGAGGGTTTTTTCATGTCTACTCAACTTCCCCAAATTACGCTCTCCAATATCACCATCCGGCAAGACCTTACTGGAAGGTATTGCATCAACGACTTACACAGAGCAGCCGGAGGAGAACTACGACACAAGCCAGCAAATTGGCTTCGCAATGCGCAAACCGTTGAACTTATAGAGGAATTGGCAACTGCTCAAATTAGCGCAGTTGAACGAATTCAGCCAGTTATATCCATACCAGGATCGCCAGATACCGGAGGTGGGACGTTCGTTGCCAAGGAGTTGGTGTATGCCTATGCCATGTGGATCAGCCCGAAGTTCCACCTTCAGGTGATTCAGACCTTCGATAAGGTCATGGAAGAACAGAAACCCAAGACTCCTGGGGAAGCACTGGTGGAGATGGCCCAGAACTTCCTGGCGCACGAACGGGCGCTACATGAACACGGCAGGCAGATTGCGGAGTTAGCGACCCAACAAAGTTACACACAGGCCCAGTTGTCCGCATTGGTTCATGGAGAGAACTATATGACTATCGTAGGATGGGCCAAGCGGCACGGGATCTACCTGGACGCTTCCAAGGCGTCAGTGATGGGGCTCCGTGTCAGTAGGTTTTGCCGGGACCACAGCATCGCCACAGGAGAAGCCCCACATCCGGTCTATGGGCGTGTCAAGAGTTACCCTATGGAAGTACTAGACGAAGTCTTTCAAGAGCTGATTCCTGATCCTGACGATCCCGTAGACAAAGAGCTGCGTTCACTGATGGACGCATTTCTCGAACTACCATAACAACTAACAGAGGTACACACATGAAATTCATCACGTTAGATGCGGAGACTTACTGGACGCGAACACACAGCCTATCCAAGATGTCACCCTTCGCCTATAGCCTCCACCCAGACACGGAGATCATCTCCCTGGCGTATCAAGAGGGTGACGGCGAGCCTAAGATCCTCTTTGGTGAGGCCAAGATACAAGCTTGGGCGGACATCCAAGATTGGTCAGATACGGCCTTGGTCACACACAACGGCATCGGCTTTGATTACTTGATCACGACTTGGAGACTCGGCATCCACCCGAGGCTGTTCTGTGACACCCTGGCGATGGCCAGGCCCCACTATACCAAGACGGTAGGACTTAGCCTCAAGGCGTTATCAGACCACTACCACATCGGCCACAAGAACCAGGCGATCCTGATGCAGACCCAGGGCAAACATCTCAAGGACTTCACAAGAGAAGAGCTGCGTAGTATGGGTGTGTACAACCAGGAAGACGTGCGCATGACTCGGGAGCTGTTCAAGCATCTCCTCAAGATCACACCACGTAATGAGCTGGCCTTGATTGACATGACCGCCCGTATGACCTTGTACCCCAAGTTCCAGGTCGATGTCGATCTTCTCACCAACACGCTGGAGCAAGAGCAGGCTAACAAGGGTAAGGCCCTGATTGACCTAGCCGAGAGGCTGGATGTTTGCGGACTGGATGAGGAAGACGTACAGGACAAGGTGAGAAAGCTCTTGATGTCGTCGGAGAAGTTCTCTCAGATCCTCCGAGATCGAGGCGTTGAGCCGCCTACCAAGATCAGCCCTAACACGGGTAAAGAGATCCCCGCCCTGGCCAAGACCGACCAAGAGTTCCTGGCGCTTCAGGAGCATGAAGACGAAGTCGTCGCTGCCGCTGCCGCTGCCAGGCTGGGCGCCAAATCAACCATATTGGAGACAAGGATTAAGTCGTTCCTCGAAGTGGCGAGCCTCTGTGACAACAAGATGCCAATTCCTCTGGCGTACTATGGAGCGACTAACACCGGGAGATGGTCTGCTGGAATCGGGTCGCTTAACCTCCAGAATCTCCCCAGAGTGGACCCAAAGAAACCCAAGCTCTCGGACGCGCTGAGAATGTCACTATGCGCCCCTCCTGGTCACAAGGTTGTGGTGGTTGACTTATCAGGTATCGAGCTGCGAATGAACCACATCCTGTGGGGGGAGCCGTCCAGCACCAAGCTGTTCCAAGAAGACCCTGAGAAGGCAGACCTGTACAAGGACTTTGCCAGTAAGTTGTACAACGTGCCCGTCGATCAGGTCACAAAAACCATGCGGCAAATGGGGAAGGCAGCGAGCCTGGGGCTTGGCTTTGGTGCGGGAGCAACTACGTTCCAGCGTGTGGCGAAGACCATGGGCGGGGTTGAGCTTAGTCAGGAAGAATCCTACAAGATCGTCAGTGCCTGGCGGGAAGCCTACCCCTGTATTGTTTCAGCCTGGCGTAAGTGTGACACCCACCTCAACACCATGTCTCAAGGCAAAGAGATAGCTTTGGACCCGCAAGAACTGTGCGTGACAACTAAGGACGGTATTGTTCTCAACGGTGGTATGGGCACTATCCGATACCCTAATCTACGCAGGGAGATGGACAAAGAGACTAACAGAACCTCCTGGGTGTATTGTGATGGGCGACACAAGACGACGATAAGGGGGCCAAAAGTGGTGGAGAACATGGTACAGGCGTTGTCCCGATATGTCCTATCGGACATCATGCTGGCTTACGCGGCGACACCGTTAGGTGTCAAGTACCCCATAACGCACATCGTCCATGATGAGATTGTCGTCGTAGTCCCTGAAGTTGAAGCTGAAGCGGTGTTAGAACAGATCAACACCTTGATGCGTACACCCCCACAATGGTTCCCCGCTTTGGCCACATGGTCTGAGGGAAAGATCGCAGACCGTTACGGGCTTGCGCATTAATCTATTGAGGGGTATGATCTACAGGTAGCAAATATCTGGAAACACCTATGCCTGCCTGGAGTTATTCCGCACTGACCGCGTTCGAGACTTGCCCTCGCAAGTACTACCACACCCGCGTTGCCAAGGACATCGTAGAGCCGGAGACCCAGGCGTTGACCTGGGGTAACGCGGTTCACAAGGCCCTGGAACTTCGCGTATCAGAGAACATCCCCTTGCCAACGGGCATGACGCAGTGGGAGCCACTGGTCAGCAGACTCACAACCAAGGGGGAGGTCTTCACCGAGAAGGCGATAGCCCTTAACAAAGACCTGACCCCTGTCGATTGGTTCGACCGATCGGTGTGGGTGCGTGGGAAGCTGGACCTGACGATTATCCAAGACGACAAGTGCATCGTTTTGGACTACAAGACCGGACAGCCTAAGTCTGATGGGAGTCAGCTTCAGCTATTTGCGGCCCTAGCCATGGCGGTCTATCCCGAAGTGGATAGGGTCAAGACAGGGTTCGTATGGCTCAAAACGAACGGGCTCGACACGACACCGTACACCCGTGACGATGTGCCTAATATCTGGTCGTACTTTGCGCCTCGCGTGGCGCGACTGGAGGATGCCTATGAGACTAATACCTGGCCTGAGATCAGGTCCGGGCTGTGCCGGGCATGGTGCCCCTGTAGTAGCTGCCCTAACAACGGGCGATATGGTTCACCTGGTTAAAGAACAAAGAGAAAAATATGACACCATACAACCACTTGACAGACCGCGAGATATTGCGGGTAGTCAATTTGTGGCCCACAACTGCCTCCCCCCTAAGCAGTTTAGAGCTTGAGTTAGCCGCCCGGTTAGAGAATGCCGTGGACTATCAGGATGCGATAGAAGAACGCATTGCTGTGTTAGCAGCGAAGTACCAGATCGACCAAGAGGACTTATTGTTAGGTACCCCTCATGACACCTGAAGGACGTGTCAAAGCAGCCGTCAAGAAGTGGCTGACAGAACACGGAGCCTGGTTTTATATGCCAGTATCAAACGGTATGGGCCGACATGGCATACCCGACTTCATCTGTTGCTACCAAGGGCGGTTTCTCGGCATCGAGACCAAAGCCCCCGGCAAACGCCGGGAGGCTACCCCTAACCAGATTAGAGAACTGACAGGCATCAAAGCGACAGGGGGTGTCGCGTTACTTATAGATGATGTAGAGCAATTAGAGAGAGCATTCCATGTTTGTAAGCAAACCACACAACCTATTGGTGATGCGCCTGCGCGACCCGACCGAGGTGTTGAAGACCATCCCAGTAGCCAAGCCGCTCCTGCACAAAGGCGCAGAGTTTACCGTCGTTCCCCACAAGATGCCGGTATTCCGACTCCTGCGTAACATGGGGCTCACCCCGCCCCATCCGGTTGATACATACTATGACTGGCCTATCTCTCCCGCCTCGGGGTACAAGCCACTCGCAGCACAGAAAGAGACGGTCCGGTTCCTAACCTCACACTCTCGGGCCTACTGTTTGTCGGGAATGGGTACGGGAAAAACCATTAGTTCTTTGTGGGCTTTCGACTTCCTAAGATCCCAAGGAGAAGCACAGAGACTTTTGGTGGTTGCGCCGTTATCAACTTTAGAACGTACTTGGGGAGATGAGCTGTTCCACCACTTCCGGCATCTGACGTTCCGTGTTCTCCACGGCACAGAGGAGAAACGCCGCAAGCTGTTAGACGAGCCTGCGGATGTCTACATCATCAACCACGATGGGTGCAAGGTGATAGAGTCCGCCCTGCTAAACCGATCTGACCTAGACACCATCATCATAGATGAGTTAAGCCAGGTCGCCCGGAACAGCAGCACCTTTATCTGGAAGACCTTAGCCAAGTTGGTCAAGGGCAGGCCACGTGTCTGGGGGATGACGGGCACCCCCACACCCAATGCCCCTACCGATGCCTGGGGACAAGCTCGACTGATTACCCCCTCCACCGTACCGGGGTACTTCACACACTTCCGGGATCTGGTTATGCGGCAGACATCCATCTTTACCTGGGTGCCTCGGGAGAACGCCAAGGATATTACTTTCAAGGCGCTGCAACCGGCGATCCGGTTCAAGCGGGATGACTGCATTGACCTACCTCCGGTGACATTCGAGACGCGCCAAGTCGCTTTAGGTAGGGATCAGCAGGCGGTGTACGACTCCATGGTGGAGAAGCTGTGGGCAGAATACAACGGAGGAGAGATCACCGCAGTCAACGAGGCTGTCAAGGCCATGCGCTTGGTTCAGATTTGCTGTGGCGCAGCGACATCCCCGGACGGCTCAGTGGTATTTATCCCACCCAAAGGGCGTGTCGAAGTTCTTCTGGACATCATCGAGGAGTCCGCCAGCAAGACGATTGTTTTCGTGCCATTCAAAGCCGCGCTCAAGTCACTGCACCAGGAAGTCAGCAAGCACTACACAGCAGAGATGATCTATGGGGAGGTGAGTAAGTCCGATAGGGACCGCATCATCGGAGATTTCCAGGACCAGGACGCGCCCCAGGTACTTATCGCGCAACCAGCAGCCATGTCGCACGGACTGACACTGACCGCCGCATCGGTGATCGTCTGGTTCGCCCCCGTCACTTCAGCAGAGACGTATGAACAGGCCAACGCTCGCATCACTAGACCCGGCCAGATCCATAACCAGCTCATTGTCAACATACAAGGGTCCGCCCTGGAGAACAGAATGTATAACCGACTGCGTAGCAAGGTATCCATGCAAGGTGCCCTACTAGAGCAGTTCAGAAATAACTCACTACCCGCTTGACGGCAGTCTGTTAGCCTGTTAGGCTATAGTCATAACAACAAGAGGTGCACAATGGACACACAAGAGATCAACTTCGATGATCTGGTGGACAAGTATGTTCGCCTACGGGATAAGAAACGGCAGGTGCAGGAGCGCCACAAGGATGAAATCAACAGGTTCGACGTGCTGATGCGGCAGATAGAAACTCTGTTCCTGGCAGAGTTCAACCGCACGGGCATGAACTCCGTGAACACGAACCACGGTACAGCCTTCAAGAAGACCCAAACCTCGGTGACGATCGCGGACAAGGACATCTTCCGCAACTTCATCTGGTCGGACCCCGACAACTGGATCTTCGCGGACCTCCGGGCCAACGCCCCTGCTGTCCAGGCGTACCTGGATGAAAACGAGTCTCTTCCGCCTGGGGTCAACATGACTTCCCGGCTCACTGTTAACGTACAACGCTGAGAGGCGCACATGAACAATCTCGCTGTTAACAAACGCTCGACCCAGATCCTGCCTTTCGGCGGGGATCTCCCTGCCTACATGGCCGGGCTTCCAGACAGCACGGATATGTCGGAGTACACCCAAGGTGTGGGTTCCAGCTTCGCCGTCATGTCGATCAAGGGCAAGACCTTTACCCTGGTACAGGAGGGTGTGCGCACCATCGTCACTCGCCCAGATGACCCCGACTCCCCGGCCAGCTACATCGAGGTGGTGTTGGTCAAGGCCAACCCGAACTTCTCTAAAGTGTTCTACACCAACGGCTATGTAGAGGGGTCGAACAGCCCTCCCGATTGCTCTAGTTTTGACGGTCAGAAGCCAGATGCCGGTGTTCCGTCTCCGCAGTCCAAGACCTGTGCGAACTGCCCAAACAATGTCTTTGGTACCAGTGCGACGGGTAAGGGCAAGGCGTGTCAGGATACACGCCGGGTGGCGATCCTGTCTCTGGGGCAGATGGACAACCCCATGTTGCTGCGGGTGCCGCCCAACAGCTTGAGGAACTTGGCAACGTATGCCAACGAGTTGGCGGGGTATCGGATCAAGACCATGGCGGCGGTCGTCACTCGCGTCAAGTTCGATCCCAACGAGGCGACCCCCAAGCTGCTGTTTGAGCCTCGGGGCATTTTGGCGGAGAACACCTTCAACCTCGTCTCGGAAATCGCCCAATCGGATACGGTCCGCCAGATCGTAGGGCTGGCCCCTGTTGAAGGCGCACCAACGCTTAACCTGCCCAAGGTGTCACACGAACAGGTCGAAGAGGTGGTGAACACCAAACAGGAAACCCCACCTGCCGCACCCAAGCCGAAGGCTGCTCCCGCGAAGAAAGCGGAAAAGGTCCAGGCGAACTCCATGGACGCCCTGAACGCTGCGCTGGACGATATGTTCAACGAGTTCGACGGGTAACAAACCCCCCGCACCTGGGTATGTGTGAAAACTGCCCACCTCTTTCCAACCCATGCAGGACATCTCCATGACTACACTACACGAAGGTGTACAGCTCTTGAGGAGTGCTGGCTTGACGCCCCAGCATCTCCATCGGCTCCTTGGCGTCGCCACTCCGACTGTCGCACGCTGGTACAGGGGCCAGGGCAATACCAAGTGGAAGCCCAACCATTTCGATGATTTGGTGTCCGCAGTGGCTAACGCCATAGAAGATGGTAAGCTACCCGTCGATACGACGGGGCTGCGCAAGCTCGAAGCACTCGCTGTGACGTTCGTCACGGCATCTCGCTATTTCCGCCAGTACGCGGGGGAGGTAGCAGCACGGACTGACTGATCATCGAGGGGGGTGGGATAACATGACTAACACACTTCGCACCGCAGATTTTCTGGCGGCGATTCTTCCAACAACAGGCGTTTACTTCTCAGCAAAACTAGACGGCGCATACTGGACACATGAGGCTTTTCAAGACACAACCAGTCTCGCACTCGAACTCAAGGACATCTCGGACAACGGATTAGACGCCTATTACGCCTGTGCCAGCTACAAGGCGGCGAAGTACATCAACGCGAAAGGCAAGACGAAAACACGGACACAGGAGAACGTACGCTATGTCAAATCCCTCTGGATGGACATTGATGTCAAGCCCGAAGGCAATCACTACGCGGACCAGAAATTGGCTTGCGAAGCAGTTAAGCAGATGTGCGTCTCGGTGGGCATCCCCCAGCCTAACGTCTGGGTTTCGTCCGGGTACGGGGTGCACATCTACTGGACGCTGGATCGTGATCTTACGCCACAGGAATGGGCTCCCCTTGCTGAGTTACTACAGCGAGTCCAGATGCACCACGGCATCCTTGCCGACCACGCGCTGACAACCGATGCGGCGCGAGTACTGCGCCCGATAAACACGCTCAACTACAAACATGACAAGACCGCACCAGTTAGAGGCTTCATCCAGGGAGACCACCTATCATCAGATGCGTTGCTAGAACAGCTCCAGGCGTACTGTGACGCGAACGGCATCCTTCCGAAACAACGCAAGACCAAAGAGGAGATCGTACTGTCCGGGGATCTGGCGGACCTGGCCAACGGGATGGGGGAATACCCTCCATCGGATGCGGAGAAGATGGCCGACGCCTGTGCCGTGTTCGCCGCCATGCGCGACACCCAGGGGGCTAACCAGGATAACGTAGAATGGTTCACCGCCCTCACGGTGCTGAACAAATGTACTAACGGGCATGAGATCGCCCATAACTGGTCGAGTGGGTACGACGGCTACGACTTCTCCGAAACACAGGCACAACTTGACAGAATCGCGGATGAGTACAAACCCGCGAGCTGCGATACCTTCAGGAAATGCTCTACCCACTGCCAAACCTGTACTCTAACGGTCAGCAACCCCATCATCCTTGGGTATCCCACGAACGACAACTCTGAGGAAATCTACACTCCAGACGAAGACAACCAAGAGGATGAAGACTTACCGCCCCTACCACCTGTATTCGATGACAAGTTTGCGATCATGAAGCGGGGTGGGCTGTTGGCCCACATCACCAAAAAAGCCAAGAACGGTAAAGACGAAGAGCGAGTGTGGGTGCATTGCTGCGCCCAATACCCCATCGTTGATTTCATCTGGTTGGACGACATCGCAGGGGAGTACAACGCACGGATACGATCACGGGTCAGGCCCAATGTATGGACCGTCGCAGACATCAAACTGGCAACCATTGGTCAGGGTGGCGCGGCCCTGGCGAGGGATCTCGGGGGTAAGGCGGGGGTCATGGCCATCGGGCCTATCTACAACCTTGAGAACTATATGAAAACATGGGTAGATGACATTCAAAGACAGACGGCGACCCAACAGGTCGCTAATCATCTGGGTTGGCAACCCGACGGGAGCTTCCTCATAGGCAGCAAGAAGTACCACCCAGACGGCTCTGTAAGCCCCACAGCGCTCGCAAAGAATTTGGCCAAGCAGAGCACTTCCAACACCCCTCGGGGCAATCTCAAGGACTTCAGTGAGGCCCTGAATGCGTTGTACAACCGCCCCCACTATATGCCTTACCAGTTCGCCATTCTGGCAAGCCTGGGCTCGGTGCTTCTTCCGCTGGTGTGGAACGGCAATGCGGGTATACCGCTATCTCTATGGTCTTCCAAGCCGGGGCTCGGCAAAACCAACGCTGCCAAAGTAGGGCTCGCCATGTGGGGAGACCCTAACGCTCCTGGGCAACTGACTAACGCAGAAGGGACGACGGAGCTGGCCCTGTATACCATGGCGGGAGAACGCAAGAACCTGCCAATTCTTCTGGACGAGACAACCCCTTGGACGGGGGACCGCTTGAGCAAATTCGCATACCGCTACGCCGATGGGGTGCCTAAGCAACAGGCCAAAGCAGAGGGTGGACTGCGTGACAACAGCCACTTGTCCTGGTGCAACGTCTGCTACATGACCAGCAATACTTCGGTCTTGTCTCAGATCATGGCGGTGTACAAGAACAACGAGGCCCAATCCGTTCGGGTGTTTGAATACGAGATCCCTAACCTGGCAGAGATGTTCGGCCCCAAGTGGGGCATCCGCGTTGAAGACCAGCACCTGCTAGACACTATCTTTGCCAATTCAGGCACGGCAGGAGAGGCTTTCGCCAAGACAATCGCCCTCAAAACGCGTCAAGACGTACTGCGTGTCACCATGCGTGACATGGTGCAGGACATCTACAAGCGCACGGGGGTGGGAGCAAAAGGGCGCTATTGGGTCCATTTCGTCGCCGCGACTATAACTGCCGGGACAATCGCCAAGCGTATAGGCATTCACGACTTCCCCATGGGGGTCATCTGGGAGTGGGCGTTAGGAACCATCGTCAGCATGACGGATGCCACCACCGAGGCGCAGGATTCACCCGAGGATCTTCTGGCGGATATGCTGCGCGACCTCTACCCAGGACTGATCATTACTCTGACAGAGGGGCGTCATAACACGGGGGCCATTCTGGCACCCAATGTTTCGCTACCCAGAACCGTGATTACAGGGAGGGTTATCCAAGATCAGGACGTGATCTATCTCTCCACGGCAGCGGTGTTGAATTGGTGTTCCCGTACCGGGGCGAACTTTAGGGAGTTGTCCAAGAACCTGACAGACCTCGGGATTCTCGGCAACAAATCAGCTAGGTTCATGCTGGGCGTAGGGACTCCCATCAACGTCACCCGGTCGAGGTGCTGGGCGCTCAACAAAGTGAGCCAGTTAGGCGTCATACCCACCCCGTTACCTAACAATGTCATTCAGGGAGACTTTAGTGGCAAGCAAGACACCACAAACGATGACACTACCGTACCTTCTGGACAAGTACGGGTTGATGCTGGACAAGAAGGCGTTGTGTGAGTTGTTTCACATGAAGGCACGGACGTTCGATGTCGCTGTAGCCAGAGGCACATTCCCGATTCCCACCTTCCGCTTGGGGCTGGTACGCCATGCTCACGCGGAGGATGTCGCGGATCGCATTAACCACTTGCGCAAGCAGGCAACGCTATGACTAAGCCCAGAGACTACAAACACGAATACGCCGCGTATCAGGGGAAACCCGAGCAGATCAAGAACCGTGCAGCCCGTAACGCGGCTCGCCGGGAATATGAAAAGGCTCATGGATCCCTGCCGAGTACGACCGACGTGGACCACAAGAGTCGGTTAGACAGCGGTGGCACTAACAGCCCGAGTAACCTCCGGGCTGTCGATCAGAAGACCAATCGTTCATGGCGCAAGGGCGCTACCAAAAGCAACCCCAAGGGGTACGGCAAATAATGTTTCCGAAGTATTTAGTTGCAGCACTGGCCGTCTTGTGGCTCTACGCCTTGGTGGTGTTGGGCCACATGACCTACCTGATGTTCATATCGGTATACCCATAACAACCTCAGAGGAACGCAACACCCATGCACTTACCTCAATTTGGACAAATTGCCACCTTAGAAGAACGTCGTCTTGTTGGTGGTCCCGCTACCCAGTCTATGATGCCCGTGAAGTATCGCTGGCTTTATGAAACCTACAAGAAGGCACAGACCAACTTTTGGCGTCCGCAAGAGGTTCCCCTTGGTAACGACAAGAGGGACTACCTGGATCTACCACCCAACGTCAAGCATCAGTACGACCTGCTGTTCTCCATGCTGACGACGATGGACCTGGTGGTAACGGAGGCAATTGACGTGTCGATCATGCGCCATGCGGGAGCCCCAGAACTGCGCAATTGGCTTGCTCTACAAGGATTTCAGGAGGCGATTCATACCGACAGCTATGTGACGATTGCCGAGGAGATCGGCCTTGACCCTGACGAAGTATTCACCCGCTACCTGACCAATCCTGCCCTCTATGCCAAGATTGCAATGGCGGGTCGGTATGCGGAGCAACTGGACGGGATCACGGATCTGAATGACCCTGATCAGATGGAACAGTTCATTGTCGCGTATACGTTTTTTGCACTGATTCTGGAGAGCCTATGGTTCTATGTTGGGCTGTCGGCGGGGACTTATCCGGCTCGGTTCCTGGGAAAAATGCTTGGTACGGCAGATATGTTTTCCTTTATACGAAAGGACGAGTGCGTGGCAGAAGGAACTGAAGTTCTAACAAAAAAAGGTTGGCTTCCAGTAGAAAAACTGAGCATGGATACCGAGCTTCTGCAATGGCACGAAGACAATACGACAAGCTGGACATACCCCATTAAACTGTCTATGCACCGGGCTGACAGCTACTACAAGTTTGATCTTTCAACGCGAGGGTTTAAGCAGAAGGTCAGTGCCGAGCACAGGTTCCCTTACTACACCGTCACGGGCAAACTTAAAATAGTCCCGGCCAGGGGGGCCACGCCCAACACCTACACCAAGCACCCGATGGCTGGCCCGCTCCGCTCTGTCGGCAGGCAGGACGCGCTGACGCCCCAGGAAAGGTTTATGGTGGCGCTACAAGCTGACGGGAGTCTGCCCTCAGACCGCTATACTGGGGAGCGGTGTGGGACAGTGCCGTATACGTTTGGCCTCACGAAGGGTCGCAAACGTAGGGCGTTTGAGAAGATTTTGGCAGACCTCGGATGGGGATACGTCAGTGCAATAGACAGAAGGGGGCGAACAGTTTACAGAGTCAGTGGGCCTCTAGGCATGACAAAAGACTTCGACGACTGGGTTAGGCTGGGTGACCGCAGCCTGTCCTGGTGCCGCGATTTTGTCGCTGAGGTAGCCAGATGGGATGGGCATATCGTTGCAGAGAACCCTGCAAGGACCACCTATTCCAGCACCATCAAAAATAATGTCGATGTGGTCCAGGCTGCCGCGACACTCTGCGGTTACCGCACCAAGTACACCCACGTTGTAGATCGTAGGTCTCCCACCTACAGTGACATCCACCGCCTGTTCATAAACACCCACCAAGACCATGTCAATGGCGGCAGGATGGTCAAGACCCGGGTGGATGGGCCCGTGCGCATGTACGGCATTGAAGTGCCGTCTTCGTTTCTGGTAATCCGCTGCGACGGCTGCGTATCAGTTACTGGCAACTCCCTTCATTATTCCGTGGGTCTCACGGTCATCAACGAC
>ERZ724518.872-NODE-872-length-13405-cov-8.005243_pt1 | contig 13405 bp, 7 predicted proteins | sample MGYA00376051_ERZ724518 | MGnify/ENA primary metagenome ERZ724518 (study PRJEB28724, sample SAMN07190885) | wastewater metagenome | isolation source: influent of sewage treatment plant in Hong Hong | place: Hong Kong | collected 2016-03-17 ... | reverse complement strand
AAATTACACAACTTTCACATTGGTTTGCGCCGACTTCTTCTCCGTCATCGGTAAAGGTACGGATGTAGTAGATAGACTTGATACCTTTGTTGAAGGCGTAGTTACGAAGGATAGAGAGGTCACGTGTGGTTTGCTTGTTCTCTTTCTTCCATTCATAAAGAGTTTTAGGTAGTTCACTGCGTAGGAAAAGAGTGAGGGATAAACCTTGGTCGACGTGCTCTGTTGCAGCAGCGTAGACATCAATGACCTTACGCATATCCATATCGTAGGCAGACTTGTAGAATGGAATGGTTTCTGTTGACAAGCCAGCTGCTGGATAGTAGATTTTACCGATTTTCTTTTCTTGACGTTCTTCAATCCGTTGTGTGATTGGGTGAATAGAAGCAGAGACGTCATTGATATAGGAAATAGATCCATTTGGTGCAACAGCTAGGCGGTTTTGATGATAGAGACCATCAGCTTTTACATTGTCGCGTAGTTCAGCCCAGTCTTGCCCGCTTGGAATGAAAATTCCTTCAAATAGTTCTTTGACACGGTCAGATTGTGGCTGGTAGTCTCCAGTCACATATTTATCGAAATAAGTGCCGTCTGCGTATTTTGATTTTTCAAAGTTATGGAAGGTTTCTTTTCGTTCCCGAGCGATATTATTTGATTCTACCAAAGTCCAATAGTTAAGGAGCATGAAGTAGATGTTGGTAAATTCTACGGCAGTTTTTGAACCGTAATCAATCAAGTTCTGAGCCAAGTAAGAATGAAGTCCCATAGCTCCAAGACCGATTGAATGCGCTTGACTGTTTCCTGCTTCAATAGATGGTACAGCAGAGATGTGTGAATGATCTGTGACATAAGTCAAAGCGCGTGTCATTGTACGAACAGAACGTCCAAAATCAGGTGACTTCATTAAGTTAACGATATTAGTTGAACCAAGGTTACATGAAACGTCAGTACCCATGGTCAAGTATTCTTGAGAATCGTTTAGAACACTTGGTGTTTGAACCTGAAGGATTTCCGAACAAAGGTTGGACATGATAATCTTGCCGTCAACAGGGTTGCTACGGTTAGCTGTATCGATGTTGATAACATATGGATAGCCAGACTCTTGCTGGAGTTTGGAAATTTCTGTTTCCAAGTCACGTGCCTTGATTTTTGTCTTACGAATGCGAGGGTTCGCCACCAATTCATCGTATTTTTCAGTAATATCTAGGTAGCTGTAAGGGACACCGTATTCCAACTCAACTGAGTATGGGCTGAAGAGGTACATGTCTTCGTTTTTACGTGCTAATTCGTAGAATTTATCAGGAACGGTGATACCGAGTGATAAGGTCTTCACGCGAACTTTCTCATCGGCATTTTCTTTCTTAGTCGAAAGGAAGGAAATAATATCTGGGTGGAAAACATCAAGATAAACGACACCAGCCCCTTGGCGTTGTCCAAGCTGGTTAGAATAGGAGAAGCTGTCTTCGAAGAGTTTCATAACAGGAACAACCCCAGAAGCAGCCCCCTCATAGCCCTTGATTGGAGCACCAGCCTCACGCAAGTTACTAAGAGAGATACCGACACCTCCACCGATACGGGACAATTGTAGAGCAGAGTTGATAGAACGTCCGATCGAGTTCATATCGTCAGTGACTTGAATCAAGAAACAAGATACTAACTCACCACGGCGAGCACGACCTGCGTTTAGGAAAGAAGGTGTTGCTGGCTGGTAACGAAGGTGAATCATTTCATTGGCTAGGTTTAATGCCAATTCTTCGTTGCCCTCAGCAAAATACAAGGCGTTGAAGAGAACGCGATCTTCCATGCTTTCCAAGTAATAGGCGCCATCGTTTGTTTTGAGGGCATACTGATTGTAGAACTTGTAGGCAGCCATGAAAGACTTGAAGCGGAAATTTTGGTCTTTCAGGAATTGATCAATCTTGATGATAAATTCTGGACTGTATTGGTCCAAAAACTCTTTTTCAAGGTAATTTTCTTCTACTAGATAAGCAATCTTATCTAAAATATTATCAAATTGCTTGGTATTTGGGAGGACGTTTTCTTTAAAGAAGGCCTTAACCGCTTCTTGGTCCTTGTGGAGTGGGATTTGCCCATTGACAGGACGGTTGATTTCGTTATTTAAACGGAAGTAGGACACATCGCCTAGCTCTTTTAAACTCATAGTTGCAATCTCTTTCTTAATTATAGTAGGGTATATTAGGAATTAAACCAAGGCTTTTAATTTACCTGGTTGGAAACCAGAAAAGACATCATTTTCCGTTTCAATAACAGGTGCTGCTGAGAAACCGAGTCCTTTTACATGATCGATGAATTCAGGTTGTTCATCTAGATTGATTTCATTATATTCCACCTTGTGTTGGTCCAAGAATTTCTTGGTCATTTTACATTGAACACAATCATTTTTTGAATAGATAGTTACCATTCAGTTTCTCCTTTGTCTCTCAAGGATAAAAATATCCCATTTTTGTTACCAATCTAGGATACAAAATTTTGAAGTTAAAGTCAAGGAGCTTGTCTGAATGAATCACTAAATATTGTGCAATCAATTTATCGACAACACCAAATATAGTATGCTGGCAGACCAAAACCTATTTCTATTGTTAATTTTTGGTAGGGTTTTCAATGGTTACGCTTGATGTACAATAGTAGGTGCAGGATAAAAAATAAAGAGTATATTAGAATCAGATACGGTTGATATGATTATTAAATAGTACGCAATATGTCATATGATGTAACATGCTTGGTTAGGTATTGATTGAATAAATATTACAATCTATACTATACTAAGTAATAATGTTGAAAGAGGGCAGAGCAGATGAGTCTATCGTATAAAAAACGCTTACTTCATAGTGAGAATGAATACTCTTACTATGCATTGAATTCGGTTGCAACCGAAAATGGTGTGGATATTCATACACTTCCATATACCATCCGAATTTTATTGGAAAGTCTTCTTCGTAAGGAAGACGGAGTTGATGTTACTAAAAATCACATTTTAGATTTATTACATTATCAGGCTTCTTCACCATCTGGAGAAGTCCCTTTTAAACCTAGTCGTGTCATTTTACAAGACTTTACTGGTGTACCTGTAGTGGTTGACCTTGCATCCATGCGCGACGCTGTTGTCAAAGCTGGTGGAAGCCCAGACTTGATAAATCCAGAAATTCCTGTCGATTTGGTCATTGACCATTCTGTTCAGGTTGACTTTTTCGGGACAGATCAGGCGCTTGAGCAAAATATCGCCTTAGAATTTAAACGAAATAATGAGCGCTATGAGTTTCTTAAGTGGGCAGAAAATTCATTTGAAAACTACCGTGCTGTACCGCCTGCAACTGGGATTATTCATCAGGTAAATATTGAATTTCTAAGTGACGTTATCATTAATAAGGATGGTTTGCTTTATCCAGACTCTATGTTTGGTACTGATAGCCACACAACTATGATCAATGGTATTGGTGTACTTGGTTGGGGTGTCGGTGGTATTGAGGCGGAAGCAGCAATGTTGGGTGAAGCATCTTATTTTCCAATTCCAGAAGTGATTGGAGTTCACTTAACTGGACAGTTACCGAAAGTAGCTACTGCGACGGACTTGGCTTTGAAAGTGACACAGTTGCTTCGTCAAGAAAATGTAGTTGGAAAATTTGTGGAATTTTTTGGACCTGGCTTATCCTCCCTTGCTCTTGCAGATCGTGCTACAGTCTCAAATATGGCTCCTGAATATGGTGCAACCTGTGGATATTTCCCAATTGATTCTGAAACCCTCAATTACATGAGATTGACCAACCGTACAGAGGAGCAAATTGAGTTAACAGAAGCATATGCAAAGGCAAATCACTTATTCTATGACAGCACAGCTATTCCAACCTATACTAAGGTACTTGAATTAGATTTGTCTACGATTGTTCCATCCATTTCTGGTCCGAAAAGACCACAAGATTTGATTGAATTGTCTAATGCTAAAAATGAGTTCCAAGCAAGTGTAACACGTGAAGTTGGTGTTCGTGGATTTGGTTTGGAGAAAGAAGAATTAGATAAGACAGCCACGGTTAAATATGCAGACGGCGACGAACTGATTCAAACAGGACATGTTGCGATTGCAGCGATTACCTCATGTACCAATACTTCGAACCCCTATGTTTTATTGGCGGCTGGTTTATTAGCTAAAAATGCAGTTGAAAAAGGTTTGACTGTTGCGAAGACTGTCAAAACGTCCTTGGCGCCAGGTTCGAAAGTTGTAACAGGCTATTTGAAAAATTCAGGTTTACAGACCTATTTGGATGCCTTAGGGTTCAATTTGGTCGGCTATGGCTGTACAACTTGTATTGGTAACTCAGGTGATTTACGACCTGAAGTAGCAGAAGCCATTAAAGATGAAGACTTATTAGTTTCAGCAGTATTATCTGGGAACCGTAACTTTGAAGGACGGATCAACCCACTTGTGAAAGCCAATTTCTTAGCGAGTCCACCACTAGTTGTTGCCTATGCTATTGCGGGTAATATGAATGTTGATTTGACAAGAGACCCACTGGGATATGATAAGGATGATCAGCCAGTCTATCTTGCAGATATTATGCCAAGTCGTGAAGAAGTTGACGCATACATTGACCAATACGTTACGCGCGATCTCTTTAAACAAGAATACCAGCAAGTTTTTACAGATAGTCAAGCATGGAATGCGATTGAAACAAAGACAGATAAGAATTATGCTTGGAATCCATCTTCTACCTACATTCAAAATCCGCCATATTTTGACAACATGCAGGAAGATTTATCTATAAAACCACTGGAAAACTTATCTGTTTTGGCTAAATTTGGAGATACAGTAACAACAGACCATATTTCGCCAGCCGGGAATATTGCCCGTCTAAGTCCTGCTGCACGATACCTAGAGGAAAATGGAATTTCTTATGTGGATTTCAACTCTTACGGAAGTCGTCGTGGTAACCATGAGGTCATGATGCGTGGTACGTTTGCAAATATTCGTATAAAAAATGAACTCGCAGATGGGAAAATTGGTGGATGGACCACATATGAGGGAGAAATCCTTCCTATCTATGATGCAGCCATGAAATATAAGGCTGCTGGTATCGGTAGTATCGTCATTGCTGGTAAGGACTATGGAATGGGTTCTAGCCGTGACTGGGCAGCGAAAGGTTCAAACTTGCTTGGTGTGAAAGTTGTACTTGCTGAATCATTTGAGCGAATTCACCGTTCAAACTTGGTCATGATGGGCGTTCTACCTCTTCAATTTTTGGATGGTGAAACAGCGGAAAGTCTGGGTTTAACTGGACATGAACACTATACGATTGATTTACCAGAAGATGTAAAAGTTGGACAAGTTGTTACCGTCCATGCAAATTCTGAAGAAGGTTCAAAAGAATTTCAAGCTCTTGTGCGTTTCGACGCAGAAGCGGATATTCGTTATTACCGCCATGGTGGTATTTTACCAATGGTGGTAAGAAAAAAACTGGGGGGAAACGTATGACAGAAACGAATGGGTTAAAAGATGCGATTGCTTGCGATACGCGAATCAGCGCAATTGAAGATGATCGCTTGTCTTATGCAGGATACGATATCGCAGAGTTAATGGATAATAATGTTTCCTTTGAAGAGGTCGTTTATCTACTGTGGAATTTGCATTTACCAACTCAAATTGAATTAAATTATTTTGAGAAAAAGTTGCGTGAGGAGTATGCAATTTCTGATGCTGTCGAACAATGTATTTTGATTCAATCTCGTCAGCACTTGCATCCGATGAGTGTGCTACGTTCAACTGTGTCCCTCTTAGGTGTTTATAATGTGCATGCTGAAGAAAATTCCATAGAGGCTTTGTATGATCAATCTATTCAAATTATGGCAAAGGTTCCAACTATCATTGCAACATTTGATCGTTTGAGAAGAGGATTGGTTCCAATTGAACCGCGTTCAGACTTGGGATTTGCCGCAAATTTCCTTTATATGTTAAATGGTGAAGAACCTTCTGAATTGCAAGTGAAAGCATTTAGTAAAGCACTAGTTTTGCATGCTGATCACGAATTGAATGCATCAACCTTTGCTGCGCGTGTCACTGCATCAACTTTAACGGATTTGTATTCTTGTGTCACAACTGCGATTGGGACTTTAAAAGGTTCTTTGCATGGTGGTGCAAACGAGCGTGTATTTGACATGCTACTAGCGATTCGTGAAAGCGGTGATACGGAAGGATACTTGCAGGAAAAGTTGGATTCGAAAGAGAAAATCATGGGATTTGGTCACCGTGTTTATAAAACTGTGGACCCTCGCCAACAGTATTTGAAAGAAATGGCGCTTGATTTGACACTCGGAACTGACGATGAAGCATTTTATCAGTTGTCAGAGGAAGTAGAGAATTTTATTAAACACAAAAAAGGGTTGATTCCCAATGTCGACTTTTACTCTGCAACTGTTTACCATGTGTTAGGAATTGATAGTGACATTTTTACTCTCATTTTTGCAATGAGTAGAATGGCAGGATGGATTGCTCATGTTCAAGAGCAACGGAAGAATAATAAGTTAATCCGTCCGCGTTCTTCCTATATTGGTAGCAGAAATCTAAAATATATTCCTATTGGAAAGAGGTAAGTATGGCAGAGAAGATTAGATTGGAAAATGGAAGGCTTTTAATCCCTGACCAACCAATTATCCCCTATATTGAGGGGGATGGGGTTGGACAAGATATTTGGCCAGAAGCTCAAAAAGTCATCGATGCAGCAATTGAAAAAGCATACAATGGTCAGCGTTCTATTCAGTGGAAAGAAGTTCTGGCGGGTGAGAAAGCTTATGCTTTAACCGGGACGTCTTTACCTGATGAGACGTTGAAAACGATTCGTGAGCATTTGTTGGCCATCAAGGGACCTTTGGGTACACCTGTTGGAAAAGGCCACCGGTCACTGAACGTCGCATTGCGTCAGGAACTAGATTTGTTTGCTTGTGTTCGTCCAGTTCGGTATTTTCAAGGGGTTCCAAGTCCATTAAAACATCCAGAAAAAACCGATATTACTATTTTCCGTGAAAACACAGAAGATATCTATGCAGGAATCGAATGGGATGCTGGTACAGAAGAAGTTGCAACTGTCATTTCATTTCTTCAAGAGAAGATGGGAGTGGCTAAAATCCGTTTTCCAGAGTCATCAAGTATCGGTATAAAGCCCATTTCTGAAGAGGGAAGTAAACGCCTCATTCGTTCTGCTATTGAATATGCACTAAAACACCAATTAAAAACAGTAACTTTGGTACACAAAGGGAATATTCAAAAATTTACAGAAGGCGGATTCCGAAAATGGGGTTATGAATTAGCTCAAGAGGAATTTTCGAATGAGCTAGAAAATGGTTCATTGGTTATCAATGATATTATTGCGGATAACTTCTTACAACAGATTTTATTGGCACCTGAAAAATTTGATGTTGTGGCCTTGACCAACCTGAATGGAGACTATGCATCAGATGCTTTAGCTGCTCAGGTTGGAGGGATCGGCATTTCTCCTGGAGCTAACATTAATTATCAGACTGGTCATGCAATTTTTGAAGCGACACATGGAACTGCTCCAGATATTGCAGGTCAAAATAAGGCAAATCCTAGCTCAGTACTCCTGTCTGCTTGTATGATGTTAGAGTTTATGGGATGGAATGAAGCTGCTGAGAAAATTATTGTCGCTCTAGAACAGGCTATTTTACATCAACAAGTGACGATTGATTTTGCCAGTGCATTAGGTGTTGAAAGCCTGTCAACTAGCCAATTTGCTGAAGCACTTATCGCTCGTATTTAATAGAATAGAAAGGAACTCACCATTCGGTGGGTTTTTCGGCTTGAAATACTGAAAGAATAATAAAAAATTCTTGAAAATGATTTCAAAAAATGATATAATGTTCTTTGTAAGGGTTATCACATTGACTCGAAATAATTGTAAAAATAAAGGAGAAACCAACTATGGCTTCAAAAGACTTCCACATTGTGGCAGAAACAGGTATCCACGCACGTCCAGCTACTTTGCTTGTGCAAACAGCTAGCAAATTCGCTTCAGACATCACTTTGAACTACAAAGAAAAATCTGTAAACCTTAAATCAATCATGGGTGTAATGAGTCTTGGTGTTGGTCAAGGCGCTGATGTAACTATTTCAGCTGAAGGTGCAGATGCTGACGATGCAATTGCAGCTATCACTGAAACAATGGAAAAAGAAGGATTGGCATAAAAAGATGACAGAAATGCTTAAAGGAATTGCAGCATCTGATGGTGTTGCCGTTGCTAAGGCATATCTACTCGTTCAACCCGATTTGTCCTTCGAAACGATTACAGTTGAGGACACAAATGCAGAAGAAGCTCGTTTAGATGCCGCTCTTACAGCATCACAGAACGAGCTTTCTGTTATTCGTGAGAATGCAGTAGCGAGCCTTGGAGAAGAAGCTGCAGCAGTATTTGATGCACATTTAATGGTGCTTTCTGACCCAGAAATGGTAGGTCAAATCAAAGAAACGATTCGCGCCAAGAAAACAAACGCAGAGACTGGTTTGAAAGAAGTTACAGATATGTTTATCGCTATCTTTGAAGGTATGGAAGATAACCCATACATGCAAGAGCGTGCAGCAGATATTCGTGACGTAGCAAAACGTGTCTTAGCTCATTTGCTTGGGGTTCGTTTGCCCAACCCAGCAACAATTGATGAAGAATCTATTGTGATTGCTCATGACTTGACTCCTTCAGATACAGCTCAATTGAACAAGCAATTTGTAAAAGCCTTTGTAACAAACATTGGTGGTCGTACAAGTCACTCAGCTATCATGGCTCGTACACTTGAAATTGCTGCTGTATTAGGTACTAACAACATTACAGAAATTGTTAAAGATGGCGACGTCCTCGCTGTTAACGGTATCACAGGCGATGTTGTTATCAACCCTACAGAAGATGTCATTGCAGAATTCAAAGCAGCTGGTGAAGCGTATGCTAAGCAAAAAGCTGAATGGGCATTATTAAAAGACGCTCAAACAGTGACGTCAGATGGCAAACACTTCGAGTTGGCAGCTAACATCGGTACACCAAAAGACGTTGAAGGTGTAAATGATAATGGTGCAGAAGCTGTTGGTCTTTACCGTACAGAATTCTTGTACATGGACTCACAAGACTTCCCAACAGAAGACGAGCAATACGAGGCTTACAAGGCAGTACTTGAAGGTATGAATGGTAAGCCAGTTGTGGTTCGTACAATGGATATCGGTGGTGATAAGGAGCTTCCTTACTTCGATCTACCACACGAAATGAACCCATTCCTTGGTTTCCGTGCCCTTCGTATCTCTATCTCTGAGACTGGTAACCAAATGTTCCGTACTCAGTTACGTGCTCTTCTTCGTTCATCAGTACATGGTAAACTTCGTATCATGTTCCCAATGGTTGCTTTGTTGACTGAATTCCGTACAGCAAAAGCAATCCTTGATGAAGAAAAAGCAAACTTGTTGGCTGAAGGTGTAGCAGTTGCAGATGATATCCAAGTAGGTATCATGATTGAAATCCCTGCAGCAGCAATGCTTGCAGACCAATTTGCCAAAGAAGTTGACTTCTTCTCAATCGGTACAAACGACCTTATCCAATACACAATGGCTGCAGACCGTATGAATGAACAAGTTTCATACCTCTACCAACCATATAACCCATCAATCCTTCGCTTGATCAACAACGTTATCAAGGCTGCACATGCAGAAGGCAAATGGGCTGGTATGTGTGGTGAGATGGCTGGTGACCAACAAGCTGTTCCGCTTCTTGTAGGTATGGGCTTGGATGAATTCTCTATGAGCGCAACTTCTGTACTTCGTACACGTAGCCTTATGAAGAAACTTGACACAGCTAAGATGGAAGAATATGCTCAACGTGCCTTGAAAGAATGTGCAACGGCAGAAGAAGTTCTTGAACTTCAAAAAGAGTATGTTGATTTCGATTAATCATTAAAAGAGTAAATAATCATCTGACATTGTTGGAGTTTTCAGATGATTATTGGCTCTTTTTTTCTATGTTTTGCATCAAAATCCGAAAGAATATTGGAAATTTTCAAAAAATTCTTGCAAATGTTTTCTGACTATGTTACAATGTTCACATTATCCAGAAGGAGGGAATGAATGAAGCAGTATCAGAATTATATTGATGGGAAATGGGTTGATTCCGAAAAGAAAATAACCATTTATTCGCCGATTAATCAAGAAGAGTTGGGGAATGTTCCTGCCATGTCACAGGAAGAAGTCGACAAGGCTATGGAAGCAGCAAGAAAGGCTTTGCCAGCTTGGCGTGCTTTATCTGCATACGAACGTGCCCAATATTTGCACAGAGCTGCGGATATTTTAGAAGAACGCAAAGAAAGCATTGGTGAGATATTAGCGAAAGAAGTTGCGAAAGGGATAAAAGCATCGATTGGAGAAGTAGATAGGTCAGCTCATTTGATACACTATGCTGCTGAAGAGGGTCTACGTGTTTATGGGGCCTCTTTAGAAGGGGGAACGTATGAACCAGCTGCAAAAACAAAAATATCGTTGATTCGTCGTGAGCCTGTTGGTGTTGTTCTAGCTATTGCACCTTATAATTACCCCGTCAACTTATCAGCCTCTAAAATTGCTCCGGCGCTTATCGGTGGGAACGTAGTGATGTTTAAACCACCAACACAAGGATCGATTTCGGGGTTGCTTTTGGCTCAAGCTTTTGCTGATGCAGGCATTCCAGCTGGTGTTTTCAATACAATAACTGGTCGTGGTTCAGAAATTGGTGACTATATTATTGAACATCCTGAAGTGAATTTTATCAATTTCACAGGTTCGACACCGATTGGTCAAAAAGTTGGGAAATTAGCTGGTATTCGTCCAATTATGCTTGAGTTAGGTGGAAAGGATGCAGCTGTTGTTTTAAGCGATGCGGATTTGGATCATGCAGCGAAGGAAATCGTTAGTGGGGCCTTTAGTTATTCTGGTCAACGTTGTACTGCTATTAAGCGAGTATTAGTTGTAAATGAAGTTGCAGACCAATTGGCTGAGAAACTTCAGACTGAAGTTGAAAAATTAACGGTAGGGGATCCATTTGAAAATAAGGATATTACGCCTGTCATTGATGAACAGTCTGCTGTCTTTATCGAAGGTTTGGTACAGGATGCACAATCAAAAGGGGCAGTGGAGTTAACTTCGTACAAACGTGAGAAAAATCTAATTTGGCCAACCTTGTTGGACCAGGTCACTCCTGAGATGGACATTGCTTGGGAAGAGCCGTTCGGTCCAGTGCTTCCAATTATTCGCGTATCATCTATTGAAGAAGCACTTGAGTTATGCAATCAATCAGAATATGGTTTGCAGTCATCTATATTTACGAAAAACTACCCATTAGCCTTTGAATTTGCTTCAAAATTGGAGGTCGGTACTGTGCATATTAATGCTAAAACGCAACGTGGTCCTGATAATTTCCCATTCTTAGGGATCAAAGGCTCTGGTGCTGGAGTTCAGGGGATTAAATATAGTATTGAAGCCATGACTAAGGTAAAATCTGTTGTGTTTGATATACAATAAGAAAAAGGAAGTTTCCAATTAATGGATACTTCCTTTTCTCGGTTATTTTGCTTGATAAAATTTATTGTGTTGGTAAATTGGATCAAATGTTAAATTGATTCCAAGCTTACGTAGGACACTCTTGTCTTCATCTGACAGGATAACGGTTGAGTGGGCCTCACTACCATTTAATTGGCCCAATTCTTTCATGGCACTCGCCGCAATTGGGCTATCTTGTGCGGTAATCGCCAATGCGTTGAGTATTTCGCTGGCATCCAGTCTTGTATTGGTTTTATCGAGGTAATCTGATTTCAATTGCTGGATTGGGCGTATGTAGGTTGGTTCGATTAAGAGGGTTTCATCTTCGATTGCCGCAATTTGTTTGATGGCGTTTAAGAGGACAGATGCAGTTGGTTTAAGTAGGTCGGATGTTTTACCTGTTACAATATCTCCAGTTGGCAACTGAATAGCAAGGGCAGGGCTAGTTGAAAGCTCTGCTTTTTCGCGCGCAGCGATAACAACCTTACGATCTGCTGGTGTCACACCGACTTCATTCATGAGGAGTTCGATTTTCTTCACAGCCTGTTCGCTAATCCGCTCTGCCTTGAAATCCACCAAGGTCTGGTAGTAGCGACGGATGATTTCCTGTTTGGACGCTTCGATAGCAGCTTCTTCATTGATGATGGAATAACCTACCATGTTGACACCCATATCTGTCGGAGATGCGTATGGTGATTTACTCAAAATACGTTCAAAGGTACGGTTGAGGACAGGGAAGACTTCGATGTCACGGTTGTAGTTGACCGCAGTTTTGCCATAAGTTTGAAGGTGGAAAGGATCAATCATGTTGAGGTCGTCCAGGTCGGCAGTTGCTGCTTCATAGGCTAAGTTTACGGGATGATGAAGTGGTAAGTTCCACACTGGGAAGGTTTCAAACTTAGCATAGCCTGATGTTACGCCATGCAGTTGGTCGTGGTAAAGTTGGGAGATACAAGTCGCCAATTTACCTGAACCAGGCCCAGGTGCGGTGACAACTACGAGATTGCGACTAGTTTCGATGTAGTCATTTTTGCCCATACCTTCTGGTGAGATGATGTGGTCAATATCAGAAGGATAGCCCTTGATTGGGTAATGGAGATAGGACTTAATACCATGTTTTTCTAACTGCTTGCGGAAGGCATCCGCAGCTGGTTGGTTGCGGTATTGGGTAATGACGACAGAACCAACATAAATATCAATATCATTAAATGTATCAATCAAGCGGAAGACTTCTTGGTCATAAGAAATACCCAAGTCACCACGTGCCTTAGAGTGTTCGATGTTGCTAGCATTGATAGCGATGACGATTTCTACTTGATCTTTTAACTCTTGGAGAAGTTTGATTTTATTATCAGGTTCATAGCCAGGAAGTACACGAGCTGCATGGAAATCTTCCAACATTTTCCCACCAAATTCCATATACAATTTGCCTTCAAACTGAGCAATGCGCTCTAAAATATGATCACGTTGTAAATTCAAATACTTATTTGAATCAAATGCGATTTTCTTCATCCAATAAGTCCTCCAATTGTGTATTAATCTCTGGGAAAAACAAAAAATAGCTCCCTAAAACTAGGGAGCCTTTTCTCCGACCTCTCAAAAGAGGTGCCCGAACAATACTATAACAAACTGTGCTTCGCTTGTCAAGAAAAAATCTGAGCAGAAAATATTAAATATCTATTTAATAAAGATATAATTTTGTTAAATAGATATTGACTATATGAAAATTAAGTAAGTCTGGACAAGGTAGGGACTTTCTGCTATAATACTTGTCAGGAAAGAGGGTCTGACATAGACACCCCCAAGCGAGCCTGAGACAGTGAGAGTCAGGTGGGAGACATGTC
>ERZ724518.863-NODE-863-length-13490-cov-7.590249_pt1 | contig 13490 bp, 12 predicted proteins | sample MGYA00376051_ERZ724518 | MGnify/ENA primary metagenome ERZ724518 (study PRJEB28724, sample SAMN07190885) | wastewater metagenome | isolation source: influent of sewage treatment plant in Hong Hong | place: Hong Kong | collected 2016-03-17 ... | reverse complement strand
TACCGGGTTGGACAGAAGGACTTCAACTCATGCCTGTAGGTTCAAAATACAAATTCTATATCCCACAAAACCTGGCTTACGGTTCCAAAGGAGCAAGAGGTATCGAACCACTCAGCACACTGGTATTCGAAGTGGAGTTGCTTTCAATAGAAAAATAAAGGTAATATAACCTTACAGCTAAAAAACAATCGGACAGATGTTGTTCGGTTGTTTTTTTTACATAAACATATCGAAACGGGCAATTTTACCAAAAAATAGTTCAAAATATGCATTATTATCGTGAATTTGTTTCGTTTATTACAAAAAATACATATATTTGTTGGCAAAATGCTAAACGATTAATTCTATGGAAAAAATAGATAAATTAGACCGTAAAATTTTACGGATAATTTCCCAAAATGCCCGTAAACCTTTTAAGGATGTGGCCGAGGAATGCGAAGTATCCAGAGCTGCCATCCATCAGCGCGTACAGCGTCTTATCGATATGGGAGTGATTACCGGATCGGGTTATTCGGTAAATCCCAAAATGCTCGGCTTCCAGATATGTGTGTATATAGGCATCACCCTCGAAAGAGCATCCATGTACAAGGATGTGGTGGCCGAACTGGAAAAAATACCCGAAGTGGTTGAGTCGCAGTACACACTTGGAGCATATACCATACTGATAAAAATGTACGCCAAAAATGATGAACATCTGATGGAATTGCTCAACGGCAAACTGCAGGAGATACCCGGTGTAGCCACAACCGAAACGCTTACATCACTCGATCAGCGAATTAAGCGAACCATACCGATTGAATAAAAAAGGGAAAAACCGATATTTCAATAAGCCACTTATCACTACAGGTGGCTTTTTTGCATTAAAATGATTAACTTTGCACACTTTTTTAGGAAGAAAAAATAAATCACTAAGCCCGTAGCAGGTTATGCTATCTCAATCTGCACACCGTGGCGGTAAAATAAGATCAATGAAGACAGTTTTAAGCGGCATCAGGCCCACAGGAAATTTACATCTCGGAAATTATTTCGGAGCATTAAGCAATTTTGTAAGTATGCAGTACGAATACAATTGCTTCTTTTTTATTGCTGATTATCATTCACTTACCACACATCCAACCCCTCAAAATATACAGGGAAATGTGAAAAGTGTGCTGGCACAATACCTGGCAGCCGGTCTCGATCCCGAAAAAGCAACCTTATACATTCAAAGCGATGTGCCAGAGGTGATCGAACTTTATTTATACCTCAATATGAACGCTTATGTGGGCGAACTTGAAAGATGTACCTCCTTCAAGGATAAAATCCGTCAGCAACCTCAAAATGTAAATGCCGGACTGCTTACCTATCCGACACTCATGGCTGCTGATATCCTGATACACAAAGCTGATTTTGTACCTGTGGGAAAAGATCAGGAGCAACACCTGGAAATGGCACGCACGTTTGGAAACCGATTTAACCGAATGTACAACCATGAATATTTTCCGGAACCTCAGGCGTTCAACTTTGGTAAAGAGCTGGTGAAAATACCCGGACTCAACGGAGCCGGAAAAATGGGAAAATCGGAAGGGGAGGACAGCACCATTTTTCTGACCGACACCCCCGAGATAATCCTCAAAAAAGTAAAACGAGCTGTAACCGACGCCGGACCGACTGAACCCGATCAACCGATGACAGAGCCCATTGCCAACTTATTTCAGTTGATGAATGTGGTTTCAAAACCCGAAACCATTCAGTTTTTCCGGGAAAAATACAACGACTGCAGTATCCGTTACGGTGATTTAAAAAAACAGCTGGCAGAAGACATGATCACATTTGTAAACCCGATTCGTGAACGAATACAGGAAATAGCAAGTGACGAAGTTTACCTCAATAAGGTAGCGCTGCTGGGTAAAGAAAAAGCGCAGGAAAGTGCCCGAAAAACCATTCGCGAAGTGCGTGAAATCATCGGGTTTAAACCCTTCTGATAAGGTAGCCAATGTCTAAAACGTTGGCTATTTTTAGATAAATGGATTTCTCAGAAAGTTGAAAATACGTACATTCAAATGGAAAAAAATAATTCAATTTCCGGGGATTTTTCTATTTGAAAACAGTAATAAATTCAGAAACAGATTAATTCCATGATTAAAAGAGCGAGTAACTGATGTCACTCTAAAAATAGATTAAAACCACGCAAAAAGAATTGCTAACTCAATGATTTTTCGTAGATTTGCACTCCAAAATCCTCACTAAAAAACCGTATGGAAATAAAACAAATCAAACGGGCGCTGATATCAGTTTATCATAAGGATAAATTAGACGAAATTATCAAAAAACTTCACTCAGAAGGTGTCACCTTTTTATCTACCGGTGGAACAAAATCATTTATCGAATCGTTGGGAATACCCTGCGATGCAGTGGAAGATCTGACTTCCTATCCATCAATACTTGGAGGCAGAGTGAAAACACTTCACCCCAAGGTATTTGGCGGAATACTTGCCCGCCGCGATGTGGAACAGGATTTGGCTCAACTTGAGCAGTATGAAATTCCTCAGATTGATCTGGTGATTGTAGATTTATACCCATTTGAAGCCACTATCGCTGCAGGAGCCGACGAAGCTACTTCCATCGAAAAAATCGACATAGGCGGAATATCACTTATCCGGGCTGCCGCCAAAAATTTCAAAGACGTCGTAATTCTTGCCTCCGAAGCACAATATAATCCATTTCTGGAATTAATCAACCAGAAAGGCGCCAACACTACTCTGGAAGAACGCCGGTGGTTTGCCAAGGAAGCTTTCAGCGTTTCTTCACACTACGATACAGCTATTTTCAATTATTTCGACGGTGATAACGCCAGTGCTTTCCGGTATAGTGCCGATGGAGCCAAAGCGCTTCGTTACGGAGAAAATCCGCATCAGAAGGGTTACTTTTTTGGCAAATTTGATGAAATGTTTGAGCAGCTGCACGGCAAGGAAATTTCGTACAACAATCTTCTGGATATTGACGCTGCCGTAAGTTTGATAAATGATTTTGAAGATATTACCTTTGCTATTCTGAAACATAATAATGCCTGTGGTCTGGCATCGCGCCCCACGCTCAAAGATGCCTGGGAAGCAGCACTGGCTGGCGATCCGGTATCGGCTTTCGGTGGCGTACTGATTACCAATGCCATTGTAGACAAGGAAACGGCGGAAGAAATTAATAAATTATTTCTGGAGGTAATCATTGCTCCCGACTACGACCTGGATGCACTGGAAGTATTGACACAAAAGAAAAACCGGATTATACTGGTTTTGGAAGGAAACAAAGTTCCCGGAAAACAATTCCGTTCGGTGCTGAATGGTGTATTGGTGCAGGACAAGGATTTACATACCGAATCGGCTGAAGAACTAAAAGTTGTAACCGAAAAAGAACCCACAGGTGATGAAATTGAGGACATGCTTTTTGCAAATAAAATTGTAAAACATTCCAAATCAAATGCAATCGTTTTGGCCAGAGGAAAACAACTGATAGCCAGCGGAGTAGGACAAACATCACGTGTTGATGCTCTTAAACAGGCTATCGAAAAAGCAAAATCATTCGAATTTGAGCTTGAAGGCGCTGTGATGGCCTCCGATGCCTTTTTCCCTTTCTCCGATTGTGTGGAGATAGCTGCCGGGGCGGGAATTACTGCCGTGATTCAGCCCGGAGGTTCGGTTCGCGATGATGAGAGCATAGAAATGTGCAATAAAAAAGGCATAGCAATGGTTACTACCGGGATAAGGCATTTTAAACATTAAAAAAATAAATTTATATATATGGGACTTTTTTCATTTACACAGGAAATAGCTATAGACTTAGGAACAGCTAATACGATTATAATTCATGATGATAAAATAGTTGTGGACGAACCATCGGTTGTGGCACTTGACCGCCGAACCGATAAACTGATAGCTATCGGCGAAAAGGCACGCCAGATGCAGGGTAAGGAAAACGAAGGAATTCGCACGGTTCGCCCACTTCGTGACGGCGTAATTGCTGACTTTTTCGCTGCCGAACTGATGATAAGGGGAATGATCAAAATGATACCTTCCAAGAATCATTTATTCTCACCAACGCTCCGAATGGTTGTTTGTATTCCTTCGGGAAGTACTGAAGTGGAAATCCGTGCCGTACGCGACTCCTCGGAACATGCCGGTGGACGCGATGTGTACATGATTTATGAACCAATGGCTGCTGCTATCGGTATCGGAATCGACGTGGAAGCACCTACAGGATGTATGATTGTGGATATAGGCGGTGGAACTACCGAAATTGCTGTAATTTCACTCGGTGGCATCGTTTCGAACAAATCCATACGTATAGCCGGAGATGATCTCACAGCCGATATAATGGAATATATGGGGCGTATGCACAACATCAAAGTAGGTGAACGCACCGCTGAAAATATCAAAATAAACGTAGGTGCTGCCCTTACAGACCTCGAAGATGCTCCTGAGGACTACATCGTTCGCGGACCAAACCGTATGACGGCTTTGCCCATGGAAGTTCCGGTATCTTATCAGGAAATTGCCCATTGTCTCGAAAAATCAATTTCAAAAATTGAAGCAGCTGTGCTTAGTGCGCTGGAACAAACTCCTCCCGAGCTGTATGCCGATATCGTGGAAAAAGGTATATATCTGGCCGGTGGTGGTGCTTTGCTGCGCGGACTTGACAAGCGACTGACCGATAAACTGAACATCCAGTTTCATATAGCCGACGATCCGCTGCATGCAGTGGCCCGCGGTACCGGAATAGCGCTCAAAAATGTGGATAAATTCGGATTCCTGATCAGATAATCGTTTGTAATTCAGCAAAAAAATATTCAGGTAAATAAATAAACACACGAGAAACAAGCTGTTTGTCGTGTGTTTTTTAAAATAATCGATAGTTATATTTTCTTTTGAAAAATCTAATCAATTTTCTGATAAGATACAGTGTGGTATTTCTTTTTGTTGCATTAGAAATCCTCTCACTTGTTCTGCTTTCCAATAATAAAGGGTATCAGCGGAGCATCATGCTATCATCGGGAAATACATTGGTGGGACGAATGTATGAAGCTACGAATGCATTTGTGGAATTTTTCAAACTGAGTGAAGCCAATGATAATTTAGCTATTGAAAACACCCAGCTCAAAAACCGGGTAGTGGAACTGGAAAATAAACTTAATTCACTCACCGATACGCTCAACAATGTAAGTTGGAAAAATATCCGCATTTCACCTGAAAACGAATATGCCTACATCACTGCAAAGGTTATAAGAAACACCACACATCTCACCCAAAACTATATAACGCTCAATAAGGGCTCACTGGAAGGAATAGCACCCGATATGGGAGTTATTGGCGATGATGGGGTTGTAGGTATTGTAAAAAGTGTTTCACCCAAATTTTCGGTCGTTATTCCAATCCTGAACCCAAAAATTCAAATCAGCAGTAAGTTTAAAAAGAATAATTATTCCGGTCCATTGGTGTGGAATGGAAAAGACTCACGGTTTGCCAGTCTGAACGACATTGCCCGGCATGTTCGGTTCAGTCTCGGTGATACGATTGTAACCAGCGGATTGACAAAAAATTTCCCCGGCGGTATTCTGGTAGGGACCATAAACGACTACAACATCAAGGAAAGTGATGCCTACTACAATATTCAGGTAAAACTGGCGGTCAATTACCGGACATTGACACACGTGAAGGTGATCAACTACAAAAATTACAGCGAACAGAGTGCGCTTGAAAAACAGGTTACAGATGAAGATAAAAAGAAATAACCCATGGCGGTAGCATTACAAAACATATTAAGGTTTATATTTCTGATTTTGCTTCAGGTGTTTATACTGGACAATATTCAATTCATGGGATATATCAATCCGATGATATACGTTTTGTTTATTCTTTCACTTCCGGTTCGTTTCCCCAAATGGGCATTGCTTATTCTTGCCTTTATCATGGGATTGATTATCGATGTGTTTTCCAATACAGCCGGAATGCATTCCTTTGCACTTGTTTTTGCCGCTTTTCTGCGTACACCGGTTATCAATATTTTCACATCAATCGATGAAGGTTCAAATCCTACTCCTTCATTTCATACTTTCGGGGTATCGGCTTATGTTAAATATGTGGTTATCCTTGTGTTGATTCATCATTTTATTTTGTTTTTCATCGAATCATTCTCCTTCCTGCACCTCACTTTACTGATCCCGAAAATAATTATCAGCTCGACAGTAACTATCCTGTTGATCCTCGGATTGCAATCCTTTAAGTCGAAATAAGCATGATAAACGATAAGCTTCGAAACAGAGGGACCGTAATTACTATCATTATGGCTGTGGTAGTGGTTATTTATATTTTACGGCTTTTTTCATTGCAGATTGTCGAAACCAAGTATAAACGGTTTGCCGATAGTAATGCCTTTCTGAATAAAACCATTTATCCTCCCCGGGGGTTGATTTACGACCGGAATGATTCTTTGCTCGTATATAACAAACCGGCTTACGACATCACTTTTATCAATCGCGAAATTCACGGACTCGATACGGCCACTTTTTGCAGTGATCTGAATATCACCCTGGATGCCTTCAAGGAGAAAATGAAAGAAGTGAAGGATCGGGATAAAAATCCGGGTTACTCATCGTTTACACCTCAGGTTTTCATGACTCAGCTCGATATACGCGATATAGCCAATATACAGCAATCCATGTATAAATATCCCGGTTTCTATATCCAAACCAGAACGTTGCGGGAATACCGTTACAACGCAGGTGCTCATGTACTGGGCAGCATCGGTGAAGTTTCGCCAAAAATGATTGAGAAAGATGATTATTACAAACGCGGTGATTTTGCCGGTAGAGACGGAATAGAATACACCTACGAAAAACAGCTGCGTGGTGAAAAAGGGGTTGAAATAATTCTGCGTGATGCACGTGGACGATTGAAGGGAAGATACGAAAACGGAGACAAGGATATAGCTCCCAAAGCCGGCAAAAATCTGAAACTCACACTGGATATCAGGATACAATTACTTGCCGAGCAATTGCTTGCCGGTAAAGTGGGAAGTGTGGTAGCTATAGAGCCCAAAACCGGAGAAATTCTTGCATTAGTTTCCAATCCAACGTTTAATCCCTCGTTACTGGTAGGACGGGAGAGATCCAAAAACTATAATCTGCTTGTCAACGACCCCACCAAACCACTCATGAACAGGGCTACACAGGCTCAGTATTCACCCGGTTCTACTTTTAAGCCCTTTCAGGCGCTATTTGGACTTCAGTTGGGTGGTATTACCGAAGGTACACGTTTTGCGTGCAGCGGACCATCTTCATGGCCTATAAAATGTACCCACCACCATGGATCGCCGGTATCGTTGCTCAATGCCATCGAACAAAGTTGTAATCCCTATTTCTGGAATACATTTCGATCCATTCTCGAAAAGGATGGCTACGGTGATAAAAATGTAAATTTCAAAAATAACTATAACAAATGGCGTGAGGCTGTGATGGCATTCGGTTTCGGGCAGAAATTTGAAGATACGGATATCTATCAGCAGAGCAGGGGAAATATTCCATCAGAGAAATTTTATGATAAATATTTTGGTAAAACCGGTTGGCGGGCCAATACCATCCGTTCACTATCGATCGGACAGGGCGAAGTGTTGGTTACACCCCTGCAGTTGGCCAACGGACTGGCTGCCATAGCTAATAGAGGATATTATATTACCCCTCATCTCAATAAATCGGACTCGATGTTGACGCACAAACACAAAACATCAATTGATGCTAAATATTTTGCCATTGTAGATGAAGGAATGTGGCGGGTAAATGAGTTTGGTACGGGGAGAGCGTACAAAATACCCGGAGTAAGCAGTTGTGGTAAAACGGGTACCGTTCAGAATAACAGAGGAAAAGACCATGCATTATATGTGGGGTATGCACCACGCGAAAATCCTAAAATTGCCATTGCAGTGGTAGTCGAAAACTCCGGTTTTGGTTCCACCTGGGCTGCTCCTATTGCCAGTTTATTGATGGAGCAATACATTTTACACAAGATTGAACGAATCGAGTTATTAAACAGAATTTCAACCTCAAGAACAAACGCCAATGTCACGGACTATTAGCATGAAATACGCGTTGGACTGGACTACGGTGGGTATCTACCTGTTTCTGGTCTTTTTTGGCTGGCTTAATATTTACGGGGCAAGTTATGACTTCGATCAGTCGAGTATATTCGATTTCAGTCAGCGTGCCGGCAAACAGTTTATCTGGATACTAACGGGTTTCGGTCTGGCAGGAGCTATTCTGCTTATTGATTCGCGACTTTACAGTTTTTTTTCATATTTATTTTACGTGGCAATACTTCTGCTGTTGATTGTTACCATCTTTGTTGCTGCCGATGTAAAAGGCTCCCGATCATGGCTTGAAATAGGTCCTGTAAGCTTTCAGCCCGCCGAGCTTGCCAAAACAGCTACAGCACTTGCTTTGGCTAAATTTATGAGCTCCTATAATTATAAGCTGAAAACCTGGAAAGATCTAATTCCTCTCGGCGTTATAGTTTTCATACCTTTTGCACTTATTATTCTTCAGCAAGAAACCGGAAGTGCGCTGGTGTTTTTGGCTTTTATGCTCATGTTTTACCGCGAAGGAATGAAGGGTCTTGTTCTCCTGCTGGTCGTTTTGGCAGTGGTTTTATTTGTGGTTGCCATTGGCTTCAGCCAGACATTTATTCAAGTTGACCGGGGCACTGTGGGTATGGTCATGGCCATGTTTATTATTTTATTAATACAGTTTTGTTACGCATTTTTCTTCAACCGTCATCGAAAAGAGGCGTTGAATCTTGCTTTGGGAGCAGGGTTCATAGCCGTCGCTTCTTATATCGTCAATATTTGGGTTAAAGTCAATTATGACTACATAGCCATGGGCACCGTAATCCTATCCACTGTGTATTGGATTATTATTGAGATGTTTAACCGCTATAAAAAATACTTTTTGCTGGCAGTGATTTCTTTCGGCTCCTTATTATTTTGTTTTTCCGCCGATTATATTTTCAATGAAGTGCTGGAGCCACACCAACAGGTCCGTATTAAGGTTTTGCTCAATATGGATGAGGATCTGGCAGGTGCCGGTTACAATGTAAACCAGTCGAAAATTGCCATAGGTTCCGGTGGATTTTTAGGAAAGGGTTTTCTGAATGGAACTCAGACTAAGTTGAAATATGTTCCGGAGCAGGATACCGACTTTATTTTCTGTACGGTAGGTGAGGAGTGGGGTTTCGTAGGCTCGTCGGCAGTGTTGCTGCTTTATCTCTGGTTACTTTTTCGCATTGTTCAGATTGCCGAACGACAGCGGGATGCTTTTAACCGCATCTACGGTTATTGCGTAGCCAGTATATTTTTCTTCCACCTGGCTATCAATGTGGGTATGGTGCTTGGGATTATGCCTGTAATCGGAATTCCTTTGCCATTTCTAAGTTATGGCGGCTCGTCACTCTGGAGCTTTACCATTCTGTTGTTTATACTCCTCCGGCTGGATGCTGCCCGGCGAACAGGCAGTTAATAAACCACACTACATACTGACAATATTTATCCCCGTAATTTTGCGGTATAAATCGAGCGCATATACGTCGGTCATGCCGGAAATATAATCGAGCACGGCTAATACTTTGCCATAACAGGATGGATTGTGGATGTCGTATTGTTGCGGAATGCGGTTAATAAGCTGTCTGGAATACGCTTTTTCGGGTTGTAGTACGGCATTTACAAAAAGATCCATCAACGTGAGAATAATCTTATACCCTCCTAATTCAATATCCAGCACTTCCTGTGAGCGGTAAATTTTTTTGCATGCAATCTCCGAACATCGGTTATACGCAGTTGCAGAATTTCCTGTCAGGTGTTTTATCAATGAACCATTAAAAGTCCCGCTGAGTATTGCGTTTTCATTTTCAATAAACGTACGGGAGCATTCATCAATCAATTGTCCGATAACCGATGAACGCAGATAAGCAATTTGTTCGTTGACATCACTCACCATGTTGAGTGTTTCTTCCCGTTTTTTTCGTTTAGCATCGTCAAAAAAGCTGAAAAACAAATCCTTCGTTTCGTCGGTGGTCAGTATTTTCAGTTTGTGTGCATCTTCTATATCCATTATTTGGTAGCAGATATCGTCGGCTGCTTCCACCAGATATACCAGCGGGTAGCGGGCGTATCGGCCGGGGTTGTCGGGTTGTCTGACAATACCAAGTTCTTGTGCAATTTTTTCAAAATCAGCTCGTTCGGCCTCAAAAAAACCAAATTTTTGTTTTTTTTGATCGGCATAAACCGAAGAATACGGATATTTGACAATAGAAGCCAGTGTGCTGTAAGTGAGCACAAAACCACCCGGACGGCGTCCGTTGAACTGATGAGCCAGTAAGCGGAAAGCATTGGCATTTCCCTCGAAATGGATGCAGTCATTCCATTCCACTTCCGACATTTCATTTTTCAGAAATTGCCCTTTTCCTTCCGAAAAAAAAGTGGCAATGGCTTCTTCGCCCGAATGTCCGAATGGTGGATTGCCAAGATCATGAGCCAGACAGGCAGCCGATACAATAAAGCCAATCTGGTCCACGTATCCCGGTTCGGTTGCAGCCAGCGACTGCGATACATTCATCCCCAGCGAACGGCCTACGCTGGCCACTTCAAGGCTGTGTGTGAGCCGGTTGTGTACAAATACGCTTCCGGGAAGCGGAAAAACCTGCGTTTTGTTTTGCAACCGGCGAAAAGGAGCCGAGAAAATCAACCGATCATAATCCCGCTGAAATTCATTCCGGTTATCGCGGTTGCGGTCGTGATAGTTTTCCATACCCAGACGTACGGGTGATAAGAGTTGATTCCAGTTCATGGCCATGATGCTTGTTGATTAAATGTAAAATTACAAAATTTCGGGGAAAGATGCATCAGGTGGGATATCATTATTATTCCAACCTGTCAGTTTCAATGTCATATTTATCCAAAAGTCCCAAAACATCAGGATAAGAGAATTTTGCTCTTTTAATCCGGTTATTTTCAGGATCGATAGCGTAATTTTTGGAAGTCCTGAAATCTACCTTTTCAAGATTAGACTGATTAAACACAGCACGGTACAAATCGCATTCGTCAAATAATGAGTCGGTCAAATTCGATTCGGTAAAATCAGTTTCCTGCAGTTGGCAGCTCCTGAAAACGGTATTTTTGAGTTGGATTTGGTAGAATGAAGCATGATTGAGCTGGCAATTTTCAAAACGCAGAGATAATCCGAATTTATTGCAGTTTTCAAAATTCAGTCCCAACATTTTGCAACCATCAAATTTAGTGTTTCGGATGGCCGTTTTTGTCAGATTGGCCAGGCTTAAATTACATCCCGAAAAAAGGCAGTCGGTAAAAATAATTTCCGCAAGGTCGGCGTTATTGAAGTTACAGCCAACAAAACGGCAGTTTTCATACTCCCCTTTTTTCAGCGGAATATTACTGAAATCACCTTTTTCAATTACCCTATTTTCAAAAAATCCATTTTCCATTCCAGCTGTTTATTTGATTTGATAAACCGTCATAGCGACTTTCTTTTTCGCCAGACCTGATACGAGTTGAATATATTCTGCCAGAGCACATACGAGCCCGGTCCGATGGACGATATGGGATTAAGAAAAGTTTGCGCCATCCAAATAGCAAGAATAGTGTTTTTCTGTCCCAGACTTTGACCGCCGGCTATGGTATCGTTGTATCTTTTCCCGATTTTTTTTCCCAGTAAAAATTGACCGATACAAGCCGCCAGTGCACCTGCTGCCACAAGAATTTCGGTGGTGTAGTTAACGCTGCTTTGGTTCATGATAAATTGAACCGTACGGGCTGTAACCACTATAAGTGCAAAACTCCAGATATAAAATGAAAGTCCCGAGAGTGAACCGATTTTTTCGGCCGATTTCACCGATATTTTTTTCAACACATAAGCCAGCACAAAAGGAGTGAGCAGCAGCACAAAAACCCGGCGCGAAATGGCCAAAAACGAATCGAAGAAAGGCAGGGTCTCATAACTGCCCAACAGTGAAAAAATCAGCGGGGCTGCAATCGCCACACTCATATTGCTTAACAAGCTGAAGGCGGTCAGACTTTCCACATTACCCTTAAGCATACCGGTGACAACAGGGGCTGCGGTACCGGTGGGAGCCAGCATACAAATCATGACACCCTGCGCGAGAATTGGATTAACCGGTTGAAGCAGTAAAAACGCCGCCACACTACCCAAAATCTGTATCAAAATAAGCCAGAGATGAAGCCGCGATAGTTGAATATTTTTCAAATCGAGCTTGCAATAGGTCAGAAAAAGCATCACAAAAATAAGATAGGGAGTAAGAAAAGCCAGCGAGCCGAAAAAACGATAGAAAATTGTGCCAATAGTCATTGCCAACGGCATCATGTATGGTTTTATTTTTTTAAGCATAAGGGGTGTGAAGTCAGGTGAATAAGACAGAGAGAAAAATTGGGATATCTAATCTTATTTTGGAATGGAAAATTTCTTAATTTCATTTCTCAGTTCGTGGCTTTTTCCGTCAGTAACTTTGTCCATCTGATGCCAGAATTCGCTGCTGTGGCTCATTACCCTCGTGTGACAAAGTTCGTGCAGGATGACATAATCAATCAAATGTTGCGGCAACAGCATCAGATAAAAAGACAGATTGATGTTTTTCCTTGAGTTGCAGCTTCCCCAACGCGATTTGGAGGATTGAATTTTAACATCTGAAAACGAAAATCCAAACCGGGCAGCCAGTTCACCCGTGCGGTGAGGCAATAATCTTTTAGCCTCTTTGCGGAGGAAATAATTGATGCTGTTCCAGAAATAACTCTGTGTTTGCGCTTCATCGGCATTCAGTGCGTGAGGGTATTCGATGGTGAGAATTCCTGCTTTCAGCGAGGCAAAGATGTTGTTGCGTTCCGCTTTTCGGATTTGTACATCGAAGGTGCAGGTTTTCAGCCCTTTTTCTTCAGATATTGTGACTGTTTTTTTTGTAATAAGTGTTTGTTTTTTTATCAATTTTGCCCGCACCTCATTGATAAATTTCAACGCATCTTTTTCCCTGCTTCCTGCAGGCAGCGTTACCTCCAGCGAATCGGCATGTATTCGCACACTAATTCGCTTAGCACGTGTACTTTGCCTGAAGCTGATTGTACCAAAGTCGTTATCTGTGATCATTGTTAAAATTTTACAGAAAGGAGTGACAAAGTTACAATATTTTTTTTGTGTATAGTGTGAAAATAAGCGGAAACGGCTAACTTTGCAACAATAAAGGATGGGTACTGCGAATGGATAACTGGACACAAAGAACGGAATTACTTGTAGGAAAAGACGGGCTGGATAAACTTAAAAAATCCGCTGTTCTTATTGTAGGATTGGGTGGAGTGGGCGGAATGGCAGCCGAAATGATTTGCCGCGCCGGTGTGGGTCGGATGACGATAATTGACCGCGACGAGGTTAGTCACACCAACATCAACCG
>ERZ724518.860-NODE-860-length-13513-cov-6.383935_pt1 | contig 13513 bp, 11 predicted proteins | sample MGYA00376051_ERZ724518 | MGnify/ENA primary metagenome ERZ724518 (study PRJEB28724, sample SAMN07190885) | wastewater metagenome | isolation source: influent of sewage treatment plant in Hong Hong | place: Hong Kong | collected 2016-03-17 ... | reverse complement strand
TGCTGTCTGATAACCCATGACTCTAGCGGAGTCCTGACACACCACACAGGCTGTTCTGGTAAGTCCTCCCGCACAAGACGCTGACCCGTAACCCAAGGTCGGCACAGACGAACGTGAAAGTTAGGCGTCCTAGTTAGGTGATTGGGCGTAGTTTCCCCCACCGTCGGGTAGTACCCCGACATAAAAGCCGCCAGGATTCCGGCATTCAGGACATCCCCCTGGTTCTGTGAGAACAACTTCACGCCCCTACGGTCTGTCCAACCCTCTGCCCCAAGCAACCCGCGCAAGAACGAATCTCGCTGGTCGGTACCCATCGAAAGAACGGTTTTTTCCAAATCCCCATCGAACAGGGATGACCGGCGTGCGAAGTCTCTAGCGTACTCAGGGGGGAAACGGAATAGGAAACCCCCCGGAGGTTTGCTGTACTCCCGTAGTCCGAAAGCCGCAGCTAGCTCTCTCAGCCTGGACACCCCCCTATCCTTTGACTGGATGATCTGGATTAGGGTGTGCCTCTTGGCTCCAAACGACTGTGATGTTCTCCCCGTAAGATCGGATCGTGAGTAGTTACCGTCCCCGACAACCCAACCTAGTAGCTCGCACTCGTCTGTAGTCATGTCTAGAGTAGACGGTACGGTTGCTGGTGCGGATAGGCGAATGCGGGCCTCAGTTCTAATATCCTGTGTTTGGAAAACGTGGGGCTCATATGACCTTGGGCCGCGATGACCACGGATCGACCGCATCCCGAACCATCTGTGGTTTGGGGTAGATTCGGAAGCCCATTTCCCATTAGACAGCCTAGTTACCGGAGCATTGGGGTAGAACACCTTCTCTAGTACAGGGGACCACTCCATGAACCCCGTCTCTTGGTTGTAGGCTAGCACCATGTCTCCAAGCGACAGGTCGTCATAGGTGACCCAACCCCTCGGAGTTAAAGTCTCCGTGTCCATAGGAACACACGCAAACGTGACGGTTTTGGCAACCTGCCTTTGCTTCTTAGTCACCTCTTCCACAGGAATGCCGAAGATTTTTGAGGCGTTGGCGGAGTGCATATCCACGCCGGAGTTGACAATTTCAATGAGGGTCGGATCACCCGACAGGCTAGCCGCAACGCGAACCTCAGCCTGGCTCATGTCAGAGCTTAGGATGAGCCCTCCACGCTTCCTCCACCGGGAGATAAACTGCAACCGAACGTCTGACCCCTTTGGAATCGTGTGCAGACTTGGGCTGCTAGACGAGTGCCGACCCGTCGCCGTACCAGACAGGTTGTAGGTAGTGTGAAACAACCCGTCTGAGCGGGTGTACTCTGCCATCCGCTTGATGTAAGTGGTGTGGTACTTACGAAGGGTTCTCCACGCCCGAAGTGCCTCCAAGATCCCTGACTTCGCCTCGTCTACGTCGGAAATATCCTCGATTAGCTGGTCAAGTACCTCCCTATCCGCAGAAGGACGCTTCGTCTTTTCTGAAATCTTGTGGGACTTCAGGCCCATTTGGTTGAACAGAAGCTCCGATAACGTCTCTGGAGAACCCAGAGAGAACAGAAGGGGGCGTGGTCGTTCCTGTAGAGCTTTTGAGGTTGCCACACCCCACTTACTGAGCCTTATCCTGTCCTCTAAGGGGCGCATCCGCTTGGGGTAGTCCTCGTCAAGGTGAGCCGTCACGAGCGGGTCAACCATGATCCCGTTCACCTCTAGCTCTGCCATAACGTCAATGCCCTTGACCATGAGAGCATAGTACGAGTCGTAAAGTTCGGCAAGGCGAAGGGATTCTGTGTAGGCCACAGAAAGCTGGAACGTAGCATCGGCGTCACCTCCCGCATACTGCAAGAGGATCGACTTTTCCGAGTTCCCCATATGCCTGTACGCTTTGTCCATCCCCGCCAACGTAGACTTCATTTCCCTGCCGTGGCCGAGAAACCCTAACTCATTGGCAGCAACGGTATCCAGGTCGTGAACCTTTGTGTCACCCCAGAACCAATGGTGCGCCAGCATCCCGTCAAAGGCTATGGGAGGAAACATCGGCAAGTCTCGGGTACCCCTCAGTTTCGTGTAGGCCCACTTTACGTCAAACTTGCCGTTCCACGTAGCGCCCCCGAAGCTCCACAAAAGACGACGGGCCGACTCCTCAATACGGGCTAAGGTGTATGGGTCGTCTGCCCAAGGGCAATCCCGATGGAAGAACGGACACACAACGGCCATTCCCGGCTCGTAGCAGGCTGCTAGAGCCACGATCTTGGCTTGGGGGTCAAACGGGTCAAGGCCCGTCGTCTCGAAGTCCCAGGCGACGAATGGTGCCTTCCCACTACGCACGGCTTCCAGGGCACCGTCTACCCAAGCCTCCCACTCTTCCGGGCTCTCGATCCACTTGTAGTGCTGCGAGTAGTTGGGGGCTACAGAGGAGCCGCCTGACTTCGCCCATGCGAGTCTTAGGTCGTCCACAATCTTCGGCTTGTCCGTATCCCTGCCACGAAGAACGGCGGCGGGGTGAATCGTGCCAATGACCGTGTAGCTCTGAAGGTGCCCCCACCGTGCTTTCATGGTTTCTGGGACAACGAGGGAGAACTCCACCCCCCTGTTTCTCGTGATAGCCCCACGGCCCGTAAGAGCCTTTAGGGCGGTGTTACCCAAAGCCACGATGATTGGGGGGTTGGGGGACTGAGAAGCGTACCGATCCAAAACATTGAACAGGTAAGGGATACACGCCTCTACCTCAGATTGGGTTGGGGGGCGGATTCCACCGTCGTCTTTCTGCGGGAAACACCGGACGATGTTCTCAAACCTGATTTGAGCGGGGTTGACCCCGCTGGATTCAAGTAGTGTCTCCAGAAGGGAGCCAGCGTTCTCTACGAAAACCTCCCCCCGCCTATCCTCCTGGGGTCCGGGGGCCTCTCCAACAATGATGAGCCGAACGTCCTTCGTAGCGCCCCGACCGGGAACACAGACAGTAGACGCTCGGCTGTGGAGTGAGCAAAGCTGACACTTCTCATTTCTGTCCAAGTCCCCTCCTCTTCGCGCAGTTGCTACACGGTACACGCCTGTACCACGAGGACAGTCTATCGGAAATCTTTCCTCCTGTAAAGAGGCTACCGCACCCCCGACATAGGAAAGATTGGTTGACCCGAAGTCGTCCTGGCAGAGGGAGCGGCTTGGCGCATTGTGGGCACACCAACGGCTCGGACTCTGTAGGTTGCCAAGGGGTCAACATCCCGTCATTCACAAATCCTCGTCCTGAGACTCCGGGTAGGTACGGCCTGTCATGGAGCCAATCAGCGTAGCGATACGCCGCTTTGCCTCCTCTAGCTCGGAAATGGAGGTCTTGCTGTTGGAAGCCACGGCACCCCAAAGAGCGTGGATCGCCTCCGCTACCAGGGGATTAGGCTCCTTCGTAACCACGAACTTGGCCAGCCCAAGGTCGGCGTTCTCTTTGAGGGGGTCGTCTCGGAGACCACGCCTTCTCGTAACTTCCCTGGAGATGTACCACAGGGCCTTCTCAAAGTCCTCTTTCGCTGCCCCCTTGTACCCGGCACGCCAAAGGTACTTTAGGGCGTTCCCAAGGTTGAACCCCCAACTTTCAGCAACGTCAATGCACTCTAGACCAGACGGGTGAAGGTTGTAGTGCGGTGGGTGGTCAACAGTAGACATTCGTTCCTCTCTCTCCTGGTATCCTCTTGCGAAGCTGTAACCAACCTAAAAAGTTTCCTGTGTCCGCATCGGGATCTACCGACGGGGTAGCGATATGCTCAAACGGGGACAGGTGGCGATTGCTGAGAAGTCGGAGGGCTAGTTCAATGTCGTAGGACACCGGCCTGTCCTTATCGTGGGATAGGTAGCTTACCCTAGCGCACCGACCGGCGGATACCAGACAGGCAGCAGGGACAGAAACACCATCGGAAATCTCAAACAGTCTACCACGGTCGAAACTATCTGGTAGATCCTCCGTTAGGGGTAGGTGCCATTCACCTTCCGACAAGCACTCGGGGTGAGAAGCGTTGTAGGCACGTAGCATCGAGTTAGCAAGGGCGGACATCTCCGGTTGTGCCCCACAATCAGGGTTCCTGTCCGTAGAGCGGAGGTTGAAAAAGTTTTCCCACTCTGTAGCGGATACGATAGCGGTTACGTACAAGAACGGCTCCAGCAACCTGTTCACCTGTTGCTTGTGAACCCCGGTGTCAAGAAGGTACTGTGCGGAAGATGCCGCCCTTCTCGCGGCCTCGCACCAAAGCGAAGTCGCCATCACTTGCGCGTGGTCTGGCAGTTCTTCCGTAGCGGACATACCGGACTCGTTCTGTAACCACCTTGCAAACACGAATGGGGAGTCACGGACTCTCTCAATGAGCTTTCGAGTCGGGATGGCCCGACTGCTCGCCGTGTTTCTGGAGAACATCCGGTGAGTGTTTAGCTCGGCAAGTATGAACCGGGGGAACGTGACCTCCATCGTGGTGAGCCGGTGGTATTTGTCCTCCACGTTGCAGTAGCTATCCCGTAGGACACGAGCTTGGATCATATGTCACCCCGAAGTGGTGCTACCGCCCTCACGACTTGCTCTAGGAGCATGGATCGAGTCTCAGACATTCGTGCCCGCCTAAGAAGCTCGTCCCTCTCCGCAAGAGGACACACCTTCGACATATCCCGGAAAGTGTGAGATTTGGCCCGCTCGTTTGTGCAGAGCGTAGACACAAGGTCGTAGGCAGCGTTGGATACCCTCACTCTCCGTACCCCATGAAGTTCTGTAGCTGCCGGATCTCTTTGTGGTGCTTGTTCACGATCTCTTTCAGGACTCGAATTGCCCGACTCACCACCAGAAACAGAAACACCGCTGTCAGAGACAGGATCATCGAGAGAGCCTGATTTACGTGGTACATCCACGGGGAAAAGTAGCCTAAGACTGTGGTAAGAATAACCACCGCTACCAGAACTGCCCCCCACACGAAAAGTGTCCATAGCCTACCTCCGATGTCCATAAAGGCCTCCAAGCCTGAAGTCACAAAGGACATCAAGCGTCATTGGGGTTTTCGCTTGCATAGCATACTCGTAGAAGTCCGGGATGGATGCAGGATCTTCCCCGTCGGGCATCGGAACATAGGATACGTTGCACCCCCGAAGCACAAGGCGCTCACACAAGTCAAACGCCTCCGGGGCCGCGTCCCCGTCCAGACAAACCACGTACTCGAAAAAAGCATTCTGCACCAGAAGCTCTAGCTGGTACTCAGAGCATTGCTTCCCCAGAAGCGCGACGGCCTTCCGATCCGTTCTAATCGCGGACAGGGGGCCTTCCACAATGAACACCCTATCGGGGTACCCAGGCTGCTCCGTTGCAACGTCTAGCCCATACAGAAGGTGCTTCTTGACTCCGGGGGGGTTGCTGTACTTAGGGATCTTCTTGTTCTGCTCGTCCCCCCACAGGTACTTTCTCCCAACCCAGTAGATCATCTCGTGGGAGTTGGGACGGTAGACGGGAAAAAAGATTCTCTCTACTCCGTTGTGCGACCCGCACACAAGGCCATAGGTGGTACAGTCATCCTCAGTTAGTCCACGGTCGGATAGGTACTTCCGAGATTCCGGTATAGACCAGACGGGAGCCACAGGGCAAGGTAGCTCCAGCTTTGGCACCTCTGAGGATGTCACCACCAGGGACACCGTAAGCTGTCGAATCAGGGCCTCTACGTCGTCTCGGGTGTGAGGGATCTCGTGAGCCTCCGGTAAGTGCAAGGCTCTGAGTAGGGCGTTGACCACACCGCCGCTACCGCAACGGAAACAGAAGTAGACCCCCTTATCGAAGTTGACGTAAAGGTGCTGTTTTGTGTCTGCGTCGTTACCCGAAGTGATGCAGAAAGGGCAGTTGTACCTCTTCTCCCCCGTAATTGTGTTGACCGGGGTACCAAGACGAGAAGAGACCGCTGACTCAGGAGACATTAGACGTTACCCCCGTAGGCTCGTGCCCTTGCCTCTTTGATGTTGTTGGCCTGGATGGCTAGGGAAGGCTTTACAATCCCCCCTCCCGAATAGTCCTCCTCGTCCGGCTTCACCGTATCCTCTATGGTAGCCGTGGCCGTGTTGAATTTGCAGAGGATGACTGCGCCACTCTCCGCACGGCGCATCTTCGCTACAAACAGCTTCGTCGTTTTGTCCTTCACTTGCTCCTGCTGTGTATGGGAGAACGTCAGAACCGCATCGGCGGCGTGCATTTTCTTTGCGCTCTCCGCCACTTCCGAAATGTCAATCAGCCCCCCCTCTTCAGCCGACTTCCAACCCCCGCGAGTAGTCTGGCTAGCTGTCCATACGGGGCACCGAAACTGGTCGGCAAGGGCTCGTAAGTCCTCATAGAGACGGCCAAGGATTTCCGATTTCTCAGCCGAGTTGAACGAGTTTTCCTCTGTCTTTAGGAGGTCTGCGTAGTCCACCACGATGAGGTTGGGAGTAGCCCCCGTGGTCGAAGAGAGGTAAGAGATATGCGACCGGAGGCCAAGAACCCCTACGGATCGAACCGTGAAATACTTGACGTAGACGTTGTTCGCGCTTGCGCTAAACTTCTGGATCGCATCCTCAAACTGTTGGGGGAGGGGGTTATCGGAAAGGATCGTGTTGATTTCGATTTTAGACAGGTTGGCGCACAGACGAACAAGAACGTCCGTCGCATTGAGTTCCAGCGTGTAGTAGAACACGGTGGACCCCCTCCTAACCGCCTCCCCGGTAAAGGAAGTCAAGATCATGGACTTCCCTGCCCCCGTCTTTCCCATAACCACGCCTACTTCACCCGGCCCCAAACCCCCCATCATTAGCTTGTCTAGTCGGTAGATCCCCGTACCAACTCTCCGAGAGTCCGCGAATGGGCTGTCCGCTTTGAGGTACTTTGGAATGCTTAGGCCGTGGTCTTTGAGGTTCATTCCCTGGTCTCGGGATGCCCCAATGTCCGTGGCTTTCTGGATCTTCCGAACGATCTTGTCGTAGGTGGACGAATCCGTGTCGTTCTGTAGCAGCTTCGCTCCGTCTAAGATCGCGTTTCGCATCTCCTGGTACTGAGCGAACTCTCGGATCTTCTCTCGTACCCAATCCCCGTCCGACAGGTCAGCGGTCAGGGAAGAGTGGAGAGCCGCCTCTAGGCTCTCGGAAAGGTCAGAGGGGAGGTGGAGCTTGGAAGCGTGGTCCTGGAGAATGTCCCCCATGATCGCCTGTGACGGAAGGCGACGGTACGTTTTGACGTAGGAAGTGACAAGCTCCAACAGGTGGCCGTAGGCCGGGTTGTCGAAGTAATCCTTCCGTAGAACGTCGCCGTACTCTTCCAGGAACTTGGGTTCCCGGAGCGCCAGACCGAGGACCGTTTTCTGGAAATGGTCTCCAAACGGGTACTTCGGCTGTGGGGCCAAGTCACCCCTCCGTCGGCATGGACGCTAGCAGTTTGGCAACGTACCCCTGCACCCCGTCTTTCTGCATCCCCTCAGAGGCAGACGCCTCCCCCTGTGCCAGAACAGCGAAGAGGAACCGAAGGACTCGGTAGCTCTCTTTGAACACGGCAGAGACGTTCCCATCATCCCCCACCTTGGAGGTCAGGGTCAGGGAGGGGCGAATGTTCTGGTAACCTCCCGTAGGAATCGTGTGGGTAATCGAGACGGTGAGCGAACCGTCCTTAAGCAAGGAGTGAATCCCAGGGTTGTTCGGCGTTGTCATCGGTTCCTCCATTCATGGGCGGGAACGCCCGGTCAAAGTCATCCGCGTGAAGAACGGTGTGCCCTTCCTCTGTGTACTCCCCGTAACGCTTCTTAGAATGGCTCGTAAGCCACGGGTGGTGCTTGTCATAGAAGTCTACCACAAAGACCTCGTTCTCACCCGGCTTCGGGCGAAGAGCCCGCCCAAGGCGCTGAATGATCTTGATGAGAGACTTCCCCCCGGAGAGAATGACCAGCGCCTCGATTTCAGGAAGGTCGATCCCCTCGTCTAGGACGGGGCTGGCAATGAGGACTTGGTACTTCCCGGAGCGGAAATCCTCTACTGTCTTGCTCGTGAAGTCCACAACCTCGTCCATGTCCTCTACCGGGCCGTTCTCGCCTTGACGGAAAATCTTATCTGACCCCATGAGGAACACCGACGACACCCCGCTTTCGTGCAAGTCCTGGATCATAGCCTTTCCATGCTCGATCCGTTGAACCAATACTAGCACACGGAGGCCCCTTCCGAGAAGCCGAGAGATAACGTCCTTGGCGGCGGCGTTTCTCCCCTCGTGGTTGACCACCCCAAGATCGTAAACGGAGTGCCAGTCCTTGAACGAGTTCACCCTCGGCTCGGAAACAGGGAGCATGAACAGACGAGGGCGGGCGATGTACCCCCGATCCACGAGCATCTGTGTCGGGATTGAGTAACAGATTTCCCCACAGAGGCCAAACACGAGCCAGTCCTCGTAGCGGGAAAGGCCACGAGTTCGGAATGGGGTACCCGACAGGCCGTAGCGAATCGCTGCACCCGTCGTAAGGGCCACGTTCTCCCAGGACTTGCTGGAGATATGGTGCATCTCGTCTGCGAAGAGAACGTCGGCTGTCTCTAGGAGGTGGATCGCTTTGGATTTCCGCCGCTTGATGGCCGCATTGAGAGTCTGCACCATTGCTACCGTGGTGTACCCCGGCTCAAAGACTCCCTCCCCCACTACCCCTACGTTCCGAAGTCCGAACTTTTCAAAGCTCTGCGCTGTCTGCCGCAAGAGGCGGATGGAGTTCACGAGGAAAATGGATGGCAGATTCAACGCTTTGAGGATGGCCGCTGCCACAACGGTTTTTCCAGAGTTGTGGGTAACGGTGAAGTCCCCCAAAACATATCTGCCATCCCCGGAAACAGTAAACCCAGAATACGGACCAATACCGGCTGGTATTACAGTAAACCCTGTACGCAAAGGATTTTTTCTTGATCGTGGATGGGATGCTATCTTTCTGGCAACTTTGCACGGGGGCGGGCTTTGCCCCCCACAGCTAATGTAAACACGGTAGTAGACCCTTGTGACACCGAACCCGGAACACTCACGCGGGGCCAAGACAGAGTAGAAACCCAAACTAGATGCAAGGAATACCAAGTCCTCCGCCAACCTCTTTGACTTACTAATGAAATCGTAGTGTTGGGGGTAACCGGAGGAAATAGATCCGTCTGAGTCGAGTAGCCCGGCTAGCAGGTTAAGTCTGTTTTCCCTGGAAGCCACCTTGTAGACGTTGGGAATGAACCTATCCTCGCACCTAATCGGCGTAAGTCCCAAGCCGCGAATGGCTTCCAGTAGTGTGTTCCTCTTCCCTCGAACACCCCGGAAGAAGTACGTTGGGGTTCTGCTACCACAGGAGTCGGACAAACTCAAAGACAGCCCAAAAGACTCAGCAAATTCGGAAAGCTCAGCCAGTATTTCGTCATCACGAGTTGTAACCCCCACCCTATCCCCCACCGAGAGGGAGCCGTCTCCCAGAATAACCCCCAAAACGTAGGGGGGCACGGGCAAGGGTTCTACGTTGTCCTGGAAATCAACGCCTACACGAAAGAGCTTGTGGGTATGCTTAAACCACTCAGATGACGAAGTGTAGTCCTGAATAGAAACATCGCTTACAACACCCCCCCGCCTAGAGGGCAGGTAAGACCTAGAACTCGTAGTAGAAACCAAAGAGAGAACGTGATCCTTTGTCACCGTAAAGGGTGCCCACCGAGGCTTCTTTGGCATGACGGTGACCATTTCAGCCTCACCGGAATGGACATCCAGCACAACCCTACCCGTACTATCTGGACCCATGAGTACATCGCCAACCTTGATGCAGTCCGCTCGCCGGATAGATCCGTCAAACATAAGAATTTTTTGGTCGGGGGTGTGACATGCGGTAGGCATTTGAATGATGCCACCCTGAGCCATGAGGGCCTTGCGGGCTGCGTTGATCTGGTAGTCCCGCAGCGTCACGCCCGGAAGAATGTTTTCTGGAACCTCTTGGGGCAAGTCAAGGGCAGGGGCCTCTCGCTTTACTTCCGACTCCACACCCCGCTCTTGGAGCTTCTGTTGGACAAGGCGGGCCATCCCCGCAAGGAACCTATCGTTCTCACGGTCGTAGAGGCACACAACCCCATCCCACCGCCCCGACTTGTACTCCCAGGTGTAGGTAGCACTCGGGTCATGGAAGCTGAGGATCTTCTCTAGCTCACGCTTCTCTTCGTGAGGGCCGGATACGTCCATCCAGATTCCCGATTGCCGGATGTTTAGCACCAGTCTCCACCCCGAAGGAAAGTGAGAACCCGCTTGCCAGGGAGGTACCGAAGGGTCTCTCTGGGCTCACGGGTGACCCTCTGGCCGGTTCTAGGGTGTACGGACACCCCTCCGCCTAGCTTTCGCACTTTGAGGCTTCCTAGACCCCGTGGGAGCCTCCAGTAGCCAAATCTACACGCCTGTTGGAAGAGTAAGTCGAGTAGGGCGTCAACAAACCCCTTCACCTGTGCCTTGGGTACAGCATGGGAAATCCCAAAGTGCCTTGTGATGAGGACTTGGACTTCACCTAGAAACTCTGATTTCATGGACATGGACTACTCCCTTCTCACAGTCGGTATTCTACCCCATATTTGGGTTTTTCGTCAAGGTAAACTGAGAGCTTGGTAGTCCTAATAAGTGGGTAAGGTACACCGGGGGCTTCCCCTCGGATGGTACCTTGAACCGCCCCTCTTCTCCCGTTCTTCTTCCTCTTCTTCCCTGACCTTCTTCTCTTCCTAGAGGACTAGGAAAGTGCGAATAGGGTTAGGAAGCACTCCCTTGAAAAGGAATAGCATTCCGACTCAGAGTGGAGCCAGACTTGTCCAATCCAAAGTAGTTTGAGAACGCAGAGAACACACCCACCCATCTTGACCGCAACCGATTGCTCGGCATCCGATTAAGGACCAGGACGTAGCCCCTGTGTGAGAATCCACTACTCACCCGTTGCCTGGATTTATGGCCAAGATACTCGAAGTCGTTCCCCGATTCGACTCCCTTTACGGCTCCGGCGCAGAAGGCCCCATTGCCGACGAACGTACTACAGCACTTCGATTCGGGGGCTCCATACCGCTGTCTCCGAGGGGAGGCAGTATGGGCAGGTAGGTTTACCATCGCGGATGATGGTACCACAGGTGGGGCTTTGTGTCAAGCTCCTAGGCTAGGATAGCCAATACCCCAAGAGAGTACCGAGAGTCGCTGTTGCCCATTTCTGGGCCTCTGCGCTGGCGCTCTTGCTGAGAACGATCCACAGGGAGAATGGGAGGATGAGAAGAGTCACGAGACCGCCTAAGAGGCGACGGAACTTCTCCGGCGAGTCGAGTACCCGCTCTAGGAACGAGTCTGCCTTGTCCTGCGTCGGAGCGGTTACTTCGGGAGGCTTTGGGGTCGGGGAGGGTTGTGGCTCTGGTTCGGGTAAGCTCCGTACACCCGACGGAAGGCCAAGAGACTCGGGAAACCTTTGCTTCTCTAAAGCCGGTGCTGCCGGGGGTGGGAGTTCATGGACTTCGACGGTGGCAACGGGAGGTAGCTCGACTGGCCGAAGCCTTTCCATCCCCTGAGACAGTACGATGGAGACAACAACGAACGAGAACGCGAAGATCGCCATTCTTCTCATGGGTTACCCCTCTACGTTGGGGAGCTTACCCCACGGGTGGACGATGGTGTACTTCGTCCCAAGGTTGTCGAGGACGAAATCGAGAATGTCATTGGGCGTTGCGAGGTGATCCTCCACACCGAAGCTGTAGTCGGGGTCACGTATCCTGAAAGCCCACGACACAAAGCGGCTGCATACCATCGCTTCGCTGCTCTTCGCTAGGTTTGTGAGCCTCTTCTTCAGGGGCCGCTTGAACAGCTTGTCCCGGAGCGCGTCAATGAGGAAGTAGAACAGGTGAATGTACCCGTACCGCACCCGGTCGTCTGCCGCTTGCTCCGCCCTGGAGATGATGTTGGCCAAGTCGTTCGTGGGGATGTTCAACGGACGGGCCAGAAGCATGGCTTTGTGGCCGAAAGACTTGCTGAGCTTGGTTCTCCTGACACCGAAGGCGTAAGAGTCCACGATGATCGCGTCTTTAGCTAGGCCACCATCAACGACGATCCCTGTGTGTGCCGTCCCTTGATCCTCATGTCCGCTTGGGGGGTTCGTGGCCCACAGAACCATCCTTCCGAATGGGCCTGTCGGCTCTGTGAAGAAAATGTCCCCTGGATAGAGGATTAGCGGCTCCTGCGAGGGGAGGTAGTCCTTCCCCATTCGGATCTTGTAGCTCTCTTTTAGCATCTTACCCCCATCGGGCTTCGTCCCTGGCGATGTAACGCATCCCACGGAACCAATGGTACATGGCGATCAAGGCCAGCGGGGCGAGTCCAAGAGCGGTTTCCATTGTCAGCCCTCCTCTCCGTGGTAAATGTTACTACCACCCCCGCTGTCTGTCAATACCTACCCTGCTACCTCCGTAGGATACTGCGTTTTAGGCCCTGTGGGGGGAGCCAATCGGGTGAAGAAGGAACGTCTTAGCCCGGATCTTGGGGAGCGGGGGCTTGTCGTCCTCCAGGTAGTAGTCGGGTGCCGTCGAGAAATCGTCACCGAACTCCTCCGCATCCTGCCTCATCTGTTCCCGAATCCCGTGGAGAAGTCGTTCCGCCTGTTCATGCGTCATGTCGAAGCTCCCTCTTCTTCACCTCAGCAAGCGCCATGCAAGCGAGGTCACGGTGCTTCTCAGCAAGCCACTTTCCAGCGTCAGCGCCTCAAGCGTATGGCCCAACCTGTACGGCCCGAACCGCTGCAAGAGCCTTCTTCAGGTAATCCCGGCGAGCCGGTCCCATGTCGCTTCGGGTTCCCCAATCCGCGTCGAAAACATCGAGGTAGTCATCAAGACGGTGGGGGAAATGCCGAACCCCCAAGTCCATGAACCAGTCGTAGAGAGAGCCGGGCCGCATTTGATCCCACTTGTGCGCCTTCATGTGCCACCGAGTAACACGGGTGACAAACTGCTGCACACGAAGAGGCAGTCTCATGCGCTTGACGGCCTCCGCCACCACGGGCTCTCCAAGGGTCTCGTGGTCGTGGTGGGCTGGCCACTTCTCCCTGTCCGTGTGGGCCTTGCCGCAGTCGTGGAAAAGCGCCGCCCACACCTTCTCCGCCGTCCGGTGCCGAAGGGCGTCGAGGACGAGAAGCGTATGCTCCAGGGCATCCCCCTCCGGGTGGTGCGCTGCGGGCTGTGGGACGCCCCTGAGAGCCGCAACCTCCGGGAGGACTAGGGGGAGTGCCCCAAGCGACTCCAAGAGCCTCAGAACGAGGCTGGCGGCTCCCGGCTGTGCCTGGAGGAGCGCCTTGGTAAGCTCTTCCGTCACCCTCTCCTGAGAAAGGGTCGAAAGCTCAGGGACGGCGGCTCTGGCAGCGGCCATCGTCTCTTCGGTCGGCTGGAGCATGAACCTTGTGGCAAACCGGGCCAGACGAAGAACCCGCAGAGGATCTTCCCTAAACGCCTTGGGGTCCACGGCGCGGAGGTACCCATCCGCTAGATCCTTTGCTCCACCAAAGGGGTCGAAA
>ERZ724518.859-NODE-859-length-13537-cov-17.948450_pt1 | contig 13537 bp, 10 predicted proteins | sample MGYA00376051_ERZ724518 | MGnify/ENA primary metagenome ERZ724518 (study PRJEB28724, sample SAMN07190885) | wastewater metagenome | isolation source: influent of sewage treatment plant in Hong Hong | place: Hong Kong | collected 2016-03-17 ... | reverse complement strand
TTCAATAAATCTGCCATAATAATTTCGAAATTCGGTGCAAATTTACGCATTTATTGTGAAATAGCCAAATATTTATTTTGTTTTTCGCTCAAATTGCAGTAACTTTTGATAAGTTACGCTGCACTCGGAAGAAAAAATAAATCGCGATTTATTTTGTTTTTCGCTCATTTTGCAGTAACTTTTGATAAGTTACGCTGCATCTCAACAATAAAAACAAAAAAAATCTTTTTTTATTTTGTATTGTCTTCGATTTGCAGTAACTTTGCACCCCGAAAGTAAAAAGAGTATGAGAAATTTGACCAATGCCGAACTGGCACAGATACTGGATAAGGATATATTTCATAAGATTTCAGAGGCAGCAGATGGGCTGTCTGTGGAGTGTTATGTAGTAGGTGGATATGTGCGTGACCTCTTCCTGGAGCGACCTTCCAATGATATTGATGTCGTTGTGGTTGGTAGCGGTATAGAGGTAGCTTCTGCCTTGAAGAAGATGCTCGGAAGAAAGGCGCATCTCTCTGTGTTCCGTAATTTCGGAACAGCACAAGTGAAGTATCAGGATACTGAAGTGGAGTTTGTTGGCGCCCGTAAGGAGAGCTATCAGCGCGATTCCAGAAAGCCTATTGTGGAAGATGGAACGCTGGAGGATGACCAGAACCGCCGCGACTTCACCATCAATGCGATGGCTATCTGCCTGAACAAAGACCGTTTTGGAGAACTCGTAGATCCTTTTGATGGTGTCTACGATATGGAAGATGGCATTATTGCCACTCCGCTCGACCCGGATATCACTTTTTCTGATGACCCGCTGCGTATGATGCGTTGCGTGCGTTTCGCTACCCAACTCAATTTCCAGATAGAGGAGGAGACCTATGATGCGCTCTCCCGCAATGCCGAGCGCCTGAAGATTATCAGTGCTGAGCGAATCTGCGACGAGATGAACAAGATTATGCTCTCCAAGCACCCAAGCAGCGGTTTCTATTACCTGAAAGATACAGGTCTGCTCGATCTCATTCTGCCAGAACTGGTTGCGATGGACAAGGTGGAAACCCGTAACGGCAGGGCACATAAGAATAATTACGACCATACGATGGAGGTGCTCGAGAATGTCTGCAAGCATACAGATAACCTCTGGCTCCGCTGGGCTGCTCTCTTCCACGACATCGGCAAACCGAAGAGCAAGCGCTGGGATAACAATATCGGCTGGACATTCCACAGTCATAATATAATAGGTGCAAAGATGATTCCGGGTATCTTCCGCCGTATGAAACTTCCGATGGATGCGAAGATGAAGTATGTGCAGAAGCTGGTAGAACTCCACATGCGTCCGATTGTGATTGCTGATGAGGAGGTTACCGACAGTGCCGTACGCCGCCTGCTGAATGATGCCGGCGATGACATCAACGACCTGATGACGCTCTGCGAGGCTGATATCACCAGCAAGAACCAGGTGCGCAAGCAGCGTTTTCTGGATAATTTCAAGATGGTGCGCGAGAAACTGGTTGATCTGCAGGAACGTGATTATAAGCGACTTCTCCAGCCTTGTATCGATGGTAATGAGATTATGGAGATGTTCCATCTTACACCTTGTCGCGAGGTAGGCACCCTGAAGCAGTATCTCAAGGATGCTGTATTGGATAATAAGGTGGCTAATGAGCGTGAACCATTGATGGCGCTTCTGATGAAGAAGGCTCAGGAGATGGGATTGGTAAATGCAGAAAACTTAAAATAGAGAATAATTTTTGTTAAATAACGGCTCCCTGCGAGCCGTTATTCATTTATTATTAGTACTTTTGCAGCGCTTTTAAAACTTAAAGGCGTATGAAAGTTTTCTTTAGAGGACGGAAAGATTTTTGAATTAGAGAAGATAAAAGATTAAATAATAAATTATAATATAGGTATGAAAATTAAAAGCGTTTTGTTTGTTGCAGCAGTTTGTGTTTTTGCTGCGTTGACATCATGTGGTGGAAGTAAGAAAGGCGGTCTGCCTAACTTCGGCGACGATGAGTTCGCTGTGGCTACTATCGGTACTTCCAGCGCCGCATTGCAGACTACCTATCCTGCTACCATCAAGGGTATCCAGGATGTAGAGGTACGTCCTAAGGTTTCTGGTTTTATCACTAAGGTTTTTGTACACGAGGGACAGACTGTATCAGCAGGTCAGGCTTTGTTCTCTATTGATAGCGAGACCTATCAGGCTGCTGTCCGTTCTGCAGCTGCCGCTGTAAATACAGCTAAGGCACAGGCAAATACAGCTAAGTTGACTTATCAGAACAACAAGAAGTTGTATGATAGCAAGATTATCGGTGAATATGAACTTTCTACAGCAGCTAACAGCTATGCAACAGCTAAGGCTCAGGTAGCTCAGGCAGAGGCAGCATTGGCTTCAGCCCGCGAGCAGTTGGCTTGGTGTACCGTTACCAGCCCTTCTGCAGGTGTTGTAGGTAGCCTTCCTTTCAAGGTGGGTGCTTTGGTCAGCGCTTCTGGTCAGGCTTTGACTACCGTTTCCAACATCAGCACCATGGAGGTGTTCTTCTCACTCTCTGAGTCTCAGATCTTGAGCATGTCTAAGACCAATGGTAGCGTTCAGGCAGCTATCGCTGCGTTCCCAGCTGTTAAGTTGCAGTTGGCAGACGGTTCTATCTATAATCATCCAGGTAAGGTTGTCAAGATGAGTGGTGTCATCGATGCTACTTCTGGTTCTATCTCTCTCATCGCTCACTTCGCTAACCCAGAGAAGTTGCTGAAGAGTGGTGGTGCAGGTTCTATCGTGGTTCCTAACGATCATAACAGCGCTATCGTTATCCCTCAGGAGGCTTGCTCTCAGGTTCAGGATAAGATCTTCGTTTACGTAGTAACCAAGGATAACAAGGTGAAGTATTCTGAGATCAAGGTAAATCCACAGGATGATGGAAAGAACTATATCGTAACTTCTGGTCTCAATGTAGGCGACCGCATCGTATTGAAGGGTATCACCAAGTTGACCGATGGTCAGCAGATTAAGCCTATCACTTTGGAGCGTTACAATCAGAAGATTGCTGAGGCTGCCAAGTTGGCTGAGTCTCAGGATAACGCTCATGCCTTCGCTACTGCTATGGGCGGAAAGAAGTAATATATAATAAGGTATAAAGAAAAATAGTAAATTATGTCATTTACAAACTTTATAAAGCGCCCGGTACTTTCGACGGTGGTTTCCATCTTCTTCGTCTTGCTGGGTATTATCGGCTTGGTATCGCTGCCTATCGAGCAGTATCCGAATATCGCGCCGCCTACCATCACGGTAACTGCTACCTATACGGGTGCAGATGCCCAGACGGTGTTGAACTCTGTCGTTGCTCCGCTGGAGGAGAGTATCAACGGTGTGGAGAACATGACTTATATGACCTCTTCTGCGTCTAACTCTGGTTTTGCTCAGATCACCGTTTACTTCAAGCAGGGTTCCGACCCTGATATGGCTGCGGTCAATGTACAGAACCGTGTGTCTCAGGCGCAGTCTCTGTTGCCTGCCGAGGTTACCAGGGTGGGTGTCACCGTTACCAAACGTCAGAGTTCCAACGTTATCATGTTCGCTCTGACTACAGACGATGGCCGTTACGACGACCAGTTTGTTACCAACTATGCCCTGATCAACGTCATTCCTCAGTTGAAGCGTATCAATGGTGTGGGTGATGTGCAGAGCCCTTCTACCCGTAACTACTCTATGCGTATCTGGTTGAAGCCAGAGAAGATGAAGGAGTTCGGACTGGTTCCTTCTGATGTTTCTCAGGCTTTGGCAGAGCAGAATATCGAGGCTGCCCCTGGTAGCTTTGGTGAGAGCTCTGATATGCAGTATGAATATACCTTGCGTTACAAGGGTCGTTTGAAGACTCCAATGGAGTATGAGAACATCCTCATCAAGAGCAATACTTCCGGTCAGACGCTCCGTCTGGGCGAAGTTGCCAAGATTGAGTTGGGTGGTTTGCAGTATAATGTAAACCTGCTCAATGATGGTCAGCCTGCCGTGATGGGTATGGTTCAGCAGATTGCCGGTTCCAACGCTACCCAGATTGCCAGCGACGTAAAGAAAACGCTTGATGAACTGGAGAAGAGTTATCCTCCAGGGTTGAAGAATGTCATCCTGATGGATGTTACCGAGTTCTTGTTCGCATCTATCGAGGAGGTTATCTTCACCTTGATCATCACCCTGGTACTGGTGTTCATCGTAGTGTATATCTTCTTGCAGGACTTCCGTTCTACGCTGATTCCTATGATTGCCGTACCTGTGGCTCTGGTCGGTACGTTCCTCTTCCTCTGGATCTTCGGATTCTCCATCAACCTGCTTACGCTGTCAGCCCTGCTGCTGGCTATCGCGATTGTGGTCGATGATGCCATCGTGGTGGTCGAGGCGGTTCACGCCAAGCTCGACCAGGGTTACAAGAGTGCTCTTACAGCATCTATCGATGCGATGAACGAAATCTCCAGCGCCATCATCTCTATTACATTGGTGATGTCTGCCGTGTTCGTTCCTGTATCGTTCATCGGTGGTACTTCCGGTTACTTCTACCGTGAGTTCGGTGTAACCATGGCTGTATCTATCGTTATTTCGGCTATCAATGCGTTGACTTTGTCTCCTGCGCTCTGTGCCGTATTGCTGAAGCCACACGAGGAGGGTCACGAGAAGAAGATGTCTTTCGTAGACCGTTTCCACGCAGGATTCAACTATCAGTTTGAGAAGATTACCAATAAATATAAAGGTGGTGTCAAGTGGGTTATCAATCATGGCATCATTGCTGGTAGCCTCGTGGCTGTCAGTATCGTAGGTCTGGTTGCCCTGATGGGTACTACCAAGACGGGTCTGGTGCCTGATGAGGATACCGGTACTATCTTCGCTTGTATCTCTACAGCTCCTGGTACTTCTCAGGAACGTACATCAGAGGTGGTTAAGCAGGTAGATAAGATGCTGGCTAACAACCCAGCCATCGCAACCCGTAACGCCATCATGGGTTATAGCTTTATCGGTGGTGCCGGTTCTAACCAGGGTACCATCATCGTGAAGCTGAAGCCATTCGAGGAGCGTCCGGGTGGATTCTTCCACCGTATCAAGGAGGCTTGTACCGGTGGCGGTATTGAGGCACTGTTTGTCAACCCAATGGAATATACTTCTGTGTTGGGTATGATCTACAAGCAGACTGCTGCCATCAAGGATGCACAGGTTCTTGCCTTCGCTCCACCTATGATTTCCGGTTTCTCTGTGCAGAATGGTATTACCATGACCATGCAGGATAAGACTGGTGGCGACTTGAACAAGTTCTATGATAATGTGAAGAAGTTCCTGGCTGAGTTGAACAAGCGCCCTGAGATTCAGACCGCTCAGACTCAGTACAACCCTAACTATCCTCAGTATATGGTGGATGTAGATGTTGCCAAGACCAAGCAGGCTGGTATCTCTCCATCTTCAGTATTGTCTGTGATGCAGGGTTATCTCGGTGGTCTCTACGCATCTAACTTCAATGCCTACGGTAAGCTCTACCGTGTGATGATTCAGGCTGGTCCTGAGAGTCGTATGCGTCCAGACGATCTGAGCAAGATTTATGTTCGTTGTGCTGATGGCACCATGTCTCCTGTAAGCGAGTTCGTGAACTTGAAGAAGATTTATGGTCCATCTAACATCACACGTTTCAACCTGTTTACCTCTATGGATGTATCTGTAACTCCTAACAGCGGTTACTCTACCGGTGACGGTATGAAGGCGATTGCTGAGGTTGCCAAGGAGACATTGCCAGAGGGTTACGGCTATGAGTACTCTGGTTTGACCCGTTCTGAGGCTGAGTCCAGCAACTCTACAGGTTTGATCTTCGCACTCTGTATCGTATTCGTTTACCTCATCTTGAGTGCCCAGTACGAGAGTTACATCTTGCCATTGTCTGTAGTGTTGTCTATCCCATTCGGTTTGGCAGGTTCGTTCATCTTCACCAACCTCTTCGGTCACTCTAACGATATCTACATGCAGATTTCGTTGATTATGTTGATCGGTCTGTTGGCTAAGAACGCCATCCTGATTGTACAGTTCGCCCTCGAGCGTCGTCGTACGGGTATGGCTATCAAGTACTCAGCTATCCTGGGTGCCGGTGCCCGTCTCCGTCCTATCCTGATGACCTCTCTGGCGATGGTTATCGGTCTGTTGCCTCTGATGTTCGCATCAGGTGTAGGTAAGAATGGTAACCAGACCCTGGGTGCTGCCGCCGTAGGTGGTATGTTGATTGGTACTATCTGTCAGGTCTTCGTGGTTCCTGCTCTCTTCGCAGTCTTCCAGTGGTTGCAGGAGAAGTTGACTCCATTGAAGTTCGAGGATGAGTTGAACGAGGAGGTAGCTGCCGAGTTGGAGCAGTATGCCAATGCCGCTCACCAGCAGAAGGGTATCGAGAAGAAGTAATAACGCAATGTAACTTCAAAGGAAACAATGAAAAAGAATTTAAATATCATCATATTGGGTCTCGCAGCGCTCTCCCTGAGCAGCTGCAAGACTCTCTACGGAAAGTATGAGCGTCCGGATGTGAAGACCAGCGGTATCGTTCGCGATGTAGCTTCTGATACAGATACATTGGCTGTAAAGGATACTACTACCTTCGCCAATATCCCTTGGCGCAGTGTCTTTACCGATCCTCAGCTCCAGTCAATCATTGAGAAGGGATTGAACAACAATGTCAACCTCCTCAATGCGGCTTTGAACGTGAAGATAGCAGAAGAGCAGCTGAAGTGTGCCAAGTTGGCATTCGTGCCTTCTCTGGCTTTCACTCCTCAGGGAACCATCGCTTCCTGGGATGGTCAGGCTGCCACCAAGACTTACACGATGCCTGTTACAGCCAGCTGGATGGTAGACCTCTTCGGCAACCTGCTCTCTCAGAAGCGCAGTGCCCAGATGGCGCTGCTCCAGTTGCAGGATTATCAGGTATCTGTCAAGACCAACCTCATCGCCAACATCGCCAACATGTATTATACTCTGTTGATGCTCGACAAGCAGGTGGAGTTGGTTAACAATATGGAAGGATTGACCAAGGATACTTGGGAGACTATGCAGAAGATGCACGATCTCAGATTGGGTTACCGTACACCAGCCATCCAGTCAGCTGAGTCTAACTACTATTCTGTGTTGACCCAGAAGACCGATCTGTTGCGCCAGATTCGTGAGACAGAGAACTCTCTGAGTCTGCTCATCGGCGACCAGGCACATAGCATCGCCCGTGGCAAGTTGGATAACCAGAGTCTTCCATCTAATTTCTCAACCGGTGTAGGCATCCAGTTGCTCAACAACCGTGCTGATGTCCACGCAGCCGAGATGAATCTTGCTCAGTGCTTCTATGGTATAGAGACCGCCCGCAGCAAGTTCTATCCATCTATCACCATTTCCGGTACAGGTGCCTTCACCAATTCAGGTGGTATGGGCATCGTGAACCCAGGTAAGTGGTTGCTCTCAGCTGTAGGTTCTCTTACCCAGCCAATTTTCCAGAACGGCCGTATCATTGCCGGTTTAAAGGTGGCTAAGATGCAGTATGAGCAGGCTTACAACACCTGGCAGAATACCGTGCTGAAGGCTGGTAGCGAGGTGAGCAATGCGCTTGTTCTCTACAACTACTCTGATGAGAAGAGCAAGATAGAGCAGAAGCGAATAGAAGTACTCGAGAAGAATGTAGAATCTACCAAGGAATTGATGGGTATTGCAGGCAGCTCTTACCTTGAAATCATCCAGGCACAGTCTTCACTCCTCAACGTACAGCTTTCTAAGGTAGCTGATGACTTCTACAAGATGCAGGCAGTAGTTAATCTCTACTATGCATTGGGTGGAGGAGCTAAGTAGTTTATAGTTAATAATTAATAGTTTATAGTTATGGCTAGTATAATAAGTCCAAAGGCAGAGGTTTCTCCAAAGGCTAAGATTGGAGACAACTGCAAGATATATCCATTCGCCTATATTGAGGACGATGTGGTCATCGGCGACAACTGTACCATCTATCCATTCGTGAGCATCATGAACGGTACTCGCATGGGTAATAATAATAAGGTGTTCCAGGCAGCCGTTATCGCTGCCCTCCCACAGGATTTCAACTTTACCGGTGAGGAGAGTGAGGTAGTGATTGGCGACAACAATACCATCCGTGAGAACGTGGTTATCAACCGTGGTACTCATAAGGGTGGCAAGACCGTTCTGGGCAACAACAACTTCCTGATGGAAGGTGCCCATATCTCTCACGATACCGTAATCGGCAACGGTTGCGTATTCGGTTATGGTACCAAGATTGCAGGCGACTGCGTGATTGGTAACGGTGTCATCTACTCAACATCTGTAGTAGAGAACGCCAAGACTAGAGTAGGCGACTTGGCGATGATTCAGGCAGGTACTACCTTCTCTAAGGATATTCCTCCTTATATCATTGCCGGTGGAAAGCCTGTGAAGTATGCAGGTCCTAACACCATCATCATGGAAGCAGCCGAGCTTACCGAGAAGGTTCGCAAGCATATTGCTAATGCCTACCGACTGGTATTCCATGGTCAGACATCCCTCTTCGATGCCATTAACCAGATCAAGGATCAGGTGCCAGATGGACCGGAGATTCAGAACATCATCCAGTTCCTGGAGAGTTCAGAGAAGGGTGTCATCACTAAGATGTAATGAATGTGCATAAAGGGATTTACCATCCCGAATAGTAAATTTTCATTTAGTAAATTCAAGTCATACCTATTTGAATTTTACTTATTATGTGAAGGGCTGGCCGTGAGGTTGGCCCTTTTCCTTTTCAATTGAACTTAACTTTTGCCTGTGGTTCGATTAATTAATTGAATAAATGTAAATAAATGCTATTTTATTTTGTAATCTCTTCGTTTATGCGTATCTTTGCAGACAATTTGGGTCATTGTGCCCTTTTGGTTTTAAGTTAGTAAAGATTTTTAAAAATGAGAAAGAAACAATATAAGCCTAGCAATCATCGTGGATTGCAGGTCATTACTTTGTGTATCAGTACCGCTATGGTGCTCATTTTGTTGGGGTTAGTTATCTTCTCTGTCCTCATGGGACGTAATCTCTCTTCCTATGTGAAGGAGAATCTCGTGGTACAGGTGATGCTCGAACAGGATATGACTAACCCGGAGGGATTGCAGATGTGTAAACGCCTGAATGCAAGACCTTATGTCAATACGCTGACTTATATCACCAAGGAAGAGGCACTGAAAGAAGCTACCCGCGATTTGGGTACCAACCCGAGCGAGTTTGCCGGTGTCAACCCTTTCCAGCCTTCCATAGAGATTACGACGAAGGCAGATTACGCGAACAATGATTCATTGAAGTGGATTGCCAAGGAACTGAAGGCATATCCGCGTGTTACCGAGGTTACTTATCAGCACGACCTGATAGAACAGGTGAACAATTCGTTGGCAAAGATCAGTATCGGATTGCTGATTGTAGCAGCCCTGCTCACCTTCATCTCGTTCTCGCTGATTAACAATACGGTGCGTCTGGGCATCTATGCCCGCCGTTTCTCCATCCATACGATGAAACTGGTAGGTGCATCCTGGGGCTTTATCCGCCGTCCGTTCCTGCGCAAGGCTATGCTTGTGGGCGTTGTTTCAGCCCTGCTGGCAGATGGTTTTCTGGGCGGTTGTCTCTATGTATGGTCGCTCCACGAACCTGAGTTGATGAACGTTTTGGGCTGGCAGGAACTTGCCATCACCGGCGGCTCCGTCTTCCTCTTCGGTATCATCATCACCGCCTTCTGCGCCTGCATCTCAGTCAATAAGTTCCTGAAGATGAAGGCGGGAGACTTGTATAAAATATAAGGGAAGAGTGAAGAATTCTCTTGCTTTATTAAACATTAAACATTACACATTAAACATTAAAAATAATGGATAAGAAGAATTTAGCATTCGACAAGATGAACTTTATCTTGTTAGGCATCGGAATGGCGATTATCATCATCGGTTTTCTGCTGATGAGTGGCGCCGGTTCTAACGAGCATACCTTCGATACTGATATTTTCAGTACCCGTCGCATCGTTGTAGCACCAACTGTAACATTGATAGGTTTCCTTTCAATCATCTATGCGGTGATTCACAAACCGAAAGACAATGAATAATTTATAATTAATATACATATTATTATTAGATGGATTTTATTCAGACTATCATTATCTCTATCGTAGAGGGACTGACCGAGTTCTTGCCTGTATCCAGTACGGGTCACATGATTATAGTAGAAAATTTGCTGGGTGTAGATATCCAGGATAAGTTTGTCAACGCCTTTACTGTCATCATCCAGTTTGGCGCCATCCTTTCTGTCATCTGTCTGTATTGGAAGAGATTCTTCTATCCAGAGGCTGTGAAGACCGGTGAGAAGACCTATTGGAAGGCGATGTTCGATTTCTATGCCCGTCTGCTTGTAGGTACCGTGCCTGCCGTGGTATTGGGTCTTGCCTTCAATGATTTCATCGAGTCAAACCTTGGCAATGTACAACTGGTGGGCTGGATGCTTGTCATCGGCGGTATTTTCATGCTCTTCTGCGATAAGATATTCAATAAAGGCAGCGAACAGACCAAGCTTACTTACAAGCGTGCCCTGATTATCGGTTTCATCCAGTGTATAGCGATGATTCCTGGTGTATCGCGCTCCATGTCAACCATCGTGGGTGGTATGTCCCAGCGTCTTACCCGCAAGGCAGCAGCCGAGTTCTCATTCTTCCTGGCAGTGCCAACCATGTTTGGCGCCACCTGTCTCGAGGTTTATAAGCTCATCAGCCATGGCGGCGGCTCATTGCTCACCCAGGGCAACAACCTGTTCACATTGATATTAGGCTCAGTGGTGGCATTCATCGTTGCCATTCTCGCCATCAAGTTTTTCATCAATTATGTCACCAAGTACGGTTTTGCAGCTTTCGGCTGGTACCGTATCGTAGTAGGACTTATCATTATCATCTGCGGCCTTTGCGGTGTAGATATGCAGATGGTTGACTAAACATACACTATGGATTTCAGAAAAGGAGAAATTATTGCCATCGACAAGCCTTATCGCATGTCGAGTTTCGGAGCCCTGGCACATGTTCGCTATCTGCTCAGCAAGAAGCTCGGTTTTAAGGTGAAGATAGGACATGCCGGTACGCTCGATCCCCTTGCCACTGGCGTGCTGGTGCTCTGCACCGGTAAATGTACCAAGCAGATAGAACAGCTGCAGACCCATACTAAGGAGTATACAGCTACCCTGCAGCTCGGTGCTACTACCGCCAGCTACGATAAGGAACACAGCGTGAATCACACCTATCCTACGAAGCATATCACCCGCCAGCTGGTGGAGGAAACGCTCAAGCAGTTTGTGGGCGAGATTCAGCAGGTTCCGCCTACCTACAGCGCCGTAAAGGTGAATGGCGACCGCTCTTATGCCTTGCGCCGGGCAGGCGAAGAGGTTCAGCTCAAGCCGAAGACCGTGCGTGTAGACGAGATAGAACTCACCGATTATAACGATGAGGAGAAGACCGCCAGCATCCGTGTGGTTTGCGGCAAAGGCACTTACATCCGCTCCCTCGCCCGTGATATCGGCAGGGCTCTCGATAGTGGCGCCTACCTTACCGCCCTCCGCCGTACCAAGGCAGGAAGTTTCGCAGTAGAAAACTGCATCAGTTTTGAACATTTCCAGGAATGGCTTGATGAGCAGCCTCTCGAAGACAGCCTTCAGCCATCCAAGTAATAAAAAATATAACATGAAGCTATCACAATTTAACTTTAAGTTGCCAAAAGATCAGGTGGCACTTTATCCACATAAGGCAAAGCACGTGGTAAAAACGGCTAGTGGTGAACGTACATTCGAGATTACTCGCCGCGATGAGTCCCGACTCATGGTTCTCCACAAGAAGTCAGAAACCATCGAGATGTACAAGAAAGATGAAAACGGCAAGGATATGGTTGATGCCGATGGCAATCCAGTATTCCTGCAGTTCAAGGATATCGTGAATTACTTCGAAGAGGGCGATACCTTCATCTTCAACAATACCAAGGTTTTCCCAGCCCGTCTTTATGGTACCAAGGAGAAGACCGATGCCAAGATTGAGGTGTTCCTGCTCCGTGAGCTCAATCCTGAGATGCGCCTTTGGGACGTATTGGTAGAGCCTGCCCGCAAGATCCGTATCGGCAACAAGCTTTTCTTCGATGATGTCAACGAGATGGTTGCCGAGGTTATCGACAATACCACCAGCCGTGGCCGTACCCTCCGTTTCCTCTATGATGAGGATGGCAATCATGATGTCTTCAAGCGTTCGCTCTTCGCTCTGGGCGAGGCTCCGCTTCCTCGCTACGTTATCGATGCACGTGAGGATCATCACGCTACAGAGGATGATATGGACGATTTCCAGTGTGTTTTCGCTGAGGTAGAGGGTGCTGTTACTGCTCCTGCTACCGGTCTTCACTTCTCACGCGAGCTGATGAAGCGTATGGAGATCAACGGTATCAACGAGGCTTATATCACCCTGCATTGCGGTCTGGGCAACTTCCACGATATTGAGGTGGAGGATCTTACAAAGCACAAGATGGATTCTGAGCAGATGATGATTAGCCAGGAGGCATGCGATCTGGTTAACAAGACCAAACTTGCCGGCCATCGCGTCTGCGCTATCGGTACCAGTGTGATGAAGGCAACAGAAACGGCTGTAGGCACCGATGGTATGATGAAGGCTTTCGATGGATGGACCAACAAGTTCATCTTCCCTCCATACGATTTTGGTCTTGCTGACTGTGCCGTAGTCAATTTCTATCATCCGGAGTCAACCCTGATGATGAGTACTGCAGCCTTTGGCGGTTACGAGTTGGTTTACGAGGCATACAAGATGGCTGTGAAGAATGGCTATATGTTTGGCTGCTATGGTGATTCATTGTTGATGCTTCCAGATTAAACAGTGGTATAAACAGTTTTTATACACATAGAAGTTGTTGATATTCTAGGTTTTAGCTTAGTTATCCACAATTTTATGAAAGTGTGAATAAGTATGTATCAGGTATATTTAAGTCTCGGTACGAATTTGGGCAACCGAAAGCGCAACATTCGCGAGGTAATAGAAAAGATAGGAGAGCAGATTGGTGTGGTAGAGCGCCAGTCTGCTCTTTACGAAACCAAGCCTTGGGGCTATTCATCTCCCAACGACTATATCAATGCCTGTGTGCTGGTTCTCACCACGATGGCCCCGCGCCAGGTGCTGGAGGCTACGCAGCGCATAGAGCGCGAAATGGGGCGTACCATGAAGTCGGTGGATAGCGAATACCATGACCGCATCATCGACATTGATATCCTGATGATAGATGACTTGGTGATAGATGAGCCCGATTTCAAGGTTCCTCATCCGTTGATGGAGGAGCGTGAATTCGTGATGAAACCGCTGAAGGAGATACTCAGGTAATTTAAATTTAGTAAGTATGCAAAAACGGGCTAGGAGTTTTTTCGCTCCCAGCCCGTTTCCTGTTTCTTATCTTTATTCCTGCTCTTTTTTTTATGCAAGAAAAATCCCACCGCTCTTGCGAACGATGGGATTCTGTT
>ERZ724518.856-NODE-856-length-13549-cov-10.205351_pt1 | contig 13549 bp, 12 predicted proteins | sample MGYA00376051_ERZ724518 | MGnify/ENA primary metagenome ERZ724518 (study PRJEB28724, sample SAMN07190885) | wastewater metagenome | isolation source: influent of sewage treatment plant in Hong Hong | place: Hong Kong | collected 2016-03-17 ... | reverse complement strand
CTATTCATATAGGTGAAAGAGATTGTTCTTTACAAAGAAGACATCAAAAAGTTATTGAAGAGTCACCAGCGATTTTATTAAATGATGAAACAAGAGCTAAACTTCATGAAGTTGCAGTAAAGGCTACTAAATATTTAAAATATGAAGGTGCTGGTACATTTGAATTTTTAGCTGATGACAAACAAAATATTTATTTTATGGAAATGAATACAAGATTACAAGTTGAGCATCCAGTTTCAGAAATGGTTTCAGGAATTGATATTGTTGAACTTATGATAAAAGTTGCAGAAGGTGAAAAAGTTCCACCTCAAGAATCTATTAAATTTAGAGGTCATGCAATTGAGTGTAGAATTACAGCAGAAGATCCAAATTCATTTTTACCATGTCCAGGAAAAGTAACACAATGGTTTGTTCCAGGTGGAAGAAATGTTAGAGTTGATTCTCATGTTTATGCAAATTATGTTGTTCCTCCATATTATGATTCAATGATTGGAAAACTTATTGTTTGGGGAAGAGATAGAAACAAAGCAATTAACATAATGAAGAGAGCTTTGGCTGAATTCGAAGTTGAAGGAATAAAAACTACAATTCCATTTCATCAAAAAATGATGGAAAACGATGATTTTATATCAAATAATTACGATACTAAATATTTAGAAAACTACAAAAATTTAGACGAACTTTAAGAATTAAGAGCAAGGCTCTTTTCTTAAAGCTTAAATTTATATTAAATTAGATACAATCCCCAAAATTATACACATTTATATACCCATTTTACTTTGATATACTAATCAAAGATTCATTTTCAATAAACTGACTTACTTGCAAGACTCAAATTGCGTTTTAATTGTACATTTATGGGTAAAAGATCTAATCTTAACTTAATATAACCGTGTGTATTTTTATAAATATATACTAAGGTAAAAAAATGACATTTAACGAATTTAATTTCACAGAACAATTGCAAAAAGCAATTGATGAAGCTGGTTTTAAAGAACCAAGTCCAATACAAGAACAAGCAATCCCAGTTATTTCAGCAGGAAAAGATATTGTTGGACAAGCACATACAGGAACTGGTAAAACAGCAGCATTTGGTCTTCCAATTTTAAATAAATTAAAAGGAAAATCAGGAGTTGAAGCAGTTGTTATTGTTCCTACAAGAGAACTTGCAATGCAAGTTTCAGATGAATTATACAGATTTGGAAGATTTTTAGGAATTAACACTGCAACTGTATATGGTGGGCAAGCATATGCAAGACAAATCAAATTAATTGAAAATGCAAGTATTATTGTTGCAACGCCAGGAAGATTTTTAGATCTTTTAAGAGGTGATAAAATCGATATTAAACCCGATTATGTAATTCTTGATGAAGCAGATGAAATGCTTGATATGGGATTTTTGGATGATATTAAAGAGATTTTTACTTTCTTACCAAAAGAGAGACAAACTTTATTATTCTCTGCAACTATGCCAATTGCAATTAAAAACTTAGCAAAAACGATTTTAAATGAGCCAGAATTTATCACATTAACAAAAAGTGATGTAACAAATGCAAAAATTACTCAAACTTTCTATGTTGTTGATGAAAGAGAAAGAGATGATGCTTTAATTAGATTATATGATTTTAAAAATCCAAGTAAATCTATAATTTTCTGTAGAACTAAAAAAGAAGTTGATAGATTATCAACATTTATGGTTTCTCAAGGATTTATGGCAAAAGGTCTTCATGGTGATATGGAGCAAAGACAAAGAGAAGAAGCAATCAGAGCATTTAAAACATCAAAATTAGAGATTTTAATTGCAACAGACGTAGCTGCACGTGGACTTGATGTAAATGATGTTTCTCACGTATTTAATTATCATTTACCATTTGATTCAGAATCTTATGTTCATAGAATTGGAAGAACAGGAAGAGCTGGAAAAGAAGGTGTAGCAATTTCAATTGTAACTCCTCATGAATTCAGAATGTTACAAAAAATTGAGAAAAATATAGGTACAAAATTAGAGCCAAAAATTGTTCCAAATATTAGTTCTGTAAAAGAGAAAAAAATTACTGAATTAAAAAATCAAATCAGTGAGCAAGAGATTAAAGATTATGCTTTAGCATTAGTTGAAGAGTTAAAAGAAGAGTTTGATATCTCTACAATTGCATTTAAACTTGCATCTATGATTTCTGCATCAACGTATGTTCAAGGAAACAATAATATCGGAAAATCTGAGTCAGATATAAAAAGACTTATTGAAAATTCTAGTAGATATGATAGTGAAGGATCATCTTCTGGAAGAGGTTCAAGAGGTGGAAGAAGTAGAAGTGGAGATAGAAACTCTAGAGGTGGTGATAGAGATAGAGGTCCTAGAACTGGTGACAGAAATTCAAGAAGTGGTGATAGAGATAGAGCTCCAAGAAGTGATAGAGGACCATCTGATAGACCAAGAGGTGATAGAAAACCTTCTGAAAATAGAGATAGAGCTCCAAGAAGTGATAGACCAAGAGAAGATAGAAAGCCTTCTGGTGATAGAGCTCCAAGAGGAGATAGAAAACCTTCAGGTGATAGAGCACCAAGAGGTGACAGACCTTCTGGAGACAGAAGTAGAAAAAGAGATTAATTCTCTTTTTTTAATACCTTATTTTAAAACATCAATAAAATTTATTACTTTAATGATAAAATCTTAAAATTTTAATTAGGAATTTATTATCGAAGCTTTACTCTCTGTTCTACCAGTTTATTTTTTCATACTTTTAGGTTTTACTGCTAAAAAGATTTTTACAAATCAAATAGATGAAAAAAGTCTAGTTATCATCTCTTTATATTTTTTTCAACCAATATTAATATTTTGGGGATTAACAAAAGCACCTATAAATTACGAATTCGTTGCTACTCCTTTTATATATTTAGTTATTGTTGCAATTGCTCTTTTAGTTTTACTTTTAATAAATAAAAAGATTTTTGAAAATAGAACTGACCAATCTATATATCTTGCAACTGCACTTGTTGGAAATACAGGAAATTTAGGAATTCCTCTTGGAATCGCTCTTTTTGGTGTTGAATCTGTACCATATACAAGTATTATAAATATTGCAAATGTTTTGTTTATTTATATGTTTTCAGTATATTTCTTTGCAAGAGAAAAGTTTTCATTAAGAGATGCTATTTTAGAGATTTTTAAAATTCCTGGTATTGGTGCTGCTTGTTTTGCACTATTTATAAATTATCAAGGAATTGGTATAAATAAACATATTTACACAGCTTTAGAGATGGGTGCATATACTTCTATGGTTTTGCAGCTTTTGATTTTTGGTATGTATTTATTTAGTGTTAAAATCAAATCTATGCCTTGGCATTTATCTTTAAATATTAGCTTTGTAAAACATATAATGTTACCACTTCTTGGAATTGTAATTGTATTAAATTTTACAAATTTAAACTCTTATGTTGCTTCAATTTTAATTATGGAGCTTATGGTACCACTTGCAGTTAATAATGTAAATATTGCAGCTTTATATCATTGTAAACCTCTTGATGTTGCTGCTTCTATATTAATATCTAGTACAGTTTTTGTTTTGTTTTTGTATTTTTATATTCAAATTATCGAAACATTTATAAAGTAGTTAAATATGTGTGGAATTATTGGAACAAATTTTATCTCATCAAAATTTGAGAAATCATTAAATCTTTTAAATCAAAGAGGTCCAGATTTTCAAAAATTTGTAACTATAAATGAAAATCAATTTGGACATACAAGACTTGCAATTATTGATTTAAATGAAGAAGCAAATCAACCTATGATTTTTGATGATATTGTTTTAGTTTTCAATGGTGAGATTTACAACTATAAAGAATTGATTCACGTGGAACAATTAGTCTGTAAAACTTCAAGTGATAGTGAAGTGTTGATTAGACTTTATCAGAAATATGGTTTTGACTTTTTAAATAAATTAAATGGAATGTTCTCTTTTTGTATCTATGATATTAAAAAAGAGCTATTTTTTTGTGCAAGAGATAGATATGGTAAAAAACCATTTTTCTACTATTTTAAAGATAATAAATTTATATTCTCTTCATCTATAAAATCAATTTTAAATCTTCTTGATACAAAACCAAATCTAAATAAAATTGCTCTTTCAAAATATATGCAGTATTTTGTTTCTTTTGGCGAAGATAGTTTTTATCAAGATATATTCAAATTAGAATCTTCAACCTATATGATTTATGAGCCAAATAAGAGCCATGAGCTTCAAAAAAAGAAATTTTATAGGATAAATACATATAAAGCAATTAAGTGCGAAAAACAAGCTTTAAATGATATTGAAAAGTTATTGGTTAAAAGTGTAGAGCAAAGATTGACAAGTGACGTTGAAGTTGCTTCACTTTTAAGTGGTGGAATTGATAGTTCACTTATATCAGCACTTTATACAAAAATATCAGGCAAAAAAATTAATACTTTTAGTATTGGATATGATGAATATAAAAACTATTGCGAATTAGATTATGCACAAATTACTGCAAATCACATAAACTCAAATCATCATCCAGTTATGATAAATCAAAAAGAGTATATAAATCATTTTCATGAAACACTTGAAATGCTAGAAGAACCTCATGGTGATAGTGCTTCAATTCCATTGAATATACTTACAAAAAGAATTCATCAAAATGGAATTAAAACTGTTTTATCAGGTGAAGGAAGTGATGAAATTTTTTTAGGATATGACAATTATTCTAAATTTTTAAAATATTATGAGTTTGAAAAATCTCTTTCAAATCAGCAAAACTTATTTTTAAATGACATAATTGGTGCATTACAAAACAATACAAAAGAGAGTGAATATTTAAGACGAATTGTTAAGAAACAAAATCTTTATAATTCTTTTGGAGAAATCTATACTGACATTCAAAAGAAAAGATTATTTAAAAAAGTTCCTGCTTTTAAAAGTGAAACAGCAAAACAAGATCCAGTTGATTGGATGAGTTATATCGATTTAAAGATTTGGTTAGGTGAAGCTCTTTTATCAAAAGTTGATAGAATTTCAATGGGAAATTCTTTGGAAGTAAGAACACCATTTTTAGATTTCAATCTTGTAAATTATATGTTTAGTGTTGAATCAAATATAAAAGTTGGTGATACAAATAAGTATTTATTGAAAAAAATTGCAAGTAAATATATTCCAGAGCAAATTATAAATAGAACAAAAAAAGGTTTTAATTCTCCTTTCAATGAATGGTTGAATAAAGAGTATAAAGAAGAAATTATCAACATAATAATTGAAGTTAATAATCAAACAAATATATTCAACAATGAATATATATTGCATATCTATGAGTTGTCAAAATCAAACAAATTTAAGCAACATCTTTATTCTCTTTTTTTATTTTCTTTATGGTTTAAAAAAGAATATTTATCTTAAGAAAAAAGATTGTAAAATCCCATCAATTACAATATAAAATAAAAAGAGAATTTTATGACAATTTTAATACCTGTAGATTCTAAAAATAGAGATGAATGTTTAATCTCATCGATTGAAGAGAATAAGGCTTGGGCTTTTATTTCACTTGATGAAGGTAAAATATCTAATGTAGAATTTTTTGATAGAAGAGAAGATATATTAGTCTTAATTGATGCAGTTGTTGTTATAAACAATTTGGAATATGTTTGGCCATTTATGGATGAAGGAATTATTGCTTTAATTGCACCAACACAAAAAAGTATAGATGAAATTGTTGAAGCATTTTTGTTTAAAGATTTATATGATTTCTCAATCTAATGAAATTTAGTAAAAAAGATTTAAAAACACTTTCTAATATTATTGCCTCACGACGTGATGTAAGAGGTAATAATTTTACTAATAAAAAAATATCAAAAAATAAACTTGATTTAATTTTAAATTCTGCTTTAAATGCTCCTTCTGTTGGCTATTCTCAACCTTGGCAATTTATTATTGTTGATAAAGAAAAAAGAGATTTAGTTTACAATCATTTTAGTAAATCTTTCGAAAAGAGTAAAAAGAAATTTCTTGATAGACCACTTTATAATTCATTAAAACTTGAAGGGATAAAGGAATCAAATATTAACATTGCCGTTTATTATAAGAAAAGTACTAATAATATTTTAGGTCAGACTTATATGAAAAGAACAGGAGAATATTCTGTTGTTTGTGCAATCTTAAATATGTGGTTAACTGCACGAGCATTAAATATTGGTATGGGTTGGGTTTCAATTTTAAAACCAAAGAAAATTAATAAGATATTTAATATTGATAAAAATAAATATAAATTTATCGCCTATTTATGTTTTGGTTATACAAAAGAATTTTACAAAGAACCAGAATTAAAAAAATTAAATTGGAATAAAAAAAAGAGTTTAAAAGAATCTATTTTAAAATAAAGAATAGATCTTTATTTTAAAAACTATTAGGATTAAATCCACCAAAATCGTCATTAAAACCTAAATCAAAATTTTGTTGATAAGGATTTGAAAATCCAAACTGTACAGATATGTTTTGTAATTGCATAATATCAGCTTTTGGATCTATAGATTGTGGACAAACTAAAGTACATGCACTACATAATGTACAATCCCATATTCCATTTAGTTGTATTGACTCAACAATTGATAGTTTATTTATGAGTTTTTTATCATTTATATATCTTAATGCTCTTGTTAGAGCAAAAGGTCCTAAGAACTCTTTATTTACGCTATAAATAGGACAAGAACTATAACAAGAGTTACATAAAATACAATTGCTTTGTAAATCAATTTTCTTTATATCATCTTTATTTACTTTATTAATCGTATCTTTATTAATCGATTCTATGGCTTTTTCTATCAATAATGTTTCATGTGAAACATCAACAACTAGATCTTTAATAACTTTACTATTCTTTATAGGTTCAATTAAAGAATCATTTTGTATAGTAGTTTTACATGCTAATTTTTCTACACCATTAACTTTAATAGCACATGAGCCACATACACCACTTTTACATCCACTACGAAAAGTTAATGAAGAATCTTTTTTAATTTTAATTTCAATTAATGCATTAAGCAAATTTTTTTCATTTACTTCAAAAGAACTTATATACTCTTTTTCAGCCGATTCGGGATTAAATCTTTTTATATTTAGAATCATAATATTTCCTCGAATTTGAATTGAATAAGATTATCCTCTTTGATTAAAATACTATTCTTTTGATATTCATTTTTTTGATTAGGATAATCCATTCTAAAATGGCTTCCTCTACTCTCTTCCCTTTTTATAGCTGATTCACATACTAATATTGCTACATCAATCATATTTCTAAATTCAAGTAGTTCAACTAGATTTTTATTATAAACCTTTGACTTATCATCAATTCCCATATAAATTAGATTCTTTTTAGTTGTATTTAATTCAAGAAGTAAACTCTTCATATGCGAAAGAGTTCTAAATAATCCAAGATTGTTAAATAATAAATGACCAATTTTGATTTTCTCTTCATAAAAATTAATTTTATTTTCTAAATTAAAAATAGTAGTTATTTTATCTATTTCATTTTCATGTAATGTATTAATATTTATATTTATTACTTCAATTTCTTTAGCTTTATTTGTGGCATTGATTCCTGCAACTTTGCCAAATGTTACAATTTCAAGTAAAGAATTTCCTCCTAATCTATTTGCACCATGCACAGAAATTTCTGCACATTCACCGCAGGCAAAAAGATTTTCTATATTTGTTTTTGTGTTTATATCTGTATTGATTCCACCCATTGTATAGTGTGCTGCTGGAGTAATTGGCAGTATATCATCTTCAATTTTTATATTTGAATAATTCAATGCTAATGTTCTTTCTTGTGGCAAATACTCTTTAATTTTATCAATCCCAAGATGTCTTAGATCTAAATATACTTTTTCATTTTTCTGTATTCTTTCATATATAGCTCTTGAAACTTCATCTCTTGGTTTTAATTCATCAATAAATCTATTAAAATTTTTATCTAACAAATATCCACCCTCTCCTCTTGCACTTTCACTAATTAATACATTTGTGTTTTCTAATGATGTTGGATGAAATTGAACAAATTCCATATTAGATAGTTTAACACCTGAATTAAATGCTATTGCAATTCCATCTGCTGTATTTGAGTATGAGTTTGTTGTATGATTATGATAAATTCCTGCATATCCACCAGTTGCAAGTATTACTGTTTTAGAGAGATGTTTATTTACTTGTCCGCTTTGAATATCTAAAGATATAGCTCCTAAACATATATTATTCTCAATAATTAAATTTAGTAGGACATTTTCATTTATAAATTGGATATTTTCTTTAATACATCTATCATAAAGTGTATGTAAAATCTTTAATCCACTATAATCACTTGAATAACAAGTTCTAATTTTTTTTGTTCCGCCAAATTTCCTTTGTGCTATTTTGTTATCATTTGTGCGATTAAATGGTACACCAATAGAATCTAACCAGTAAATTGTATCTTTAGCATTTTCACACATGAACTTTATATGTTCTTTATTTGCTATATAACAACCCCCTTTATAGGTATCTTCTATATGAATATCTACTGAATCATCATCTTCATACAAAACTGCATTTATTCCACCTTGAGCTTGAACACTTTGAGAATGAGTAGGATATGTTTTTGACAAAACAACAACTGTAGAATTGTCTTTTGAAGCATTTAAAGCAGCAGTTAATCCTGCAATTCCAGAACCTATGATTAATACATCAATCATTATTTATCCCAAAATTCTTTCAATGGTTCAGTTTTATCTTCTGCTAAATCAGTGTTAAAAGAAAACTCAACATCATCTACCATTTTTATATTAGTTTTAGAGATTTCTTTTATCTCATCTTCTGTCTTCTCAATTCTTGTAGTCTTTTCTTTTTGAAGATGTGAATTAATAGCTTGATCTTTTAATGATAAAAATTCACTCATTAATTTCTCATAATAGTTAAAATCCATAAGAATAATTCCAGGTTTAGCATCTCTTACAATAACAGCTTTTTCAATCTCATTTTTATTTAACTTATCAAAAATATTTTTACTCTTTCTTACAAGTTCGGTTGAAGAAAACATTTCATTTGATGTATATTGTAATAATCCCATTTGATTCCTTTATGTATTATATTATGTATTATAACACAAAAATAAATAATTAATAATTTTAATAAAATATTTTTAGTTTAAAGTTTTTAAGAAATATTTTATAATTAATTACTGATAAAATAGTATTTTAATTAAAATCAACATTTATTTTATAGATAAATTACATTCCAAAATTATATTTTACTAATATGATTTTTCGAAATTTTTTAAATTATTAAGTTTATTTTTTTAACAATTAAAAATTTAAATTTTATTTAAATTAGTTTTATAAATAGAGTTTTAATGAATTAATTTTATATCCATAAAATCTATTTTTATGGATATTATTTTGAGAAAATTTCCTCAGCCCACTCTGTAATTGGACCTCTAAGAACTTTTTGTAATTTAATTGCGAAAGTATTTACTAATTTATTCTCGATTTTTGTTGATTTTAGTAGAGTTGTTAAGGCATTTGTATATTTATTAACGTAAAAATTGTCAATTTGTTTATTTGAACCTAATACAACAACCTTACAAGAGCTATCGATTCTTGACAGAACCATTTGCATTGTTTTGTTTGACATATTTTGTGCTTCATCAATTATAATAAATGCATTTGATAAGGTTCTTCCTCTCATCTCCCCTACCCACATTGTTTCAATTCCATAATTGCTAATCATTTGTTCAATTCTGGCAGTTACTTCACTATCATCAAGTTCATTAATAATTTGATCTGGATTTTTTTTATTTCTTTTTCTTTTATATTCAGTTCTTATTATATAATCCAAACTATCCATTAAAGGATGGTTATAAATTTTAAACTTTTCTTCAAGACCTGGCAGATATCCAACATCTTCACCTTTGTCTAAAGATTCAATAGAATTTCTAATATATATAATCTTTTGAAAATGCTTTTGTCTAACAAGTTTTAAAGCACCACTAAGGGCTAAAAGAGTTTTTCCCGAACCTGCTTTTGCTTCAACAATTAAAACGTTGTATAAGTGGTTTAAAATTGCATCACTAAAGAAAAGCTGTTCTTTATTTAGAGGTGTAATTATTTGATCTCGAATTTCAGCTTCATCAAGTATTCTAATTCTTTTATTTTGTAAGTTTGCTAAAATCACTTGATCTGATGATTTAACTTTAAAGCAATAAGAGAAGTTATAAGGTTTATATTCTTTATCAAATTTATCAATAAGTTGATTGTCTAAAAACTCTAAATCTTCGAAGTTTATAGTTATTTCTTTAGTAAATTCAAAATCAAAAACATCTTTATCTTTACCAACAAGTGCATCAGTTTTTATATCAAGTGATATAGCTCTTGTTCTAGCCATAATATCAAGTGATAAGAATTCAACTTGTTTTTTATAGTAATTATTTGCAAAACTTGCAATTTCGAGTATTTTTCTATCATTAATTATATTTAAAGATACATTTTTTGTGTTGATTTCATACTCTTCTTTTGATATTACATCAATAATTGTATTTTTATCATTTTCAATTTTGAGTCGTATTATTTTATATAAATCTTTTTTTATCGACTCAACAACAGTAGCATTTTCAAGAATTCTTGCAAATTCTCTTGCTTGAAAATTTATCTCATCAAATCCACTTTTTTTAGTATCAATTTCATCAAGTACAGTTTCAGCAAGAATAATAAGATTTTTTCCTTCTTGAGAAAGCTTGTAGATATTTGTAGCATCTTCTAGGAGAATATTTGTATCTAAAATATAGTATTTCTCGAAATTCATATTGTTTTCTGTTTTTTTGGTTTCATTATAACATAAGAAATATATCCAAATAAAATTACAATTAGTGAACTAAATAGTATAGAAAATGTTTTTGTTATAACATAAGTTACAATCAAAATTGCTAACATTGTTGGCATTTCGTTGTACATTCTGAAAAATTTACCACTTTTAGTGCACTTATCAAACTCTAATTCTTTTCTATATTTTTCTAGTGAAAATGAATAGAGTACTAAAAGTAATAGACAAAATAGTTTTGCCCCCATCCATGGATTTGTAACAAAATCTAATAAAATTGGATTTAATGAAAGCATAGTAATACCACTAAATACTGTTGCCCACATAGCAGGGGCTCCAATATATTTATAAATTTTATATTCCTGAATTTTAACAACTTCAACAAACTCTTTTTTTTCTATATTTTCTACATGATAGACAAAAAGTCTAGGAAGATAAAATAGCATCGCCATCCATGACATAACTGCAACTATATGAAAAGTTAGTATCCAACTATAATATTCCATTTTAATCCTCTTTTTTTGTTTATTTTGGTTCTTTAATTTTTATAAGCCATTCATTTAAAGTTTTTTCAAATCCAATATTAGAATTCTCATAAAGTTTTAAATCTTCTTTTAAATATTCTTGTTCAACATATCCACCGTAATTGTGAGGGTATAAATAGCCTATATGCTGAGAATCTAGATGTTTAGGTATATCAAGTATCTTACCTGCTTTTATCTCTTCTAGAGCTTTATTTATAGCTTTATATGCAGTATTTGATTTTGGACTTGAAGCTAAATAAATTGCACACTGAGAAAGTATAATTCTTGATTCTGGATAACCTATTTTATTACAAGCTATCATAGTATTTACAGCAAGATTTAAAGCGTTTGGATTAGCATTTCCTATATCTTCACTTGCAAAAATCACTAATCTTCTTGTTATAAAATCAACACTCTCTCCACCATTAATTAATCTACTCATATAATATAAAGCTGCATCGATATCAGAGCCACGTAAAGATTTTATCATAGCACTTGCTAAATCATAATGAGTGTCAGATGATGAAACTCCATCACCTATTACATTCTCTCTTAACTCTTTTAATAAATCTATGTCAATGTCTTTTGATACTTTATATGCAAAGTTAAGAAGTGTAAGCATTGCTCTTGCATCGCCAGAACTTGATATTATTAGATATTCTAATGCTTCATCATTTATATTTATTTCAATATCTTTTAGTGCAATTTGAACTATTTTGTTCATTTCTTCTTTTGTAAAAGCTTTAAACTCGTATAAAAATGATCTTGAACGAATTGCTGATGTCAAAGTAAAAAATGGATTCTCTGTACTTGCTCCAATAATAATTGCATCATAACTTTCCATTATTGGAAGAAGAACTTCTTGTTGATTTTTTGATAATCTATGAACTTCATCGATAAAAATCAAAGGCTTAATTAAAGTCCCTTTATATTTATCAAATACTTTTCTCAAATCTTCTATTTTTATACTTGTTGCATTAAAGTAGTAATAGTCTGTATTTATTTCTCGAGCTATAATTTTAGCAAGTGTAGTTTTACCAGTACCTGGTTTTCCATAAAAGAATAAATGAGGAATGTCTTTTTGTTTAATTAGCTTATATAGTGCTTTATCTTTTGAGATAATGTGAGATTGACCAACAAAATTTTCTAAATTTGTTGGTCTTAATTTATTAGATAGATCTATCATCTTCGTTCATAAAAATTCTTAGATTTTTGTACTCATCTTTACTTAAAAATCTTGTTTTACCAGTTGGAAGATTGTTTAAAGAGATTCCACCATACTCTAATCTTTTTAAATCAAGAACATCTAGTCCAAAGTGTGCAAAGAATCTTCTTAATTCTCTATTCTTACCTTCACTTATTACAACTTTTATTTTAGAAAATTTCTCTCCATTTGTTTGAATATCGTAAGCTAAAAATGGAGAAAAACTCATAGATTTTATTTTATTATTTTTATGTGCCCCAGAAGTTGCATCTTCAATTTCTAAACCATTTTGCATTGCTTGCTCTACAGGTTTAGTTATAACTCCATTTACTTTTATTTTATAAACTCTTTCTAAATCAGAGTGCATTAAAGCATCAACAACTTCAACACTATCAGATAAAAGTAGTAATCCTTCACTTGCATAGTCAAGTCTTCCAACGCTTAAAAAGTGTTTGTATTTATTATCAAGTGAATCATAAATTGTTTTTCTACCCTGAGGATCTTTTTTTGAAACTATTTCACCTTTTGGTTTATTATAAACAATCACCGTATAAATTTTATTTTTATCTTCTTTGATTGATTTTTTACCAATATGAACTTCATCTTTACTTGAAACTTTTGTAGCAAGATTTGTTACAACTTTTCCATTTACTTTTACTCTACCCTCTTCTATTAGCTTATCAGCCTCTCTTCTTGAGTAGTTACTATTATGTGATAAAAATTTGTTTAGTCTAACTAACTCTTCTTCTATCTCTTCAACTTTTTTTTTCATTTTATACCAGCTTCTATTAAATCATGTATATGTAATACACCAGCTAATTTATTATCTTCATCAGTTACAATTAAGAGCTGAATTTTGTAATCTTCAATTACTTGTAGTGCATCACTTGCTAAAAGCTCTTTGTTTTTTAACATCTTTGGATTTTTTGTAGCAATATCTTCTACTTTACAATCCATTGAAAAATTATCAT